>Ga0209181_10001766_pt1 | contig 36839 bp, 32 predicted proteins | sample MAT05_FD_187208 | JGI IMG/M metagenome (GOLD analysis project Ga0209181, IMG submission 187208) | Freshwater microbial communities from Lake Fryxell liftoff mats and glacier meltwater in Antarctica - MAT-05 (SPAdes) (version 2) | ecosystem: Environmental > Aquatic > Freshwater > Ice > Liftoff... | reverse complement strand
CCCGCCACTTCGCCAACTTGCCCGACTGACTGACCCAGAGCCCGATGCCCACCCTTGACTGGCTGAACCGCGACGCCGCCTTTGCCACCGCCGCCCAGGTGCCCACCCGCGGGTGCTGCGGCCCCACCGCGCCGCGCCGGCCACGGTGGGCGCGGCCGATGCCGGCAGCCTGCTGATCCAGGGCGACAACCTGGCAGCGCTGAAGGCGCTGCTGCCGTTTTACCGCGGCCGGGTAAAGTGCATCTTCATCGACCCGCCCTACAACACCAAAAGTGCGTTCGAGCACTACGACGACAACCTGGAGCACGCCCAGTGGCTGAGCTTGATGCTGCCTCGGCTGCAGTTGCTGCGCGAGCTGCTCAGTGAAGACGGCTCGATCTGGGTGACGATTGACGACCACGAGGGGCATTACCTCAAGGTGTTGATGGATGAGGTGTTTGGGCGGGGGAATTTCGTAGCCAACGCGGTTTGGCAGAAGAAGTACACCGTCGCGAACGACGCGAAGTGGCTCGCCGACAACCACGATCATTTGCTCATCTACGGCAAGACCAAGGAGAGTTGGCGGCCAAATCGATTGCCTCGAACGGCCGAAATGGACAAGCGTTACCGCAACCCGGACAAGCACCCGGACGGACCCTGGAAGGCGACCCCGCTGTACGCGAAGCGAACGCCCACCGAGAAGGAAGGCGGCTTCAGCTTCACTTTCAAGAATGGTGTCGTTTGGACGTTGCCGCCCGGCACGTCGCCGCGCTTCCCTATGCATGAACTCCGCCGCATGGACTTGAACAACGAAATCTGGTTCGGCGCTGACGGCAAAGCGATTCCGGCCAGAAAGACGTTTCTTGACCGGCTCACTATTGCCAGCCCACCCAGTCCCACGATCTGGCTGCACAGTGAAGCCGGCAATAACCACGAGGCGCGGGAAGAAAGCAAGTTTGTCAATGGCGTGGAGGTATTTGGCACGCCGAAGCCCGAAAAGCTCGTCAAACGAATTCTCGATCTTTCAACGCAACCCAACGACCTCGTCCTCGACAGCTTCCTCGGCAGCGGCACCACCGCCGCGGTGGCGCACAAGATGGGCCGGCGCTGGATCGGCATCGAGATGGGCGAGCACGCGCTCACCCACTGCCTGCCCCGGCTGCGCAAGGTGGTGGAAGGTGAACAAGGCGGCATCAGCGCGGCGGTGGGCTGGGCCGGCGGCGGCGGCTTTCGCTGCCTGCAACTGGGCGGGTCGCTGTTTGACGCCGATGGCGAGATCGACGCCGACGTGCGCTTTGCCGACCTGGCCGCCTTCATCTGGATGCGTGAAACCGGCACCGCGCTCGATACGCTGGTCGCCGGCACGCCCTGGCTGGGCACCTTCGAGGGCACCGCTTACTGCCTGTTGTTCAACGGCATCCTGGGCGACCGCCGGCCGGCCGGCGGCAACGTGCTGACCAGCGCCGTGCTGACCGCGTTGTGCGGCGACCACCCGCCCGGCCACCCGACTGGCCACGCGACCAGCCCCACACACAGCGGCCCGCGCGTGGTCTACGGTGAGGCCTGCCTGCTGGGCCCGGCCCGGCTGGCGGCAGCCGGCGTGACCTTCAAGCAGTTGCCGCACGCGGTGCCGCGCTGATCCACCACGAGACCAGCACCATGCCCAGTTTCGCCCTCAAGCGCTACCAGGACCAGGCCCTGCAGTCGCTGGATGCCTACCTGCAGGCCGCCGCGCTGACCGGCGCGCGGGCCGCGTTTGAACAGATCACCGGCTTTGGCTACAACCCCGAGCCCTTCGGCGAGGTGCCCTGCGTGTGCCTGCGCATCCCCACGGGCGGCGGCAAAACGCTGCTGGGCGCCCATGCCGTGGGGCGTTTGGCGCGTGGCTGGCCATCTCGCACGCCGCAGCCGCTGGCGCTGTGGCTGGTGCCCAGCGACACCATCCGCAGCCAGACGTTGAAGGCGCTCGCCACGCCCGGCCACCCCTTCCACGAAGCGCTGGCCCAGGCCTGCGGCGACGGCGTGCGGGTGTGCGCGCTGGACGAGCTGGCCACGCTGGCGCCCAGTGACTTCGACCAGCAGGCGGTGGTGGTGGTGGCCACGATCCAGAGCTTTCGAGTGGAAGACACCGAGCAGCGCAACGTCTACGCTTTCTCCGAGGCCTGGGAGCGCCACTTTCGCAGCCTGGGGCCGGCAGCGCTGCGTGGCCTGCAAGGCGTGCCCGATGCGCTGGTGACCGCCGCCGAGGCCGCATCCGGCCAGGCCGGCCGCACGCTGCTGGCCGGGCTGGTGGGCCAGCCGCGCTGGAGCCTGGCCAACTGGCTGGCGCTGCGCCAGCCGTATGTCATCGTGGACGAGGCGCACAACACCAAGACCGAGCGCAGCTTCGAGGCGCTCAAGAGGCTGAACCCCAGCCTGATCCTGGAGCTGACGGCCACGCCGGTGGCGCGGCGCACCAATGTGCTGTTTCATGTGTCGGCGCAGCAGTTGCAGGCCGAGGCCATGGTCAAGCTGCCGATCGCGCTGATGGAGCACACCCGCGGCTGGCAGGCTGCGGTGTACGACGCCGTGCAAAACCAGAAGCTGCTGGAAGCCGAGGCGCAGCAGGAAGAGGCCGAGCCCGGCCCCAACTGCGGCGCCTACATCCGCCCCATCGTGCTGCTGCAGGCACAAAACAGTACCGAGCCGGTCAACGTGAACGTGCTGCGCGCACACCTGGTGCACACGCTGCACATCCCGCCCGAGCAGGTGAAGGTGGCCACCGGCACCCTGCGTGAGCTGGAAGGGCTGGACTTGGCCAGCCGCGATTGCCCGGTGCGTTTCATCGTCACCGTGCAGGCGCTGCGCGAGGGCTGGGACTGCCCGTTTGCCTACATCCTGTGCACGGTGCAGAGCATCCACTCGGCCACCGCGGTAGAGCAGTTGCTGGGCCGCGTGCTGCGCATGCCCTACGCCACGCGCCGCAGCCGCCCGGCGCTGAACAAGGCCTACGCCCATGTCACCGAGGCTGAAACCGGCCTGGCCGCCAACGCGCTGGCCGACCGGCTGATCGACGGCATGGGCTTCGATGCGCTGGACATGGCGTCGATGATTGCGCCGCAGTTGCCGTTGGCCTGGGCGGCCGGTGGGCATGACGGCGCGCCGCGCGACGACGGCCCACTGTTTGCCGTGGCAGCGGCATCGCCCCTGCCAACGCTGGCCATCGACATCCCGGCCGGCAAGCCGCTGCCCGCCGCTGTCGAGGCCGCCATGGCCCAGGCGGTGAGCGACGGCGTGGCCCGGCTCAGCAGCGACGGCGCGCGCCAACGGGTGCAGTGGCGTGGCGAGCTGCCTGCGGCCGTGGCCGACGCGCTGGTGGCGGCGCAGCGTGGCAAGCAACGTGAGCTGGTGGCGCAGCAGATCGAGCGCCACAACGCGCTGGTGACCGGCGCGCTGGCGCCGGTCAACCGGGGTGACGTGTTTGCCCCGGTACCGAGGCTGTGCTACCGAACGCCTGGCACCACGCCGGGGCCCGATCAGGCCACCCAGGGCGAGTTGCTGCTGCTTGAGCGCGAGGCCGTGTTCGAGCAGGTGGCCCTGAACCTGCTGGCCGAGCCCATCGGCCTGCCGGGCTTCACCCTGGCCGAGCAGGGCAGCTTGTGGGAGGTGTATCTGGACGGCCAGCGCGTGCGGGTGGGCCGGGGTGACGCCGCGCGACTGGCGCTGGACGCGGTGCCTACCGCGATCACCGAGCAAGACCTTGCCCGCTGGTTGGCCACCGAGTTGCAGCACCCTTCACGCAACGTGGCGCAAGACGTGCTGCCGGCGCACCTGCGCGCCTTTGTGCTGGCCAGCCTGCGCCACCTGGTGCATGAACAGCGGGTGCCGCTGGCCCAACTGGCTCGCCACCAATACCCGCTGCTGCAGCGCCTGGCGCAACGCCTGGCCGACCTGCGCGACAAGGCCGCCAAGGCCACCTTTACCCAACTGGTGCTGGACGGCGGCTGGCCGCTTGAAACCAGCACGGCGTTTGCGTTCCGCTTCGAGCCCGATGTCTACCCGGTGCCGGCCCACAAGCGCTACTGCGGCAAGTTCCGCTTTGCCAAACACTTCTATCCGGCCGTGGCCGACCTGGAAGATGGTGGCGAAGAGTGGCGTTGCGCCTTGGCGCTGGACGGGCATGCCAAGGTGCAGCGCTGGGTGCGCAACCTGGATTCAGACCCGGTGGCGGGCTTCTGGCTGCCCACGTCGACCGGCCGCTTCTACCCCGATTTCGTCTGCGAGCTGGCTGACGGCCGGCTGATGGTTGCAGAGTACAAAGGTGAGCACCTGCGCAGCATGCCCCGCGAGATCGAGAAGGGCCAGGTGGGCACCGTGTGGGCCGAGCACAGCGGCGGCCGCGCGGTATTCGTCATGCTGTTCAAGCAGGAGCGCGGGCTGGGACTGGCGCAACAGATCGACGCCGCGCTGGTCTGAACCATGGCCTGCCGCACCGCCGCTATCCGGCGCGGCGCGGTGCTGGCGCTATCGAATCCCCTGATGCAGGCAGCGACCCTGCGCCCCCAGAATCAGTGCTCGTTTGGAGAACGGTACATGGAGAAGATCTGGCTGAAGCAGTACCCCGCAGGCGTGCCGGCTGAAGTCAAAACCGATCAGTACCCCTCGCTGGTGGCGATGCTCGACGAGAGCTTTCGCAAGTACCGAGACCTGCCGGCCTACCGGTTCATGGGGCGCGTGATCAGCTTCGGGCAGATCGACGACCTTTCACGCGCGATGGCGGCCTACCTGCAGAGCCTGAGCCTGGTGCGTGGCGACCGCGTGGCCATCATGATGCCCAACGTGCCGCAGTACCCGGTGGCCGTGGCGGCGATCCTGCGCGCTGGCTACGTGGTGGTCAACGTCAACCCGCTGTACACGCCGCGCGAGCTGGAACACCAGCTGAAGGACTCGGGCGCCAAGGTCATCTTCATCATCGAGAACTTCGCCGGCACACTGCAGAAGGTGCTCGATGCGGTGCCGACGAAGAAGGTGGTCCTGGCCGCCATGGGCGACATGCTGGGCGTGCTGAAGGGCACGCTGGTCAACCACGTCGTGCGCAACGTGAAGAAGATGGTGCCGGCCTTCCAGCTGCCCGGCGCGGTGCGTTTCAACGAGGCCCTGACGATCGGCAGGCGCAAGAGCTTCACCGAGGCGAAGCTCGGCGCCGACGACATCGCCGTGCTGCAGTACACCGGCGGCACCACCGGCGTCAGCAAGGGCGCGGTGCTGCTGCACCGCAATCTCGTCAGCAACCTGCTGCAGGCCGAAGCCTGGTATCAGCCGGCGCTGAAAAAGATTCCGGCCGGCGAGCAGATCGTCACCGTCTGCGCGCTGCCGCTGTATCACATCTTCGGTTTCAACTCGAACATGATGCTGGCGCTGAAGATGGGCGGCTGCAACATCCTGATCGCCAACCCGCGTGACATTCCGGCCACGTTCAAGGAGCTGTCGAAGCAGCGTTTCCACAGCTTCCCGGCCGTCAACACGCTGTTCAACGCGATGGCGAACCACGCCGACTTCGACAAGGTCGACTGGAGCTCGCTGAAGATCAGCGTCGGCGGTGGCATGGCGGTGCAGCAGGCGACGGCGAGGCTGTGGCTGGAGAAGACCGGTTGCTCGATCTGCGAAGGTTACGGCCTCAGCGAAACGAGCCCGTCGGCGACCTGCAACCCGGTCGACAGCACGGCCTACAGCGGCAACATCGGCCTGCCGATGCCCGGCACGGATCTCAAGCTGATCGACGACGACGGCGCCGAAGTGCCGGCCGGCACACCCGGCGAGATCGCCATCAAGGGTCCGCAGGTGATGGCCGGCTACTGGCAACGCCCCGATGAAACCGCCAAGGTCATGACGGCCGACGGCTTCTTCCGCACCGGCGACATCGGCACCGTGGACAGCCGCGGATACTTCAAAATCGTCGACCGCAAGAAGGACATGATCCTGGTCAGCGGATTCAACGTCTACCCGAACGAGGTGGAAGACGTCATCACGATGATGCCCGGTGTGCTGGAGTGCGCTGCGGTCGGCGTGCCGGACGCGAAGGCCGGCGAAGCGGTGAAAGTGGTCATCGTCAAGAAAGACGCCGCACTCACCGAGGCCGCTGTGCGAGCCTTCTGCGAGGCCAACCTGACTGGCTACAAGCGGCCCAGGATCGTCGAGTTCCGTGACGACTTGCCCAAGAGCCCGGTCGGCAAAATCCTGCGGCGCGAGCTGCGCGGCTGACGCCGAAAAAAGTTGCCGCTCAGGGCGACCAACGCCACAGCAGCCAGGGCCGCCAGACTCAGCGTCGTCGGCTCGGGTATTCCATTGACGGCGGGAAACACCGGTGACGTTCCCGGCCGGATCGGTCCGGAAATGACCCGCAGGGGAATGTCAATCTCATCCGCTGGCCGAATGATCGGTAGACCGACCGGCGGCACGGGCAATGCAACCTGAACGAGCGTCACTCCCGCCATGTCGACGGGCACGACGACGGCTTCGAGTTCCTCATTTAACGGCTGCGCGTGGGGACTGTCGATCACCGGCCTGTCGACAGGTGCCACTGCCCCGATCTGAATGATTTCGGCGGCGGGAACGAGCGGGCTGACCACCGCAAAGTTGTACAGCGTGAAGAAGCCGCCTAAGACCAGGCCGCCCTGGCTGTTCTGCGCGCCCGGCTGGGCGGCGAAGGTGGCGCTGTTTTGCACCGAGCGCGGAGGTCACCGGCACGGCCCATGTGGAAATGGGCAACAACGAGAGCAGGCCGATGGCCAGAGGAAGTTTCATGATTTGCACATCGGATGTGGAGTGGCGGCGACGCCGCGTCGCCGTTTGAGCGGGCCACCAACCTGTGGGCCTTGTATATCCCCGACTCTGCGCGTGTCATGCCGTGCCGTCGGTGCGGTGCAGCACGCAGGTACGAAAGGGCTTTACGGCTTGCGCGTGAAGACGAGTTGCGTCGTGCCAGCCGGGGCGTACTGGACGTCGATCGAGTCTGGCGTGAAGCCGCCGTCGGTGCTCATCCGGTAGCGCATCTGCTGCGTGGACAGCAGGTTGTCGGTCGGGCCGTAGACCTTGCTGATGATCGTGGCGAGCGCGGTGTTGGCGGTGTCGACTCCGATCAGGTACGAGACTTCGGTGCGGCCGACGATCACGGTCTGCAGGCTGTCTCCGTACAGCGTCTCGGTGCCGAATGCGCCCGTGTCACCGACGCTGACCGAGACGGGAAGGCCGTTGCCGATGACCCGGAACAGGCCGGTGACACCGTCAGTGGTGGACGTGGCGAGCGGGTTGTAGTCCAGGTCGTAATAGGCCTGCGTGACCATGGTGCTGGATGCCGGCACGCAGTTCGCGTAATTGATGGCGGCGGTCTCCGCCACGGCGAGCACGTCGGCGCCATCCCACAACACGCGAGCGGGCGCACCGAAGGTGAATCGCGCGCTGCCCGTACAAGTGCCGGACACCGTGTAGTCGGTGGAAGACCCCCGCGCCACTGAAGCCTTGTAGGCAGCCTGCAGCGGATACACGGCTGCAGGTGCCGGGTCCACGCCGCCACCACCGCCACCGCAGGCGGTGAGCGCGGCTGCGGCCAGCAGGCCCAGGCCGCATGAAAAATTCTTGCTGGTATGCGTCATCGAATGTCTCCTTGGTCGGGTTGCCGCCGGCCCGTGAGCGCGGGCCTGGGCAACGGATACGAGAGGGCATCCGGCGTCGAAGGCACGGGGTCTGTTCGATGGGGTACAGACCGCCATTGCGGCGGCCACTTAGAAAGCCCGTTTGCGACGTGATCAGCCTGCGAGGCGCAACGCGGCGTTGCGCGCCACCCGGTCGGCAAACCAGGCGTCCAGCCCGGCGTCGCCGAATGCAGCGGCGAGTGCGTCGGCTTGTGCGCGGCTGGCCTGCGCCTCGCCGGCCCGCGCCAGGCGCTCCAGCGCGAACGAGGCTTCGAGCGTCAGGAAGGCGCGGTCGACCGAATGCTCACGTGTCTGGTCATGCGCATCGAGCAAGGCCAGGCCCGCGTTGGCGTGGCCGAGCGCCGCGCCGGCATCGCCCAATGCGGACGACACCAGCGCGCTCAGGTAGAAGGCACGCTCATGGTTCACCCAGGTGCCGGCGCGCTGCCAGAACAGACTGGCGCATTCGGCGGCCAGGGTCAGCGCGCTGCGCAGCGCGGGGTCGGCCAGATCAGTGATGGGCCGGTCGACGAAGCCGCTGGCCAGGTTGTTGCACTGCGCCGCCACTGCGGCGTCCAACGCACTGGCGGCCTGCCAGTGCGCTGCGGCCAGCGGCCCCAAGGCGGCCAGCGCCAAAGTGGCGGCGGGCGCCGCCGGCAACGTGCCGGCCTGCAGAACCGTCGCTGCCAGCGCCACCAATTCGCCCGCTTGCGCAGCGGATGCGCCGGTGGCCGCCGCCAGCGCCTGCGTGTGTGCGGCCGCAGCGGCCTCGTCACCGGCCAGGCGGGCGGCCACGGCGGCATGGCGCCACAGGGCCAGCGGCGCCGCGCCGGTATGCGCCAGCAGCGTGCTCAAACGCGCCGAAGCTTCTGCCCAACGCCCGAGCTTTTCACCCAGCACGTGGTTGAGAAGAAAGGCGAACAACGGCCACTGTTCGGCCGCCAGCGCGGCACCGTCGATCCGCCGCAACAGCGCGGCGGCACGCGCCGGGTCGTCGTCATGGCAGGCATCGGCTTCGGCCAGCCAGGTGTTCGAATCCATCGTCCAGGCTCCTTCACGGTGTGAAATCTCGGGCACACTGCGCGCCGCGATGACGATCCGATTGTTTGTTGAAACGCCGCTGGCCGCCAGCACCGAGATGGCGCTGCCGCCCGGCCCGGCGCGCCACGCCCAGGTGCGCCGCGTGCAACCCGGCGAGCTGTTGATCCTGTTCGACGGCCGCGGCGGCGAATGGCTGGCGCGCGTCACCACGATGGGCCGCAGCGACGTGCGCGTGGCCGTCGAACAGCACGTCGAGGTCGACCGCGAACTGCCGCTGGCGGTGACGCTGGCGGTCGGCATGCCGGCCAACGAGCGCATGGACATCCTGATCGAAAAGGCCACCGAACTCGGCGTGGCCACTGTGCAGCCGCTGCTCTGCGAACGTTCGGTGCTGCGGCTGGCCGGCGAGCGCGCCGAACGCAAGCGCGAACACTGGCAGGCGGTGGCGGTGGCCGCCAGCGAGCAGTGCGGGCGCACCCGCGTGCCGGTGGTCGAGCCGGTTCGCGCGCTGGGCGCCTGGCTGGCATCGCGCCCGGCGTCATCGGCCGGCTGGCTGCTCAGCCCGAGCCCGTCCGCAAGCCGCCCTGCACGGCCGCCAACGGGGCCCGTGTTCGTGCTCAGCGGCCCGGAAGGCGGCCTGTCCCCGGCCGAAGAAGAAGCCGCGCGCGCCGCGGGTTTCGTCGCCATCAGCCTGGGCCAGCGCGTGCTGCGCGCTGAAACCGCGCCGCTGGCCTTGCTGGCGTGGCTGGGTTTGGCCGGATGACACCTGCAGACACTGCGGGCCCGTTTGCGTTGGAAGTTTGCCCTTGAAGGTCATGGCCCGCAGAATCAAGGCTCCTGCAACACGAACCTGGAGCGTTTCATGGGACTTTTGGATTCGGTCATCGGTGCCCTGGGCTCCGCTCAAGGCGGCGGCAGCAGCGCCGGGCAACCCGACTCGATGGGCGCCTTGTCGGGCCTGATGGGTGGCGACGGCTCCCAGGGTGGCGGGCTGGGTGCCCTGGTCGCGCGCTTCCAGCAAGGCGGCATGGGCGAGGTCGTCAATTCCTGGGTGTCGTCCGGCGCCAACCTGCCGATTTCGCCTGACCAGCTGCAGGCGGTGCTTGGCAGCGACATGGTGGCCGGCCTGGCGCGGCAGTTCGGGCTGAACCCGGGCGACGCGGCCGGGCAGTTGTCGTCGATCCTTCCGCAGCTGATAGATCAACTGACGCCGAACGGCCGTCTGCCTGGCGCCGGTGAAGGCGGTGCAGGCGGCCTGGGCGATCTGGCCGGCATGCTGCGCGGGCTGCTCAGGCGCTGAGGGCCGGCTCTTGCGCCACACCGACTACCTGCGCTGCGACGCCACCGAGCTTGCCGCGAGGGTGGCACGTGGCGAAGCCTCGGCCATTGAGTTGCTGCAGAACGCGCGCGAACAACTGGCACGTGTGCAGCCTCGGGTCAACGCCCTGCTGCGCCCGCTGGACGAACTGGCCGACTGGCAGTTGGCCGCGCTGGCGGACAGGCAACGCGCAGGCCAGGCCGCCGGCCCCCTGGCCGGCGTGCCATTCCTGCTGAAGGACAGTGTGCTCGATGTCGCCGGCGTGGCCACCAGCTACGGCAGCCGTTCCATGCGGGGCGTGCTGCCGGCGCGGCATGCGGCCGTCACGCAGCGCCTGCTCGACGCCGGACTGGTGATCTTCGGCAAGACCAACCTGCCGGAGTTCGGCCTCAAGGGCGTCAGCGATTCACGGGAACATGGACGCGTCAACAACCCTTGGGACCTGGCGCGCACGCCGGGCGGCAGCAGCGGCGGCTCGGCCGCGGCGGTGGCGGCCGGCGTGCTGCCGATGGCCTCGGGCAACGATGGCGGCGGGTCATTGCGCATCCCCGCCGCCTGCTGCGGGCTGTTCGCGCTGAAGCCGTCACGCGGGCGCATCTCCAACGGGCCGGGTTTCGGCGAAGTGTGGTTCGGCGCCTGCACCGAAGGCGTGATTTCGCGCAGCGTGCGCGACTCCGCGCTGGCGCTCGACATCCAGAGCGGCGCGGCACCCGGCGACCCCTACGGCGCCGCGCCGCCGCCGGCGTCCTACGCCGAGCTGGCCCGCCGCCCACCGCGCCGCCTGCGCATCGGCTTCAGCACCACCAGCCCGATCGGCACGCCCGTGCACGCCGAGGCCGTGGTCGCCGTGCGCCACACCGCCGCGCTGCTGGAACGGCTGGGCCACCAGGTCGAAGAAGCCGCGCCGACCATCGACGGCCACGCGCTGGCGCGCGCCTACCTGTTCCTCTACTTCGGCCAGGTGCCAGCCACCGTGGCCCAAGCCTGCGCCCAGGGCGCACGGCCGGGCGACTTCGAACTGCTGACCCGCGTGATGGCCGTGCTCGGCCAGACCGTGCCGGCCGGCGCGCTGACGATGCAGCTGCTGCAATGGAACGTCTTCGCCCGCGCGCTGGGCGCCTTCCACCAACAGCACGACCTCTGGCTGACGCCCACGCTGGCCGGCCCGCCGCTGCCGCACGGCGCCACCGACCCGCCGCCGGCCCAGCAAACCGCGCTGAAGTTCCTGCTCGGCACGGGTCTGCTCGGCCTGCTGGGCCGCAGCGGCGCCTTGAAGGCAACCATCGACCAGATCGCGTTAGAGAACCTGGCGCACTTCCCCTTCACCCAGCTATCCAACCTGACCGGCGTGCCCGCGATGAGCGTGCCGCTGCACTGGACGGCCGAAGGCCTGCCGCTGGGCGTGCAGTTCGTGGCGCCGATGGGCGATGAGACCACCTTGCTGCAACTGGCCACCGAACTGGAATCGGCACAGCCGTGGTTCGAGCGGCTGGCGCCGATGGCCCACCAGGGCTGACGGGTTGCCGATTTGCATGGCACCGGCGCAAACTTTTCATTCTCGCGCTGCCGGCGCCAGGTTGCTTGACTCGTTGCCCACGCTCCCGCCACGATGCACGCCCGACACTCGCTGAAAGTCTCATCGTGAAATTTCATCGCCTCTGCCTTGCCCTGATTTCGTCGGTCGCCATCCTGGCAGCGGCAGTCTCGCCAGCCGCAGCGCAAGGGCGCGGTGTCGACTACTTCATCGTCGGCAACTCGGCAAACGCCACCCCGGCCGTCGCGCCGACCACGCCGGGGCTGGTGTTGATGGGCGGCGGCAGCGATGTCGATGCTGCCTTCCGCTGGATGATCGGCAAAGCCGGCGGCGGCGACTTTGTGGTGCTGCGCGCCACTGGCACCGACGGCTACAACCGCTACATCTTCGACATGGGCGGTGTCGATTCCGTGGAAACACTCGTCGTGCGCACCCGCAGCGCCGCCAGCGACCCCTTCGTGATCGCCCGGCTCAACCAGGCCGAGGCGATCTTCATTGCCGGTGGCGACCAGAACGACTACCTGACGCTGTGGAAAGGCACGCCGATCCAGGCCGCACTCGAAGCCGCGCTGGCGCGCAAGGCACCCGTGGGCGGCACCAGCGCCGGGCTGGCGGTACTGGGCGCGGTCGACTACTCAGGCGCCAACAACAGCGTGACCTCGGCGCAGGCGCTGGCCGACCCCTACAACCGTGACATGACCTTCGACCGCGGTTTCATCACGGCGCCCGGGCTGGCGGGCAGCATCACCGACACCCACTTCCGCCAGCGCGACCGAATGGGCCGGCTGATGGCCTTCGTCGCGCGCAACGTGCAAGACGGCTGGGTGCCACTGGCGCAAGCCCGCGGCATCGCGGTCGACGAGGCCACGGCGCTGGTGGTGGACAACGGCATCGCCACACGGCTGGGCAACGGCGCAGCGTACTTTCTGCAACCCACCGCGGCGCCGGTGGTGTGCGTCAGGCGCAAACCGCTGACGCTGCGCAATGTCAACGTCGACAAGCTGGCCGGCAGCAGCGGCAGCTTCGACCTCGGTCGCTGGGTCGGCAGTGGCACCGTGCGCTACGACCTGTCGGCCGAAGGCGGCCAGCTCACGTCCACCCAGCCCGGCGGCTCGGTCTACTGAACGCCAGCCGGCGACGCGCCGGGCAAGGCACCCTGGCAACGCTCCCCGGCCAGCCATGTGCGCGAGCGCACAGACCGGGACTGTCTCGATAGCTAACTTAGCGAATGGGCGCCTTCCGCGTTTCGTCATGAACTTGAACAACCAGCGAGAGGTGGCGCGATGAACAGGGCCCAGGTCGAAGGTAATGCCAAGGAGGTTTCGGGCAAGGTGCAAACGCAAGTCGGCAAGGCCCAACACATCTTCGGTGACGCGAAGAGTCTCGACCGGAGCGGGCGATGCTGAAACTGCTTGTCGGACTGCTCGCAGCAGCAGCGTTGACTGTGCTCGGGCACGCTGTCCTGGTTTACTCATCGAAGGGTGAGACAGGCGGGGCCGCTGCCGCGAGATCCACCTGCGCGACGTGTCATGGCGCGGCAGCCCCGGGTATGGCACCCACCCCGTAGAGCCAGAGCGCTGGCAAGGGCAGTTCGCCGTCAGCCAGCGTGGCATCGGCGGCGCTCTGGTAACCGCCAGAGCACGCCTCGGTCCCCTCAGCCGCCCTCGGCCGGCTTGTTCGACCCCGACACCATGTCGAAGCGGAACAGCCGGCATTCGATGGGGCCGTTCCACATCGGCACGCGGCGCGTTTCCTTCAGGCGCATCAGGGACGGCAGCTTCATGTCGGGGCTCAGGCACCAGGCTGTCCAGCCCGGATACTGCCGCTTCCAGTGGCCGGCCAGCGCAGAGAAGAATTCGGCCGAACTGCCGCCGCCTTCGAAACCTTCACGCGACATCTCGCGCTCGGCGCCGCGCGCATCGCCCGCGCCCTGGCCCGCGCCCTGGCCCTGGCCGCTGCCCTTGGGCGCCATGCGCTCGCCATAGGGCGGGTTCAGCATCATCGTGCCGTTGGCAGCGGGCGGCAGGCGCTGCAGTGCGTCGGCGGTCTTCAGCTCGATGGCGTGGCGCACGCCGGCGCGCTCGGCGTTGCGCGCCGCGAAGTCGGTCATGCGAAAGCTCACGTCGCCGGCAAACACCGCCACGCGCGGCGCGTGGACACGCTCGCGCGCGCCTTGCTGGAGCTGCTGCCACGCCGCCATGTGCAGGCGGAACGGCAGCATGCGCTCGAAGGCAAAGCGGCGCAGCCCGCCGGGCGCAATGCCGCAGGCCATCTGTGCGGCCTCGATGGCGATGGTGCCGGCGCCGCAGCAGGGGTCGAGCAGCGGCCCGTCCTCGGCGCGGCCCTGCCAGCCAGCGGCGGCCAGCATCGCGGCGGCCAGCGTTTCCTTCAGCGGCGCTTCGCCTTTCACGTCCTGCCGGCCACCCATGGCGTCGCGCCAGCCGCGCTTGAAGAGCGCCTCGCCCGAGGTGTCGGCGTACAGGGTGGCGTGCTCGGGGCCGACGAACAGCGACAGCGGCAGGTCCGGGTGGCGGGTGTCGACGCTGGGGCGCTCGCCGGTGGCGTCGCGCACGATGTCGCAGACGGCGTCCTTGATGCGCAGCGCGGCGAAGTTCAGGCTCTGCAGCGGGCTGCGCTGCGCGCTGACGTCGACACGCAGCGTCTGCGCCGGGCTGATCCAGTCGAGCCAGCGCACATGGCGGGCCAGGTCGTAGAGGTCGTTCTCGTCGCGATAACGGCCATCGATCAAAGGCCACAGCACGCGCTGGGCCAGCCGGCTTTCCAGGTTCAGCAGCATCGCGGTGCGCTCGTCACCTTCGACCCAGACGCCGCCGCGCGTGGTCTCGGCCGTGCTGCCGGTGATGCGCTTCACCTCGTCGGCGAGCAGGCTTTCAGCGCCGCCGGCGCAGGGCAGGAAGAGGGCGGCCACGTCAGATCGCTTTTCGAAGCGAAGCCGGCGCGATCTTCAGCGCCTCGCGGTATTTGGCCACCGTGCGCCGCGCCACCTGGATGCCCTGCTCTTCCAGCATCAGGCTGAGCTGGCTGTCCGACAGCGGCTTGCCCACGTCCTCGGCCGCCACCAGCTGCTGGATGAGCGCACGCACCGCCGTGCTCGACGCGTTGCCGCCGGCGTCGGTGTTCAGCGAGCTGCCGAAGAAATACTTCAGCTCGTAGGTGCCGTACATGGTGGCCATGTACTTGGCGGTGGTGACGCGCGAGATGGTGCTTTCGTGCAGGCCCAGCTCGTCGGCGATCTCTCGCAGAACGAGTGGTTTCATCGCGATCGCGCCATGCGTGAAGAAGCTCTTCTGCCGTTCGACGATGGCCTTGCTGACACGCAGGATGGTGTCGAAACGCTGCTGGATGTTCTTCATGAACCAGCGCGCTTCCTGCAGCCGGCCGGTCAGTCCGCCGCCGCTGCCGTTGCGCTGGCCGCGCATCGCCTGCGCGTAGAGGTCGTTGATGCGCAGCTTGGGCATCACGTCGGGGTTCAGCGTCACTTTGAGGCCGCGGCCGGCGCGCTGCACGATGACGTCGGGCACGATGATGTTCGACTCGGCGTCGGCGAACGGCCGGCCGGGCTTCGGCTCGCAGGCGACGATCAGCGTCTGCGCCTCGCGCACCAGGTCTTCGGTGGCGCCGGTCAAGGCGGTCAGGCGTTTCATGTCGCGCCGCGCCAGCAGTTCCAGATGCTGCCCGCAGATGCGAATGGCCACCGGCAGGGCCGGACAAGGCGCCACGCTGCGCAGCTGCAGCACCAGACATTCACCCAGTGAGCGAGCGCCCACACCCGGCGGCTCCATGCTCTGAAGCCACTTCAGCGCGCATTGCAGGCGGTCGGTCAGCACCTCGAAGGCCTCGCCCTCGGGGCTGCCGATGTCGAGCATCTCGGCCAGGCGGACGGCGATTTCGTCCAGCGGGTCGGCCAGGTAGCCGTCGCCGTCCAGCGACTCGATCAGCACCATCACGGCCGCAAAGTCGTCGTCCGACAGCCGCATGCCGGCCAGTTGCTGGCGCAGGTGGTCCTGCAAGGTGCCGCCCCCGTTGCCGCGGTCTTGCGCCTCGAAGTCGTCGCCACCTTCGCCGCTGCCCGAGCCGGCGGCCGAGGGCGTTTCACGGATGCCGTCGAAGTCATCGCGCTCGGTGCCGTTTTCCCAGTCCTCGCGCTCGGTGGTGCCGAATTCCTGGCCGCTGACCTCGGCCACCGCGGCTTCACCGTCGCCGCCGCCGCTGTCGTCGCGGTCGGTATTGCTGTCACTGGTCCGGTCGCCGGCGCGGTCGTCCTTCAGCAGGCGTTCGGCGGGTGACTCGTAGTTGCCGCCACTGTCTTCCTCGACTTCGAGAAAGGGGTTCTGCTCGATCATCTGCTCGACTTCCTGGTGCAGTTCCAGGGTCGACAGCTGCAGCAGGCGGATCGACTGCTGCAACTGCGGCGTCAGCGCCAGATGCTGCGACAGGCGGACCTGCAATGAAGGCTTCATGCTCATGCGGCGGCCTCCTGCCGGGCCGCCAGCGGCCAGAGGCCATTAGCCTTCGGCAGGCGCAAGACCGTCCTCAGGACGGTCTTGCGTCCGGCCTCAGCCCCAAGGGAGGCCGAGCCCCCTTGGGGGGAAGCGAAGGAACGGAGCGACAAGCTTGGGGGCACCATGTCACATGCGGAAGTTCTCGCCGAGGTACACCTTGCGCACCTCGGCGTTTTCAACGATCTCGTGCGGCGTGCCTTCGGCCAGCACGCTGCCTTCGCTGATGATGTAGGCGCGGTCGCAGATGCCCAGCGTCTCGCGCACGTTGTGGTCGGTGATCAGCACGCCGATGCCGCGCGCGCGCAGGAAACCGATGATGCGCTGGATCTCGATCACGGCGATCGGGTCGATGCCGGCAAAGGGTTCGTCGAGCAGGATGAAGCGCGGCTGCGTGGCGAGCGCGCGCGCGATCTCGACGCGCCGGCGCTCGCCGCCGGACAAAGCCAGCGCCGGCGAGTCGCGCAGCTTTTCCACGCCCAGGTCGTGCAGCAGCTTTTCCAGCAGTTCGTTGATCGTGGCGAGCGGCAGCGCGCGGCCATTGGGGCCGATCTGCAGTTCGAGCACGGCACGGATGTTCTCTTCCACCGTCAGCTTGCGGAAGATCGACGCTTCCTGCGGCAGGTACGACAGGCCCAGCCGCGAGCGACGGTGGATGGGCAGCGTCTGCACCTCCTGGCCGTCGATGTGTATCGTGCCTGCGTCGGCCCGCACCAGGCCCACCACCATGTAGAAGGTAGTGGTCTTGCCGGCACCGTTCGGGCCCAGCAGGCCGACCACCTCGCCGGCCGCGACCGCCAGGTGCACGTCTTTCACGACCATGCGCGCGCCGTAGCTTTTCTGCAGCCCTTCGGCTTCGAGGCGGCTGACTTCCACCAACGGCCGCGGCAGGGTGGCGGCGTCCATCAGCGCGGCCCGCCCAGCGTGCGGCTCGGCTGCAGCGCCGGGCCGGCTGCCGCCGAAGCAGGCGCCACGGCCGGCTCGGCGCGCGGGCTCAGCACGGCCCTGACGCGGCCGCCGGGGTTGGCAGGCGTGGCGTTGCCGCCCTGCACACTGAACAACTCGGCGGTGTTGTCCCAGACGATGGTCGCGCCGGTGATCTCGTCGGCCAACACCGTGCCGCGCAGGCGCCGCACGTTGCCGTCGCCGACAAAACGCAGCGTTTCACTGCGGCCGTCGTATTCGATGCGGTCGGCGCTGCCCTGCACGGTCTCGTCGACGCCGTCGCGCTTCTGCCGGTACGTGGCCTGCCGGCCCGGCGTGCCGGTCGCCGTGGCGGCCCGGTAGCCGTCGGGCAATTCGCGCAGTTCGACATGGTCGGCACGAATCTCCATCGTGCCCTGGGCGATCACCACGTTGCCGTTGAACACGACCACCTGGCGTTGCAGGTCGACGGTGCCGGGCTTGTCGGCCTCCACCACCATGGGCTTGCTGCGGTCGGCCTTTTCAGCGCCTGCAGGCCAGGCGAGTGCTGCCAGCAGCAAGGCGGCGGCGCAGGGTCGTAAGGCGGCGGAAAGGCGGGTATGCATGTGATCGGCACGAATCTTGCAGATCATTGTAGTCACAAGATGACACCGACCGGCATGGTTCATGCGTGGCCTTTGCGCACAAAGCCTCGGGATCGGCCCGCCTGGTTTCAGGTTCCAGATGCTTGCCCCGCCGCACATGCCGCATTGCACGCAGGGCGGCGGGCTGTCTGGCAAGGTGGGCCGTGGGAGGGGTGCGTGACTCCGCCCGGAAGGGCCGGAGCCTTTGCGTCCCAGCCAGCGACTCAGGCCTTTTGGCGCGAGCGTCCGATCAGGTAGTCGGCCACCGCCAGCGCGCGCTCATGGCTGCCGGCCAGGGCGCCCGAGGTGAAGTAGCGGCCGTTGATGCCGAGCGCCGGCACGCCATCGATCTTGTAGGCGTCCGACAGCTGGCGGGCCCGAGTGGCCTTCGTATTGACCTGGAACGAGCGGTAGGCCTCGGTGAACTTGGCGCCGTCCACACCATTCGCGGCGACGAAGGCGGTGACGTCGTCCTCGGTGCTCAGGCGCTTGTTCTGCACATGGATGGCGGCGAAGATCTTCCTGTGCAGCGCCGTCAGCTGGCCCATTTCTTCGAGCGCGTAGAACACTTTCTGGCCGACCTGGTGGCGCGCCGTGAAGCCCACCGGCACCTGGCGGAAGTAGACGTCGGCCGGCAGCCGCTTGGCCCAGGCCTCGAGCTGCGGCTCGAAGGCGTTGCAGTGCGGGCATTCGTACCAGAAGAACTCGACCACCTCGATCTTCTTGTCGGGCGTGGGCAGGGTGACAGGCGCCGGCTGGGACAGCCGCACGAAGTGCGTGCCCTCGACCGGGGCGCCTTGGGCGCGTACGGCGCCGGTCAGGCTCAGACCGGCCAGGCCGAGGCCGGCACCGGCCATTTGTTTGGAAAAGTCGCGCCGCTTCATGTAAATCCTTTCGCAGATCGGTTGCAGATATTCATCAGGGAGAGGTGGAGCCGGTTCGCGGCAAAGGGTTCCGGGTTCAGGGTCGCTCCACGCGCACCAGGCGCGCTTCGACGCCGATGTTGGTCAGCCGCACTTGCAGCGCATCGGCCTCGTCGCGGGTGTCGTGCGGGCCCACGCGCACCCGGTAGACGGTGCGGCCGGCCTGTTCACGTTCGGTGATTCTGGATTCGACGCCGATCATGGCGAGCTTGGCACGTTGTTGTTCGGCGTCTTCGGTGCGCGTGTAGGCACCGGCCTGCACGAAGTAGACAAACGCTTCAGCCGCTCCGGCGGTGGACCGCGCCGCCGAAGCAGCCGGGCTGATACCGCCCGACAGGATGGCCGCCGGATCGCGCGCCGGCCGCGCCGCCACTCCGCTGGCCGCAGGCGCCGGGACCGCGGCCACCGGCGAATTGCCTGGCGCACGGGTCGATTCCACGGCAGGTGCGGCCGACGATGCCGGCGACGCCGAACGCAGCGGGACCTTCGGACCCAAAGGCGCGTTCGGGTCCCAGTTGCGGTTGCGCTCGGTCTCGGCCGTGTCCTGCTCCGCAGTGCGCTGCGGCACCTTGTTGATGAAAGGCACCGGCGCCTTCGTGATGTAGAGCGCCACGCCCAGCGCCAGCGACAGCCCGACCAGCAGACCGACCACCAGGCCGAGCACGAAACCGCCGCCCTGCGAACTCACCGTCGACTTCAGCGTCTTCATGGCCGGGCCTCCGCAGTTCCAGATTCCTTCACGGGCAGGCTTTCCCGGTGCATGGCCTCCGGCGCACCCACGCCGAGCACCGCCAGCGCGTTGCGCAGCACCGAGGCGGTGGCGGCCAGCAGCGCCAGCCGGGCACGCGCCATTGCGTCGTCGGCGACCAGGAAACGCTCGGCCGCGTAATAGGTGTGGAAGGCTGCCGCCAGGTCGCGCGCATAGAAGGCGATGTCGTGCGGCGCCAGGTCCGCGGCGGCGCGGCCCAGCATCTCTGGGTAGTCGGCCAGCCGCAGCATCAGCGCGGCCTCGCTGGGCGCGGTCAGCAGCGACAGATCGGCGTTCGACGCGTCGAGCGCCGGCGCGCCGGGGTCGCGCTGGGCCGTGTACTGCGCAAGAACCGAGCAGATGCGCGCATGCGCGTACTGCACGTAGAACACCGGGTTGTCGTCGCCGGCCTTCAGCGCCAGATCGACGTCGAAGGTGAACTCGCTGTCGGACTTGCGGCTGACGAGGAAGAAGCGCACGGCGTCGCAACTCGTCCATTCGATCAGGTCGCGCAGCGTCACGTAGCTGCCGGCGCGCTTGGAGATCTTCACCTCCTGGCCGCCCTTCATCACCGTGATCATCTTGTAGAGCACGTAGTCGGGGAAGCCTGCCGGGATGCCGACGCCGGCCGCCTGCAGGCCGGCGCGCACGCGCGCCACCGTGCCGTGGTGGTCGGTGCCCTGCACGTTGATGACCTTGCCGTAACCCCGCTCGAATTTGGCGATGTGATAGGCCACGTCGCCCACGAAGTAGGTGTAGGAACCGTCGGACTTGCGCATCACGCGGTCCTTGTCGTCACCGTAGTCGGTGGTGCGCAGCCACAGCGCGCCGCCTTCCTCGAAGGTCTTGCCCGAGGCGATCAGGCGCTTGACAGCGTCGTCGACGCGGCCGTCGGCGTACAGGCTGGACTCCAGGTAGAAATGGTCGAAGTGAACACCGAAGGCGCGCAAGTCCAGGTCCTGCTCGTGGCGCAAATAGGCCACGGCGAAGCGCCGGATGCCGTCGATGTCGTCGGCATCGCCCGAAGCGGTGAATTCGCGGTCGTCGGCGTGCACGGTCTTCTGCGCCGCGAAATCGGCGGCGATGTCGTCGATGTAGTCACCGTTGTAGGCCGTCTCGGGCCAGCTCTCGTCGCCCGGTTTCAGGCCCTTCAGACGACACTGCACCGAATCGCCGAGGGTGGCGATCTGCACGCCGGCGTCGTTGTAATAGAACTCGCGGTGCACCCGGTGGCCCTGTGTGGCGAGCAGCTTGCTGATCGAGTCGCCGAGCGCTGCGTTGCGGCCATGGCCCACGTGCAGCGGGCCGGTCGGGTTGGCGGAGACGAACTCGACCATCACCGGCGAGCCACCCGCCGGCTGATGGCCGAACGAAGCGCCCGCCGCCAGCACCTCGGCCACCACCGCCTGCCGGGCCGCCGGCAACAGCCGCAGGTTGATGAAGCCAGGGCCGGCCACCTCCAGCGCCTGCACCCAGCGCTGCACTGCGGGCTGGCGCTGCAGCGCGGCCACCAGCGCGGCAGCCAGTTCACGAGGGTTCTTCTTCAGCGTGCGGGCGAGCTGCATGGCCGCCGTGACGGCCAGGTCGCCGTGGGCGGCCTGCTTGGGGGACTCGAAGGCGGCAGCGGGCGGTGCGTCGGGAGCCAGCTCCGCCAGCGCCGCCACCAGCGCCTGCAGCAATTCCTGCTTGGCTTGGATCATCGGCCGATTCTACTTTTCGGGGTCGCAGGCACGGCGCGGCGGGGCGAAGGGCGAGGATTGACCGGTACGCACAGCCCTGTTCGCGGCTTTGCCGGCGCCGCCGGAGGGCAGGATGCGCTCTGCGGCACCGCCCGCCAACCCAAGTTTCGCCGCCACCCGCTTCCATGTCCGCACCGCTGCCCGCCTCGATTTTCGCCGATCCCCGCGACCCCGCGCTGCCCACGCAGATCGGCAAATACCGCGTGCTCGGCCGGCTCGGCGAAGGTGCCACCAGCGAGGTCTTCCTGGCGCACGACGAGTTCCGCGGCATCGACGTGGCCATCAAGCGCGTGCGCCTGAACCAGCGCCCCGATTCGCGCGAGAACCACTTTCACCAGCGCTTTTTCGCCGCCGAGGCCGCGCTCGTCGGCCGCCTGCAGCACCCGAACGTCGTGCAGATCCTCGACGCCGTGGCCGACGACGAAGCGCCCTACCTGGTGATGGAATACGTGCCTGGCGTGACGCTGCGGCGCTTCTGCCGCGCCGACGCGCTGCTCTCGCTGGAGCAGATCGTCGAGATCGGCTTCAAGTGCGCGATGGCGCTGGGATACGTGTTCCGCCAGGGCCTGATCCACCGCGACGTGAAACCCGCCAACCTGCTTGCGACGCTGGACGGCGAGAGCATCGTCGACGTCAAGATCACGGATTTCGGCAGCGTCTTCAACCTGCAGTCCGACCACACGCAGATCTACCGCGTGGGCTCGCTGGCCTACATGTCGCCCGAGCAGCTGAACGGCGACGCGCTCGACTGCCGCGCCGACATGTACTCGCTGGCCGCTGTGCTCTACCACCTGATCGCCGGCCGTCCGCCGTTCGACGCCACCCAGCAGGCGGCGATCATGCATCAGATCTACAACGCGGCGCCGCCGCCGCTGCAGGCCCTGCGCGAAGGGGTGTCGCCGCGCCTGGAGGCCCTGATCGCGCGTGCGCTGGCGAAGTCGCGCGACGAGCGCCACGCCGGCTGGGACGAGTTCGCCGAGGCTTTGGCCGCGCTGGTGGCCAACCGCGACGTGCCGCGCGGGCCGCTGCAGGGCGTGCTCGACTCCGAGCGTTTCAACCTGCTGCGCAGCCTGGACTTCTTCGCCGGCTTCGGCGACGTGGAATTGTGGGAAGTGGTGCACCGCGCGCGCTGGCAGCGTTTCCCCTTCGGCCACGCGCTCTACCGCAAGGGCGAGCAGGGCCGCACCTTCCACATCATCGCGGCCGGTCAGGTCGATGTGTTCCGCGACGGCCAGCGCGTGGCGCAACTCGGCATCGGCACCTCGGTGGGCGAGATGGCCTACCTGGCGCCGAGCATCGAGCTGCGCACGCACGGCGCCGACGTGCTGGTGGCCGAACCCGCCACCACCATCAGCTTCACGCCAGACACGCTGGAACAGTTGTCGATCAACACCCGCCATCTGTTCGACGGCGCCTTCATCCACGTGCTGGTGCGCCGGCTGCACGCGGCGCACGAGGCGCTGCACCATCCTCGGCGGATTCTGTAGCGGGATATCGAGAGAAGGCACGACGGTCAGCCGTAGGGTGCGCCGCCGCGTTGAAGGCTGGCCCGCCGAAACGCTGTGCTGCAATCGGAGCAGCGCCACTGCCTTTGTCCGACCCACACCCCAGAGGAAACTCCCACATGAAAAGAGCCTTCATCGCCGCCAGCCTGCTGGCCCTCGGCTTCCTGTCGAGCCCGGTCTTCGCCGCCAACGCCCAGTGTGACTCGATGGCTGCGGAGAAGAAGCTCGCCGGTGCGGCGAAGACCAGCTTCCTGAAGAAATGCGAGGCCGATGCCGGCGGCGCCAACACCTGCGAGGCGCAGGCCGCCGATAAGAAACTGGCCGGTGCGGCGAAGACCAGCTTCGTCAAGAAGTGCACCACCGACGCCGGCGGTGCCCCTGCGGCGGCCACGTGCGACGAGCAGGCCGCCGACAAGAAGCTCGCCGGTGCGGCGAAGACCAGCTTCGTCAAGAAGTGCACGACCGACGCGACGGCACCCAAGTCCTGAGCACTCGACAAAAAGCCCTGGACTCGGGCCCGGGCTTCAGCGGTCTTCGATATGCGTGTGCGTGCCCTCGGCGGGCGCGCCGGTATCGGGATCCAGCCAGTCGGCGATGCCGAGTTCCTGCTCGGCTTCTTCAAGCGTCTCGCCGGGCACCAGTTCGCCTTCGTCGGCGGCGTGCAGCGCAGCCAGCGCTTCCTCGGCCGTAGCGTAGGGGCCGAACTGCTGATGCACGTCGGTGTTCAGCCAGTACCAGCCGTCAGGGTGTTTCACCAGCGAACCGGTGTCGGGCGGCGACAGGTCCAGCGCAGCCAGCTCCTCGATGGTGGGCTCTGACGGCAGGGCAGTGATCGACAACGGGTTCATGGTGCGGGCTCCGGATGCAGCACCCGATTCTGAACCCCGGCCCGACTCGGTGGCTTGCGGCACGGCAAGATGAAACTGACATTCCACTGCAGTCGGGCATCACGACCTAGGGAAACTCCCGGGCAGGGATTCCACGGGGCATTGACCCTTCGCAGCCTGAGCGCCTGCCGTTCGTGCAGTGCGCGGGACATTGGCGCAGACCGATGGCCATTCATGCACCGCCGGGCCGAATCCCCGCGGCAAGCGAAAAAGCGGCAGGCCTGCCAACATCGCAAGGGCCCGGGACTGCACCAACCACCGCCGTGCCGCACGACCCGCCGGCAGCCCCACAGGAGACAAAAGATGATTCCACCCGCTTTCGACTACCACGCCCCCAAGACGGTGGGTGAAGCCATCGGCCTGCTCAGCAGCCTGGGCAGCGACGCCAAGCTTCTGGCCGGCGGCCACAGCCTCTTGCCGATGATGAAGCTGCGGTTTGCGCAGCCGGCGCACCTCATCGACATCAACCGCATCCCCGAACTGCGAGGCGTCTGCGAGGACGGCGCCGACGTGGTGATCGGCGCGATGACGGTCGAGAACGATCTCATCAAGTCGCCGATCCTGCAGGCCCGGCTGCCGCTGCTGCCCGAAGCCGCACTGCAGATCGCCGACCCGCAGGTGCGCAACCGCGGCACCATCGGTGGCGACATCGCGCACGGCGATCCGGCCAACGACCACCCGGCGCTGAGCATCGCACTCGATGCCACCTTCCTGCTCGAAGGCCCGGCCGGCAAGCGGCTGGTGAAGGCACAGGACTTTTTCCAGGGCACCTACATGACGGCGCTGGCCGAGGACGAAATCCTCGTCTCGATCCGCATCCCGGCCTTCACCCCCGGCACCGGCTGGGCCTACGAGAAACTCAAGCGCAAGACCGGCGACTGGGCCACCGCCGGCGCGGCCGTGGTGATGCGCATGAACGGCGGCGTGGTCAGCCACCTGCGCATCGCGCTGACCAACCTCGCACCGATGGCGCTGCGTGCGACGGGCGCCGAAAACGCGCTGCTCGGCCAGCCCTTCAACGACGCGAACATCAACGCCGCCGCCGCCGCCGCGATGGCCGCATGCGACCCCGCCGCCGACCTGCGCGGTGACGTCGAATACAAGACCGCGATGGCCGGCCAGATGGTCAAGCGCGCACTGCGCGCCGCCGCCGCGCGCTGCTGAACCCGAGGAGACACACCAAATGGCTAAAAAACTGATCACCGTCACCGTCAACGGCCGCAAGCATGAAAAAGCCGTGGAGCCGCGTACCCTGCTCGTGCACTTCCTGCGTGAAGAGCTGAACCTCACAGGCGCCCACATCGGCTGCGAAACCAGCCACTGCGGCGCCTGCACGGTCGACCTCGACGGCCTGTCGGTGAAGAGCTGCACGCACCTGGCGGTGCAGTGCGACGGCAGCGAAGTGTTGACGGTCGAGGGCCTCGCCCAGGGCGGCGTTCTGCACGCCGTGCAGGAAGGTTTCTACAAGGAGCACGGCCTGCAGTGCGGCTTCTGCACGCCGGGCATGTTGATGCGCGCCTATCGGCTGCTGATCGACAACCCGGACCCGACCGAGGCCGAAATCCGTGCCGGCATCGCCGGCAACCTGTGCCGCTGCACCGGTTACCAGAACATCGTCAAGGCCGTGCAGTACGCGGCGAACAAGCTGCGCGAGTCGCAAACCGTCACGGCCTGACCGAGGAGTACCGACCATGAACGCACCCACCGATCCGAAAATCCTGGAGCGCAAGGACGCGCTGCAGGGCATGGGCGACAGCCGCCTGCGCAAGGAAGACGCCCGCTTCATCCAGGGCAAGGGCAACTATGTCGACGACATCAAGATGCCCGACATGCTGCACATGGACATCGTGCGCAGCCCCTACGCGCACGCCCGCATCAAGAGCATCGACAAGAGCGCGGCGCTGAAGGTGCCGGGCGTGATCGCCGTGCTGACCGCCGACGACCTGAAGCCGCTGAAGCTGCACTGGATGCCCACGCTGGCCGGCGACGTGGCGGCCGTGCTGGCCGACCAGAAGGTGCACTTCCAGATGCAGGAAGTGGCCGTCGTCATCGCCGAAGACCGCTACTCCGCGGCCGATGGCGTCGAGGCCGTGATCGTCGAATACGAAGAGCTCCCGGTCGTCATCGACCCCTACGAGGCGCTGAAGCCCGACGCCCCCGTGCTGCGCGAAGACCTGGCCGGCAAGACCGAGGGCGCGCACGGCAAACGCGAGCACCACAACCATATCTTCACGTGGGACGCGGGTGACAAGGCCGCCGCCGACGCCGCCTTCGCCGCCGCGCCCGTCACGGTCTCCGAGCATCTTTACTACCCGCGCGTCCACCCTTGCCCGCTCGAAACCTGCGGCTGCGTGGCGAGCTTCGACCCGATCCGCGGTGAACTCGTCACCTACATCACCAGCCAGGCGCCGCACGTGGTGCGCACGGTCGTCAGCCTGCTGTCGGGCATCCCCGAGAGCAAGGTGCGCATCGTCAGCCCCGACATCGGCGGCGGCTTCGGCAACAAGGTCGGCATCTATCCCGGCTATGTCTGCGCCATCGTTTCCAGCATCGTGCTGGGCAAGCCGGTGAAGTGGGTGGAAGACCGGGTCGAGAACATCTCGTCGACCGCGTTCGCCCGGGATTACCACATGGACGGCGAGATCGCCGCCACCGCCGACGGCAAGATCACCGCGCTGCGCGTCAACGTGATCGCCGACCACGGCGCCTTCGATGCCTGCGCCGACCCCACCAAGTTCCCCGCCGGCCTGTTCCATATCTGCTCGGGCAGCTACGACATCCCGGCCGCGTTTGCCAGCGTGAAGGGCGTCTACACGAACAAGGCGCCGGGCGGTGTTTCCTACCGCTGTTCGTTCCGCGTCACCGAGGCCGTGTACCTGGTGGAGCGTTTGGTCGACATCCTGGCGCAGAGGCTGGGCATGGACAAGGCCGAAATCCGGCGCAAGAACTTCATCAGGAAGGAGCAGTTCCCGTACACCTCGGCCTTCGGCTTCGAATACGACTCCGGCGACTATCACACCGCCTTGCAGAAGGTGCTGGACGCCGTCGACTACCCCGCGCTGCGCGCCGAGCAGGCCGCCAAGCGCGCCGACCCCGACTGCCCCACGCTGATGGGCATCGGCCTTGCCACCTTCACTGAAGTGGTCGGTGCCGGGCCGAGCAAGATGTGCGACATCCTCGGCGTCGGCATGTTCGACAGCTGCGAGATCCGCGTCCACCCGACCGGCAGCGCCATCGCGCGCATGGGCACCATCTCCACCGGGCAGGCGCACGCCACCACCTATGCGCAGATCATCGCCACCGAACTCGGCATCCCGAGCGAGGTGATCCAGGTCGAGGAAGGCGACACCTCCACCGCGCCCTACGGCCTGGGCACCTACGGCAGCCGCAGCACGCCGGTGGCCGGTGCAGCCATCGCGATGGCCTCGCGCAAGATCCATGCGAAGGCGAAGAAGATCGCCGCCCACCTGCTGGAGGTGAGCGAGAACGACCTCGACTGGGAGATCGACCGCTTCAACGTGAAGGGCGACCCGGCCCGGCACAAGACCATGAAGGACATCTGCTGGGCGGCGTACAACAATGTGCCGGCCGGGCTGGAAATGGGCCTGGAAGCGGTGCACTACTACGACCCGCCGAACTTCACCTTCCCTTTCGGCATCTACCTCGCGGTGCTCGACATCGACCGCGCCACCGGGGAGACGAAAGTGCGCAGGTTCTACGCCCTGGACGACTGCGGCACGCGCATCAACCCGATGATCATCGAAGGCCAGATTCACGGCGGCCTGACCGAAGGTTATGCGGTAGCGATGGGCCAGCAGATGCCCTTCGACGCCCAGGGCAACCTGCTCGGCAACACGCTGATGGACTACTTCCTGCCCACCGCGGTGGAAACACCGCACTGGGAGACCGACCACACCGTCACGCCCAGCCCGCACCACCCGATCGGCGCCAAGGGCGTGGCCGAGTCGCCGCATGTGGGCTCCATCCCGACCTTCACCTCGGCGGTGGTGGACGCGTTTGCGCACCTCGGCGTCGTCAACATGACGATGCCGCACAGCGCCTACCGCGTCTGGCAGCAGCTCAAGGCCAGCGGCGTGGCGCTGTAAGCCGCGTTATAAGGAAGGGCTGCCGGGCGATCGCGCCTGGCCCCCAGAGGAACCCATGGAAGTCAAACTCGACAAACGCTACCCGCTGGCCGCCAGCGTGGAACAGGCCTGGACGGTGCTCTCGGACATCCGCGCCACCGCCAGCTGCATGCCCGGCGCGGCCATCACCGAACAGGTCGACGAAACCCACTACAAGGGCACGGTGAAGAGCAAGGTCGGCCCGGCGGTGATGAGCTTCGGCGGAGACATCGAGGTGCTCGACATCGACGTGCCGGCCAGGCGCCTGCAGATGCTGGGCAAGGGCGCCGACAAGTCGGGCTCGTCGGCGTCGATGAACCTCACGGCGCACCTGGAAGCCGGCGAAACGCCCGCCAGTTGCGTGCTCGTCGGCCAGGCCATCGTCATCGTCAGCGGCAAGCTGGCGCAGTTCGGCAGCCGGCTGCTGGTGCCGGTGTCGGACGCCATGCTGACGCAGTTCGCCGGCAATTTCGGCAACGCTGCGGCCGCGGTGCCGGTGGCGGCAGCGCCGGGCGGCCAGGCACCTGCCACCGGTGCGGCGGCCGCGCTGGCATCGCCCGCGCCGCCGCCGCAGGTCAAGGAGCTGAACGCGCTGGCGCTGATCTGGACCGTCATCAAGGGTTGGTTCGCCGGCCTGTTCGGAAAAAAGGCCTGAGCGCGGACATTTCATGGACGACCAGGCGCTGCGCGAATCACTCCACCGGGCCGGCTACATCGCCGACGAAGGTCTGGCCACGACCCTGTGGCTGGCGTCCGAGCTGCAGCGCCCGCTGCTGCTGGAAGGTGACGCCGGCGTCGGCAAGACCGCCCTGGCGCTGGCGCTGGCACAGTGCCAGGGCCGCCGCCTGGTGCGCCTGCAATGCCACGAAGGGCTGGACCTGGCGCAGGCGGCCTATGAATGGAACTACGGCCGGCAGTTGTTGGCCATCCGGCTGCACGAGACGACGACCGAACGCGTGGCCGAAAGCGACCTCTTCAGCCGCGACTACCTGCTCGAGCGCCCGCTGCTCACCGCCATCAGCAGCGAACAACCCTGCGTGCTGCTGATCGACGAGATCGACCGCGCCGACGAAGCGTTCGAAGCCTTCCTGCTCGAAGTGCTGGCCGACTACCAGATCACCGTGCCCGAACTCGGCACGCTGACCGCGCGCCACGTGCCGCTGGTGCTGCTCACCAGCAACGGCACCCGCGAGCTGAGCGACGCGCTGCGCCGCCGCTGCCTGTACCATTGGCTCGACTACCCGACGCTGGCGCGCGAGATCGCCATCGTGCGCAGCACGCTGCCGACGGCGGAAAGCGCGCTGGTCGAGCAGGCCGTGGCCTTCGTGCAGCGGCTGCGCCGCGAAGACCTGGGCAAGACGCCGGGCGTGGCCGAAACGCTGGACTGGATACGCGCGCTGCACCGCCTGCAGATGAAGGCACTGCCCGACGATCCGCAGGCGCTGATGGCCACCCTGGGCTGCCTTCTGAAGACGCGTGAAGACCGCTTCCAGGTCGGCCCAGAACGCGTGCGCCAGCTCATCGAAGGCCGACGCGTCGTCGGTGTGGCGGAAAAAGCCGCCACTGCATGACGTCAGCATGAAGACAGCGTGAAGACATGCAGAACGCCTTCGCCAGTCCGCTCGAAAGCATCGCCGGCTTCGCAACGCTGCTGCGCGACCACGGCCTGAAGGTCGGCATCGCGGAACAGCAAGCCTTCGTGCGCGCTGCGCTGCTGATGCCGGTCGAGCGCGCCGCCAGGCTCGACGCCGCCTGGCGCGCCATCGCCTGTCAGGACGCACGAGACTGGCGGCGCTGGCCCGAACTCTTCGAGCGTTACTGGCACCCGAATCGGCTGAAAGGCGGCGTCCGCGTCAGCGGCCAGACACGCCCGCAGCGCGATCTTCGGCAGGTCGTGCAGACGCTGCAGGAGTCGCTGGGCGACAGCACGCCCAGGCGCGAGCCGTCTTCGCGCGCGCTTCACACCACGCTCGACACCGCGCTCGACGTGCCGGGCCACGAACTGGCCGAATCCGGCACGCCGCGCGCCCAGGGCGGCGCCAGCCGCGCCGAGGCGCTGCACGACAGGTCGCTGGCCGAATGGCTGCCGCAGGACCTGACGCAGCTCGACCAACTGGCCGAGCGCATCGCACGCCGCCTGCGCGAGCGCCTGACGCGCCGCTGGCGCGACCATGCACGCGGCACCCGGCTCGACGTGCGGCGCACGCTGCGCGCCAGCCTGAAGACCGGCGGCCTGCCGCTGGCTCCGGTCTGGCGGCGGCCGCGGCGGGAAAAGCCGCGCCTCTTCATCCTCGTCGACGTCAGCCGTTCGATGGAAACGCATGCGCAGCTCTTCCTGCGCATCGCACGCGCCTTCGTGCTGGCGGTGGGCGCGCGCGTGTTCGTCTTCCACACCCGGCTGGCCGAGATCACGCCGCTGTTGCAGCGTGATTCGGCCACCGTGCAGGAAAAGGTCAACGCGGTGACGGCGGGCTTCGGCGGCGGCACGCGCATCGCCACCAGCCTGGCCGACTTCCACGGCGTGCATGCGCGCGCGCAGCTGAACCGCAGCGCGCGTGTCTGGGTTCTGTCCGACGGTTTCGATGCCGACGAACCCGAGCGCCTGGCCGAAGAACTGGCCGCCGTGCGCCGGCGCGGCGCCCAGGTCACCTGGTTCCACCCGAGCGAAAACCGACCTGCGTCCGCTGCGATGCAGGCCGCGTTGCCGTTGATCGCCCGTTTCGTGCGCCTGAACAGCCTGCGTGACCTGGCGCTGGCGGCAGACGTGCTGCATTGAAATACCGAAGGAGTTTCGCCATGAGTTCACTCGACATGCTGGCTGCCGCCCAGCGGCTTCAGGAGCAGGATCAGCCCTTTGCGCTGGTGACGGTGCTGCGCGTCATCGCGCCGGCGTCGGCGCGGCCGGGCGACAAGGCCGTGGTCACCGCCGACGGCATACAACAGGGCTGGATCGGCGGCGGTTGCGCGCAGCCGGCGGTGCTTCGCACGGTGCGCCAGGCCCTGGCCGACGGCCGCGCGCGCATGATCCGCATCGCACCTTCCGAACAGGGAGAAGTGAGGGAGCTCGACGACGTGCTGGAGTTCGGCATGGCCTGCCATTCGGGCGGCACGCTGGAGCTCTTCATCGACCCGATGCTGCCGCGCGCCCGCCTCACGGTGATCGGCGATTCACCGCTGGCCGTGGCACTCGCCGGGCTGGCGCCGCGTGTCGGCCTGCCGGTCACCGTGCTGGCGCATGCCGCCGACGCGGCACGTTTCCCCGACGCCGAACGTGTGTTGACCAGTGACGACCCCGTGGCCGCCGCCGTCGGCGTCGCGCCCGGCAGCTTCGTCGTCGTCGCCACGCAGGGCCGGCGCGATCTGCAGGGTTTGCGCGCCGCGCTTGCGCTGCAGGCACGCACGGTGTTCTTCGTCGCCAGCGCGCGCAAGGCGATGGTGTTGAAGGAATCGCTGGCCGAAGCGGGGCAGGACGCCGCGGCGGTGGCCGCCATCGTGGCGCCGGCCGGCCAGCTGATCGGGGCGCAGACGCCGGAAGAGATCGCGCTGTCGGTGCTGGCGGCGGTGGTGGCAGCCAGGCGCGGGGCGACGGCTTCCGGCACGCCTGCGATTGGGCCGGCGGCCGCCATGAGTACAGGTGCGGGTGCAGGGGCAGGTGCCGTGACACGCAAGCCGCTGCCGCTGCCGCTGCCCGAACTGCCCGCCATCGCCGGTTCCTGCTGCGGCGGTGGTGAGACAACGGCCGCGCCCGAACCCGCCGCCATCGCCATCCCGGCCAAGAGCTGCTGCGGCGGCTGAAGGAGCGCCATCATCGGATGCATCCTGAAAGGCGGCGGCGGCCTCTACAGCCGGGTGGCGGTGGGCGCGGTGCTGCTGGCTGCCGGCAGGGGCTCGCGCATCGGCCACCGGCCGAAGAGCCTGCTGGAACTGGGCGGCGTGCCGCTGATCCGCCGCCAGCTGATCGCCCTGTCGGGCGCGGGCATCGACGAGGTGGTGGTCGTGCTCGGCCACCATGCCGAGCTGATCGAGCCGCTGGTGCAGACCTTCCCGGTCACCATCGTGCGCAACATGAGCCCCGACGACGGCCAGGTCTCGTCGCAGCGCCTGGGCCTGGCCGCACTGACGGGCAAGCTCGATGCGGTGGTCGTGGCACTCGCCGACCAGCCGCTGATCAACGCGCAGGACATCACCGATCTCATCGGCGCCTTCAAGAAGCGGGCCGAGGGCGTCTCTGTCGTCTACCCGCTGGTCGGCGGTGAACGCGGCAACCCGGTGATCTTCAGCGCCGAGGTGCGCGAGCAGATTCTCGCCGGCGCGGCGAATGTCGGCTGCCGCCAGTGGCAGGCCGCGCACGCCGGCGCGGTGGCGCCCTTCGTCACCGACAACCGGCGTTACCGCGTCGACATCGACACCCCGGACGATCTGGAGCGTTTTACGCGCGACACAGGACATCAACTGTGCTGGCCGGCCGGTATTCCAATTTGACGCGAAGAAGCGAATGAGCCTGCAGCCCGGTTTCCACAGCTTGTGGCCGACACCGCTGGGCCTGCACCGCCATGCCGACGCCGAGGCGCTGAACCCGTTGCTGGTGCGCGTCTTCGGCGCGCTGCGGGCCACGCAGACGCACGCCAGGGGCGGCGCGCCGGGCGCGGCCTTCTTCGCCAGTGACGACGACCTGCTGAAGCGCGTGCAACTGCCCGAATGGCAATCGTTCGTGCGCTTCCTCGTCGACAGCCTGCGCACCACCGTCACGCAGGCGAACGCCGATGCCTGGCCCGAGGCGCAGCGCAAGAACGGCATCGGCCTGCAACTGGCCATCGAAGGCCTGTGGTTCCAGTGCAGCAACCGCGGCGCCTTTCACGACGTTCACACGCATGGCAACTGCTCGTGGTCGGGCGTCTACGTCGTGCAGGTCGATGCGCCGGAGCAGCGGCAGGCGCACCCGGTATTCGGCATGGCGAACGGCGTCACGCGCCTCTATGGGCCGCCTTTCACCCACCTGGCTGGCGCGCATGCCGACCTCGGCAACGCCTATCTGCAGCCGCCTTCGGTCGATGTGTCACCGCTGCCCGGCCAGCTGCTGCTGTTCCCCTCGTGGCTGGCGCATCAGGCGCTGCCTTACGAAGGCGCGCTGGACCGCGTGATCGTCTCCTTCAACGCCAGCGTGCACGCAGCCGGCGCCAGCGACCGGCTGCACGGCTACGCCGCCACCTGAGAGGCCGAGAAGCTGAAAGTCTTTCGATCATGCCCGCTCATCACAACAGAGAGCGCCGGGCTGATGGCCGCCACGCTGCTGCACGCCATCGGCATCGGCAAGCCAGCCGGCAGCATGGCACGGACAGCCGGGTCGGCAGGTCGCTTGAGCGACTTCGTGCGGCCACTCCCAAGGTTATATTGACCGAACGCTGAACCCGGTTTGCACCCATGCGCCAACTCAACGGACACGACGCCTCGTTCCTCTACGCCGACAACACGCACGCCAACGCGAACGTGACGCTGCTGCATATCTATGACCAGTCGACGGCGCCCGGCGGAAAGGTGCGCTTCAAGAGCATCCTGGCGCACATCGAAAGCCGGCTGGCCGGCTCGCCGATGTTCCGCCGCAAGCTGCTGCGCGTGCCGCTGAACCTCGACAACCCGTACTGGGTGGAAGACGAGAACTTCGACGTCGAATACCACGTGCGCCACATCGCGCTGCCCAAGCCGGGCGACTGGCGGCAGTTCTGCATCCAGGCCGCGCGCATCCACGCCCGCCCGCTCGACATGAGCCGGCCGCTGTGGGAGATCTACGTGATCGAGGGCCTGGACGGTTTTCTCGACCTGCCCAAGGGCAGCTTCGCGCTGCTCACCAAGACTCACCACGCGGCCATCGACGTCGAACACGGCAGCGAGATCACCCTGCTGCTGCATGACCTGAGCGCCACGCCGCAGGCCGGCACGCCGCCGGCGCCCTGGTTCCCCGAGCCGCCACCGGGGCTGCTGCCCATCGTCTGCCGCGGCCTGGCGCACAGCGTGACTTCATCGCTCCGGCTCGCCGGGCCGCTGACCCGCGCGCTGCGCAACGCCGCGCCGGCCGTGCTGGCAGCCGCCGGCGACGTGCTGCTGCGGCCACAGAACCTGCCGGTGACACGCTTCAACTCCATCGTCTCGCCGCACCGCGTGTTCGAGACGCGGCGCTTCATGGAGAGCGAGTTCAGCGCCATCCGCAAGCTGGTGCGCCGAGCCAGCCTGAACGACGCCGTGCTCGCGGTTTGCGGCGGCGCGCTGCGTCGTTACCTCGGCGCGCTGGGCGAACTGCCGGCGGCCAGCCTGAGCGCGGCCGCGCCGGTCTGCATCCGCGGCGCTGCCAGCGGCGCTGGCGACCCACCCGACCTGACGCTGCTGCACGTGCAACTGGGCACCGACATCGCCGACCCGGTGCGCCGGCTGGCGCTGATCCGCGACCAGACAGCATCGTCGGAACTGTCGGCGCTGGCCGAGGGCGCGCGCGAGTTGACCGACGTCGCCCAGCATGCCCCGGCCGCCACGCTGGCGCTGGCCAGCAAGGTGATGGGCCGCGCCGCGCTCGGCCTCGGCCGGCGCGCGCCGCTGGCCAACTGCACCGTCACCCACGTGCCGGGGCCATCGGCGCCGCTGTTCCTGTGCGGGGCGCGCATGAGTTACTTCTCGGCCATCATGCCGATATCCGACGGCCGCGGCCTGGTCTTCGCGATCACCCGCTACGACGGCCGGCTGGTCATTTCGCCCACGTCGTGCCGCGAGCTGATGCCCGACCCCGAAGTCTTCGCGATGTGCGTGCGCGACAGCTTCCAGGAGTACCTGGCCGCCGCCACCGCCCGTAAGAAGCCGGCGGCACGGCGCAAGGCCGTCGCGGTTGTTGTTTCCGTCAAGCCGGTTCGGCCGACGGCGCCATCCAGCGGTAGACGCCCCCGGCCCAGCCCTGCGGCTTGAAGGGCGCCCAGGCGCCTTCTTCCTGCGCCAGACGGTCGGCCAGGATGTAGAGCACCAGCGGGTTGAAACCCAGCCCCGTGTGGCTGCCCGGCACGCGGACGTTTTCATGCATCGCCGGGTTGCCGTCGATGGTGGCTTCCTGCGGCGGCACCACGCCGTCAGACACCGAATACACGCAGGTCATCGGCACGGGCAGCAGCGCACGTTCACGCATCTTCTTGGCGCGCGGCTGCATGCTGTGGGCGCTCGGCCCCATCGGGTGGGCGATCAGCCGGTACAGCGCCTTCACCACCGCAGGTGACTGGCTGCCTTCGGCGGACACGCTGACCGGGCTGCCCAGCGTGATGACGGTGCGCACGCACTCCGGCGCCTGGTGGGCGCCGTAGAGCGCGAACACGCCGCCCAGGCTCCAGCCGACCAGGCTGACCTTGCGGCCGCTCTGGTGGTGCAGGTAACGGATCTTCTGCTCCAGCGCCCCGGCATGGCGGCGCTGGAAACCCAGGTTGCGGCCGAATCCCCAGGTCTGCACGTCGTAGCCTCGGTTGTGCAGGAAGAGCTTCAGCGCCACCAGCGTGGCTTCGTCGGCCATGAAACCGGGCAGCAGCAGCACCGGGTGGCCGTCGCCCTTGGGCAGCGTCAGCAGCCAGGGCAGGGCATAGGGCAGCGTGGCCATCTCCAGCAACGCGCGCCATTCGGTCAGCGAGTGCAGGAGGTGGGGTTCGCCTTCGTGCGAATGTCGGGTGGCCATCTTGCGGTGCGGGTCGGCAGCGAACGAAAGCCATTGCCGGCCGGCGTCGTTGCCCAAGCTGTGAATACCGGCTTCATTTTCACCCTCGGATGCCGGGCCCGACCTCTAAAGACACCCCCGAAGACACCCCACTTGACGCAGGTCACTCGCGCGGCGTCTTCCTCAAAACAGACTGAGTGCATATCCAACGGCGCGTGTTCCAGGAGATCACATGAAGACGCTCAGCGGCCTCGACGGCACCTTCCTTCACCTCGAAACCCCCGAAACGCCGATGCACGTGGCGTCTTTGCATCTGTTCGACCTGCCGGCCGGTTATCGGGGCGACTTTCATACCGACATCAAGAAGCACCTGGCCGCCCGCTTGCACCTGGCGCCGATCTTCCAGCGCAAGCTGGCGCCGATGCCGCTGCAGTTCGCCAACCCGGTGTGGGTGCACGACGACCATGTCGACCTCGACCACCATGTGCAGCGCATCACGCTGGCGCCGCCCGGCAACCTGACGCAGTTCGACGACTGCGCGGCCCGCCTGCACGGCGAACTGCTCGACCGTCAGCGCCCGCTGTGGCGGGTGGCCGTCATCGATGGCCTGGCCTCGGGCCAGGTCGGCTACTACATCAAGGTGCACCACGCCGTGCTCGACGGCCAGGCCGGCGTGCTGCTCGCACAGGCCCTGTTCGACCTCAGCGCCCATCCTCGCGCCGTGCCACGCGCGGGCCGCAAACCGGCCGCCGCGGTGCCGGGCATGGGCGAACTGGCCGCCGCCGCGCTCAAGCACGATGCCGGGCAGTACATCAAGCTGCTGCGCCACCTGCCCGAGGTGCTGCGCACGCTGGCCGGGCTGTTCGGCGGGCCGAAGCAGGCCGTGCCGCTGTCGTCCAACTTCACCTTCGGCCCGAAGACGGCGCTCAACGTGCCGATCACCGCTGCGCGCGGCTTCGCCGGCCTGTCGGTGCCGCTGGACAGGCTGAAGACGATCGCCGCAGCGCACGACGCCAAGCTCAACGACGTCGTGCTGGCGCTGTGCAGCGGCATGCTGCGGCGTTACCTGGCCGGCCACGGCGGGCTGCCGAAGAAGCCGCTGATCGCCGCCATGCCGATCTCTCTGCGCGATGCCGGCAACACCGAATTCACCACGCAAGCCGCGATGCCGCTGGTCAGCCTGCACACCGACATCGCCGACCCGCTGCGCCGCCTGCACGCCATTCGCGACGGCGCGGGCGCCGTGAAGGCTCTGGCGGGGCGCAGCAAGGGCCTGCTTCCGACCGATTTCCCGACCATCGGCATGCCCTGGCTGATGCAGGGCCTGGCCTCGCTGTACGGGCGCTCGGGACTGGCCAGCAAAGTGGTGCCGCTGGCCAACGTGGTGGTGTCGAACGTGCCCGGCCCGCAGGTGCCGCTGTATGCGGCTGGCGCGCGCATGGCGACCTACTGGCCGCTGTCCATCGTCGAGCATGGGCTGGGGCTCAACATCACCGTGATGAGCTACGCCGGCGCGATGGGCTTCGGCTTCACCACCGCGCACGCCGCCGTGCCCGACGCGAAGGAACTGGCTCTGGCCCTGCACGAAGCGCTGGACGAACTGGAACAGGCGGGTACGCCGAAGCGGCG
>Ga0209181_10001765_pt1 | contig 36851 bp, 28 predicted proteins | sample MAT05_FD_187208 | JGI IMG/M metagenome (GOLD analysis project Ga0209181, IMG submission 187208) | Freshwater microbial communities from Lake Fryxell liftoff mats and glacier meltwater in Antarctica - MAT-05 (SPAdes) (version 2) | ecosystem: Environmental > Aquatic > Freshwater > Ice > Liftoff... | reverse complement strand
TTTTGGTTCTCACCCTCCCACCAGCCTCCCTATTCCCCTCCTCCTCTTCGGTCCTCCAAAAACAGCACGCGGGTCGCGCGCGCTCCCCGATGCATCGCGGATGAAATCCGCATAGCACGCTCAACGCCCTCCAATCCAAGCGCGCCGGACTCTTCACCGGGCCTGTTCAACCATGGATTGATGCGGGCTCGGGCCGCATCAATCCTTTGCGTTTAGGCCTTGGTTGCGTCCCGTGCATGCTCCGAATCAAGTTGGTGAAGCTCGCGTAAATGCTGGAAGCAGCGCCGAGCGTAATCAAGGGAAGTAAAGCCGATCGCCCACTTGTTACCGCGAGTGTAGATCTCGCCGAGGACAACATCGCCGAACGCGAGCAAGTAGCCGTCGCCTGAGTCTCGAGGCTTTGCGAGCGTAGCCTCGACCCAATAACGGTCTGCGCTCTCAGTGTCGCGGCGAAGAACAAGGGCGGTAACTTGGAGGTCGAGCTTCCGAACGGGAACCTTGGCGGACTTGCCACGCTCATCTATCCGAATTGTGGTTGTAGCTCCCTCGTAGCCAACTGCATACCATTCGGCCCGCGCCTGCAAAGCAACAGCCAGGAAAGCAACGATTGGAATGGCGTGTCTCATAGGCCTAACTTTGTATTATACGAAACTTCGTTTCGTATAATGCCGGTGAGTTTTCGCCTACTTCAGGGTTTTGGTTCATTTTACTTAGGAGGGATTCATATAGCTATTTTTGACATTCGTATAATTTGACAACGCCTATCAAGCCCGAATGATTGGATCAAGTCCGCGCGGGAAGCGATGTGGTTACGGCATCACAGCCGCAGGACAGAAAACACTTTCCTAGTTCTCAAACCCCTATTCCAGCGTGATGCGAACGAAACGTTTGCCGCCTGCGGTGGCTGGAGTTTGCACCTCCACGGTTTCCACATCGCCATCGTTGCTGATGACGGTCTGTGTGATGGATGTATCATACCAATCCACCAGATTGTCCGACCACTCGGGTAGATACAGAATGTCGGTTTGTCCTGCGGGACGCTGGTAGGTGACGACGAGCTGGCCGCCTTGTGGTTTCGGAACGAGGACGCTGCCGGGGTCGGCCTGGAGCGGGTTGCGGAGGAACCCATACTCCGCCCAGTTGCTAAGTCCGTCGCCATCGGGATCGGCGTCTTCGCCTGCGATGGCTGGGTTTCCGGCATTCGCACCGAAACGACTGTCGCTCCATAAATTAAACGGACCCTGTGGCAGATAGGGCTCGAGACGCCCGGCCAGCATTGGGAACTCCGGCGTGCCATCGGGCAACGCGACACCGACTGAAATATCGCGCGGGGTAACGCTGCTGCCTGCGCGGACGACATCGAGATAATAGCGGGTGCCTGCAATCAGCGGGATGGGCGCGGAATGCTGCGGAGCATTGCTTCCCCACGCCCGGTTTGCGGTGGGTGCAGTAATCGACGCGATGAGCTGGCGGCTGGTGGAGGAGCTGGTCGTGCCGAGATACATTTGCGCTTCCGTACCGCCCGCGATGTAGAAGGTGTGATTGCCAGTGGCGGGCGCTGTAAACACACCGCGCATCCGCTGACCGTAATGGCTCGTGTTGCGTGGCGTTACTTCGAAGAGACCATTTTGGATGGCACGCTGCGTTGGACTGTCGGGATAAGCAGCGTTGGAGGTGAGGCTCGCGAGTGTGCCCGCAGCGAGACTGTCGTAAGATTCCACCGCGACACCTTTTCCATTTGTGAAGCCGGGAGAAACGACCAGCTCATCGATTCTCCCAAGCGCGGCGATCCCAGCGGACCCCGGCGTGATTTGGAGACGCGCGCCGAAGACCATGTCGGAGTTTGGAGCGCTGATTTGATGCAACTCCGCACTGAGCACATTGGTGCCATCCAACAGTCCGCTGTCTGATGCGACGACCACCGCTTCGAGCTCCACGCCATTCACATCGCCTGAGTAGCCGATGGCGGATGAGGCGAGCGCGTTGCCGGGAGTGTGACGCACGGAGCCGAGCAGTTTTCCGTTGAGATAATACGTCACGCCATCATCAATCGCGTGATCAATCGCAACGCGTGCATTCGCCGGATTGCCCGCCGTATATTGGAAGCTCTTGCGGAAATACGTTACGTTTTGTGAAGCCGTGGGAGCTGAAGTCGTGGTTTGGATTCCCGGGGAAAGTGGGAGATTCGGATTTCCACCTTCAAAACCGATGAAGCCATTGCCGCTCGACCACGACGTATCGACAAAGCCGATCGTCGTCCATCCCACGGGAGCAGCGTTGCCGACGGGCCGGATATATTTCCACGACGTGCCCATGTCGAAAACCAGCGTGGGAGAAAGCACCTCGTTCACACGTGCGGCGATACCATCGGCAATGGCGCTTCCGGCAAGGGTCTGGATGGGGAGACCGTTTACCACCACGCTTTCGCCGATTTGATCCCAATGCGTGAGATCCGCCGCGACATAAGCGGTCAGCACATTGCCGGAGCGGCAGACTTTCAGCCATTGCGGACGGACTGGAAAAGTGTGGGTGGATTGCACCACCTGCGCGCCGCTTGTTTTGCGCGTCATCCAGCGAATGGAACCGTCGCCTGCCCAGCCGAGAAAGCCAAACGGCGCGTTTGTCGCCGTGTTTCCACGCAGCATCACGCCCAAAACCGAATTGGTTCCCGCCTCTTGCAGTGAACCGATTTTAGCCCGCACTTCGCCATCGCCAGACAGTTGCTGCGAGACCAGCTGAAACGAATCGCTGAGCGCGCCATCGGCAAGCGAGCCAGAGCCGCTGATCCAGAAGGGATAATTGGTCGCGCGCTGCGAAAACTGGAACGGATCGGGGAGATTCACCTTGTCCGGTCCTGCGTGGAAGCTTCCACGAACCTGTGCGTCGGTGAGCGCGTAGTCATACACGCGGAACTCGCGGTAAAGCGCGTCAGCGTTTGCGTCTGTGCTGGTCGCGGAACGTCCAAGCCAGTTGTTGATATCCATGATGGCATACACGCCGCTCGGATCGGGGATCATATCGATGAGCACCCCGTTGCGATACCACCGCCAATTGCGATCCGTTTTGTTGTAAAGAATGACCATGTGCGTCAGCTGATTCAGCACCGTAGTACCTTCGGTGGTTCGATCGATTGGAGCCGGATAATACTGGAAGCGCTGGAACCGTTGCCCCGCCGTGAGGCCCACATTTCCGCTCAAGCTGACCACCGGGGAATACAGCGGACTGAACATCCCGCCGGGCGCGGTGATTTCCAAATTCTCGCCAGTTATCTCATCGTAGAGCGCTCCGAAATCGAACACATGCGAGTTCGATTGGTGGCTCTGCTGCACATACCACACTTCGTAAGAGGCACTGTGATAGAAGCGGTTATTGGTCAGCACGTTGTTTGGTAAATCAATGTAAGCCTGGGTGGCCGAGGAGCCGCCTGGGAGATCGAGGCCCGAACCACTTGCCGCCCAGGTTGCTCCTGCGCCGCGTAGCACTGCGGGTGGACCGCCGCCCATTTCTGGAAGTGAGGTGCCGTCGGTAACCGCACTGTTTGCCGGACCAACAAAACGATAGCGCAGCGTGGGCGCGACAGTCAGCGGCTGCTGCCCGATCCCATGCGCGCCGAATCCGGGAGTGTTGCCGATGTCACTCCCAGTCCATGCCCCGCCGGGGATTGTCTCGGAGGCTGGCAAATTCAGCCGCTGGATGGAGATCGGACGCTCCATGCTCCCGTTCGGATATTCGACGCCGACTGAAAGGTGCTGCGTTCCGCTTCCCTGTTTGCACAACACTTCGATGTAAAAAGGCTGTCCGGCTGGAATTGAGATGGCAGCCGAACGTTGCTCTGGAAATTTCCCCCATTCCTGGAAAGCGGTCGTGCCGTTTACAACCGCAATTTTCCGGCGTCCCTTCGGTGTGTGATCATTTCCAAACCACAGCTCTGAGCTATCGTCCGAACTGATGTTAAAATAATGCACGCCGCTTACTTGAGAGGTGAAAGTGCCGCGAAACCGGTGCGCAATGTTCGTAGTCGCAGTTTCCATCTGGAACGACTTCGCCCAAAGCTCGCGTCCGGTTGGCGCATCAGGATACGCAGGAGACATGAGCAGATCAGAAACCGTGCTCCCGGTCAGCCCGGTCCACCATTCATGCAAAAGCCCGCTGCCGTTCTTGATTGCTGCATCATGAATGAGCACCGATGCGCGGGGACGACCACCGAGCCCATAAGCAACGCCAGGTTTCAAACTGACCACCAGGGTTTCGCCGGGGTCCAGCGGTAGGTCGAGCGAGACCGGCACAGGGATTACCACGGACGCGGAGCCTGCGGGGATCGTCGATTTGCTTGCGCTGAAGATATAATCCTGTCCGGCGGAAGCAGTGCCGAGCAGGTTGAAGTAAACATCCAGTGCGGCGGCGGTGGATCCGCTGCGGGTGAGCGTGTAGGAGGCCGTCTCGCCTTCCTTCACGGAGGCAGCCACGGCGTCCACGGAAACGAGATTCGAGTGCGATTGAGAGGGCAAAGTCCACGGCACGGTGAAATTGATTCCCATGGCTGCCGGAGGCGTGAAGAAGGTCTTTTCCGTGGCGCCCTTTGCCAGCGCTGTTCCATCTCCCTCGTGGATGCCGCCGATGAAATAATACCCGTCGGAATCCGTGAATGTATAAAAGCTGTTGTAGTAACTCGAAACGACCATGCCTTCGAGTGGTAGACCTTGTTCGTTTGTCACCCGTCCGCTCACGCTCGATCTCCCGGTTGCAGGAGTACCCACACGAACACTTATCGTCCGGACCGTGCTACCGCCCCGGCGATCGGAGATGAAACAGGCTACCTGAAATGTCCCGCTGTAGTTCCATTGCTTGGTCTGTGTCGCGAGGCCATTGGTGCTGCAGGTGCCGTCGCCAAAATTCCACCAATAGCTGAGCGTGTCGCCATCCGGATCAATCGCCGTCGCAGTGAGTTGCTGGCTTTCACTGGGGTTAACCTCAAGGTTGCCCGAAAGAATGCCGACGGGCGCGCTGTTCGTGGCGATCGTGTCGAATGAAACGGCGACATCGATATATTGCTCAGTTCCATCCAGGCCTGTGCCCAGCGGCGTGATATGCAGACCGGGTTGGAAATCGCTGAAGGTGCGTCCCATCAACAACACGTTGCTGTATTGCTTGGTGAGGAGCGACATTTCCAAAAGCTGCGCCTGCCATTCTCCGGTCCAGCGCAAGAGGACGCCATTGTCCATGAACTGATCGCGGTCCACTTCGCGCGGACGAAACTCCACGTGATAGATGTGGGCATTGCCCGCAGCGCGAAATCCATAAAGCCGTCCGCCAGTCAGTGACGGTGCCTCGGAGTCGTAGATCCGGTAGGTGCCGGAGTTGGTGATGAGCGGAAGCTCGGGCTCCGTCAGCCAGCCGAGCCGGCGCCGACTGAAGGAATTATAAACGAGATTCGCCGAGTAGCTCGTGCCCATGACATCCCAGATGTCGCCATAATCCTCAATGGTTCCATCGCCGATCGGTGAGCCGGTCGTGGCGATCCATTTACTCGCGTGCCAGATCCCGAAATTGTGTCCCCACTCATGGGCTAGCACGTAGGCATTGGTGCTGACCGACCACGCCCGTTTGGCGCCTATTCCACCGCGCCCGCCGTAGCTGCGTCCAAAAGAGCTTTTGAAAATGGCGCAGTCGAAATCAAAGTCAGCCGTGTCGTAAGGATGTTGTCCCAGCCCATCCACATAGTTGGCCGCGACCACCCGCGCATCCGCAAGCATCTGCACATCATTATCTACATAAAACTCATCCGTGTTTGGCAGCGTCAGCAACGGTGTCACTGCGTAAGAGGGCTGCATTTTTCCATACGAGCTTTTCGTAAATGCCGCCATGACTTGCTGCGCCGAGGTTTCGAGGGCGGCGGAAGAGTGCGGAGGATAGCTTGGGTATTGATTGGAGAAAGCGAGGTTCAGGATCAGGAACCGCTTTGGTCCGTGCGTCCAGGCGGGCGAGACCACAATGCCATCCGCCTTGGCGGGCGGCGGCGAATCGGCGTCGCCGCTGTCATACATGTCTCCAGCCAGGACGCGCTGCCCATCCGGTGTCTCCAGCCACATTTCCATGTGACCGCCCTTGCACAGCCAGATCAGCTGGTCGCCAGTATCCACAGCAATGTCGCTGTTGGTTGGCTCGATCACCGCATTGGAAACCGGGCAGATAGCTTTCTTGGGCGTGCTCTTTATAAAACGGTCGCGAGCTTCTTCGGGCTCGAGGACAGCGTAGTTTTCTTCGCGCAATGCGAGACGTCTTTTCCCGTCCGGCTGTGTGATTCCGACACCTAGAATCGCTGCGCTCTCGCGGCTCATTACTCCGAGCTTTTTGCCGTAGGTGTATGCGCTGAATTTTTGATCTCCCAAAACGACCTCGCGGGTAATCGGCTCCTCGACTGTCGCCACCCCAGCTGGAGGCAAAACGCCGTCCACCCGATATTCGCCCCGACCACTCACCGGATATTCGATCTGCGACGTAATTTCCGGCGGCAACGCTTTCCGCAGATGATAGGGCAGCGCCGTTTCCACCGCCTGTTTCGGGTCCTTCTGGATGAGCTGGGCGAATGCAGCGCGCCTTGCCCGTGCCAGCGTCATGCCTTCTGCGCGGAGCGCTGCTTTAGCACCAGGTTCGCTTTTCGCATACTGTTCCGCCCACGATTGGAAAGGATCGCTCGAAACAACCCGTTGAGGCTGGGCTGAAGCGGATGGTTCGTCGGTCTTCGCAATCGGTTTTTCCACCGATCCCACGATCTTGTTTTGCGCAGCGGACGAGACAATTGGTGTCGACTGGCTGGGAGCTATGCGTTCCGAAACTGGTTTTTGATCAGAAAGAATGAAAAAAGCCGTCACCAACAGGGTGCCTGCCAATAGTAGAGGACGCGAAACTCGGGACGAGCCTGCAGGAAGTAGGTTCATGGATTTAAGGGGGAACCGCCATGCGACGACGACGGCGGGCGCAGGTTAAGGAGGAAGCGTAAGTCGTCAAGTGACTAGCACTTAAAAAGCAGAGGAGCATAGATTTGCAACCTGTGCGGCTAGCGGCAATCTGTGCCGCTTTTAATCATACCCATCTCAGCTTCGTCGGTTTACCTAAAATTCTTTCAGAACCGTGGCTTCGATGGAGCCCGCACCCAACGTCCCAAAACGCAGCTACGTGATTCATACGCGTTCTCATCACTTCCAATCACACCCCATTTTCGCCAAATCACGAAACAGGATTGCCACTCTGGATTTCGTTTATCATGGTGCGCGGCTGCTTTTTAAAAATGTCGACTCATTCCTACGAAAGACCGGGGGAAAACCCTCTGCGTGAAGGCCTATCCAACCGGCCCATGCCCCAACCTTGTAATGTGGTGATTTTCGGGGCGTCCGGCGATCTCACGTTCCGTAAGCTCATCCCCGCGCTCTACAATTTGTCCGCAGACGGCGATCTACCGAGCGCCACGAATATCGTGGGGTTTGCGCGGCGCGAAAAGACGGATGAGTCCTGGCGGGCTGAACTGAAGGAGACGACGGCTAAATGTTCGCGCTCTGGTTTGAAGGAGGAGGTTTGGAACAGCTTTGCGAGTCACGTTTACTATCACCGCAGCGAGTTTGGCGATTCCGCGGGTTATCTCGCGTTGAAGGCAAAACTCGACGCGCTCGATAAGGACAGCGGCACGCAGGGAAACCGTCTCTTCTATCTCTCCGTCTCCCCCGCCGAGTATGAAGGCATTTTAAAACACCTCACCGAAGCCGGGCTGAATAAGGGCAGCGGGAAGTCATGGGTTCGCGTGATCGTGGAGAAGCCGTTCGGCACCGATCTCGCCAGCGCGGAGGCGCTCAATAATGTCGTCGCGGGTGCATTCGCCGAGCGGGATACATTCCGCATCGATCACTATCTGGGCAAAGAAACTGCCCAGAACATCATGGTGCTGCGCTTTGCGAACGCGATTTTTGAACCGCTCTGGAATAATAAATATGTGGATCACATCCAGATCACAGCCGCCGAGCCGCTGGGTGTGGAAGGACGCGGACCTTATTACGACAAGAGCGGGGCGTTGCGCGACATGGTGCAGAATCATCTCCTTCAAATCCTGTGTCTCACTGCGATGGAACCGCCGACCAGCCTCACTGCCGATGCCGTGCGCGACGAAAAGGTAAAGGTGGTGCGGAGCTTGCGTGCGCTGACGCCCGAAACGGTTGCGCGTGATGTCGTGCGCGGGCAGTACGCCGCTGGTTCGATCAATGGCAAGGAAGTCCCCGCCTATCGTTCGGAAGACCGAGTCAATCCCGAGTCTGAGACAGAAACGTATGTCGCCCTGAAAGTCCATGTGGACAACTGGCGCTGGAATGGCGTCCCGTTCTATATACGCGTCGGCAAGCGTCTCGCAAAAGGCGGCGGCGAAATCACCGTGCAGTTCAAGGAAGCGCCGGGTGTGCTTTTCAACAGCAGCGAGACACCACTAGGGCCGAACCAGCTGGTGATTCGCATCCAGCCTGACGAAGGCGTTTCGCTTCGTCTTCAGTGCAAGGTTCCCGGCAGCACGCTGCGGATCGATCCTGTGAAGATGGATTTCCGCTATGGCACCAGTTTTGGAAAGCAAAGCCCCGAGGCATACGAGCGTCTGATTCTCGATGCCATGGCAGGCGATGCCACGCTCTTCGCCCGTCGTGATGAAGTCGAACACGCATGGCGTTATGTGGATGTGATCGAGCAGGCATGGCATAATTCACAGACTCCACCGCCGTTGTGCGCTTATCCCTCAGGATCCTGGGGGCCAGCCGAGGCGGAGGAAATGCTCGAGCGCGACGGTCGCTCATGGCGCCGGTTTTAAATCATGACGCTCGATACCTCCACATTGGGAACTGCGGTTGAAGTGACCGAGATCGCCCGGGAGTTGAAAAAACTCTGGAGCGCGGACGAGACACGCACCCGCGCGTCGCTGATCAATTTTGTGATCGTCTGCGAAGGCACCGAGGCGATGAATGCAAACACTGAGTTGCTGGAGCATATCACCCGGGATCACGCCTGCCGCGCGCTGTTGATTGGTGTGGACGCGGACGCCAGCGTGACAAAGGTGCAGGCTTGGGTGAACGCCCATTGTTATCTTCCCAAAGCCGGCGCCAAGCATGTGTGCTCCGAGCAAATCTCCCTGTTGCTGCCAGCTTCGCAGCGCAGTCTTCTACCCAATCTGCTTTTCACGCATCTGGAATCCGACCTCCCGCTCACACTTTGGTGGCAGTGCAAATGTCCTAATCCACCGGACGCAGAGCTTTGGCGCTGGGTGGACCGTCTCGTCTTCGACAGCCGCACATGGGCCACGCCGAAGAGCGAATTTGAACTTCTCCACCGCAGCGTCACAACGGGCCGGACGGTGCTGTGCGATCTGAACTGGACACGCACCCTGCATTTACGCCAGAGCCTTGCGCAGTTGTTTGATCAACCCGAGCAGCTCGCCGTCCTGGAAAACACAACCGCTCTCTCAATCAGGCACGCAGCAGGATCGCTTTCCACTGCGCTCTTTCTCACAAGCTGGCTTGCCGGACAACTCGGCTGGAATCTAAAGACCAGTTCGCACACCAGGATCGTTTTCGAAAAGGGCGGACGCGATGTCGTCTGCGAATTACAAGCGGGCGACGGCTCAGCGATCAGTGAGGTGAAACTTCAAAGCACCGCTGGAGCCGTGAATGTCTTACGTCAACGCGACAGCAAGTATCTTCATGCGGAGGTCACGACCCCGGATCATCCGCCGACGAGACTACTGATGCCTGCGGATTGCGATGATATGACATCGCTGATCGATGAAGAGCTCAGCCTTGGGGGACGCCGCCGGGTTTACACCAAAATGCTTAAAGTCGCGGGTGCGCTCTATTAGTAACTTACTCGATAACAACAATCGTGTTTTCGACAATGTTTGCAGACGCGAAGCGTCTGCATAGGGAGCGCCGAGGAGACGGAAGGGAATAGTGGAGGTAAGAAGGGCGGGCGAGAAAGCGACCCCGCAGGCAGTTTTCGGCGACTCGCTGCAAACTGCACGCGAATGGAACGGAGCGACATAGCCGACCGTAGGGAGCCCGAAGGGACAGCGCGGGGGCGCTGTGCAATCGTGTGCGCCCCCCATTTGGTTCCGGCTTTGCCAGGTTTGGACACAGAATCATTGCTAGAAACCGCATTAGAGTCCGCGAAAAACGCGAAAACAAAGGCACTTCTGATAAGATGGCCGTTCGCCCATTGGGTGCGTTGCACCCTGGCTCTAAATTGTTTTCTTTCCGCGTGTTCTGTTTCGCGGATCCTATTCATGGATTTAGGATAAGAGCCAAACGCCGTAGTCGCGAACGTAAGATCCAAAAAAGGGCGGTGCTGGAGTGCCAAAGCGCGATTTAACGATCAGCCCCACTACTAAAATGGAATTAACCACAGCGACCATCTGTAAAAGAGCGATACGAAGAAGTGCGAAGGGCATATTTGTACCTGGTGGTGAGTGAGCAAAAATGAATTTGAATACATCAAGCACACCCTAAGAACAGCCATAAAATCTCATCCTATTGGCGGGCAAGCTTTACAGCTTTTTTCATTCATAATGCCTTTTACTTCGCGTCTTTGTGCTGTTTTCAGTGCCTCCGCGCTGCCCTCTGGCAAAGGCTCCTCCTTTTGGCTTTTGCCTCGGTTGCCAAAGGTTTGAGAAGCTATCTCTGCTGCATTACGATTCACTCCACTCGAATCGCGGTTCATTCCAAATGCCGATTTTAGTAAAGAATAGCTCATCGCCACGTTTTCCAATCGTGCTTAAAAAGGGGCGGCACCTCCTGGCTTCCTCAAACCGCAGAAGCCATGGCTCAACTTCGCGTCACTCGCTCCAATCACCTCTGACCAATCCTCTGGAACGAACTCTTCAACCTCACCACTTTTAATCACACCCGTTGTTAACACGCGCAGTGCGCCAAAAGTAAGTGCTATCCGGAAGAGTGGGTAAAATCGCACGACACACGACAGTTCAAAATCACCTTGCCAGACATAGATGGAGCTATCACGTTGGATTTAATCCTTCATTTGCAGCCTTTTTGACAAGGGATACGAAAGGGGGATACAATGACTCGAAAATGCTCTCCTAAATGGGACGTTTTACAGAGTAAAAGCCGATGTAGCTCAGTTGGTAGAGCAACTGATTCGTAATCAGTAGGTCACGAGTTCAACTCTCGTCATCGGCTCCATTCTCTATCAAGGACTTACGGAGAATTGAGAGTGGTGCGAAAAATAGTGGTTTGGCAGTTATGCGGAGGTGAACGGTTCCCCGCCGCATCCGATTGCGCTGGTGAGCGCCGCCTCAAAATCATTTCGGTAATAGATCGCCGCACAAAGAGCGATCGGCACTGATTGAAAAACATAGCCTGAGACACCCCGCGCAATCTCCAGGGCTGAGCTAAGATCCCCCAAGGGATTGGCTGAAGTAATTGCCGACCGAAGTTTTTCAACAACGGCTGTCCATTCCTGGTTCTCAGGAATCGCGAACGATTTCAGAAGTGCGTCTACATCTTCTCGCTGTTGAGCCATCCATGCTGCCGTTAGTGCGACAGCCCATGCGCCAATTTCTGCGCGTGGATCTGAATGAGTGATTTGAGTGCTCGCCCGGACATATTCCCGGCAATATTCAGAACAGATGAAAAATAGACTCCTAGAATAGCACTGCGCATTGCCGGACCATTGCCTGCGGAAAAAACTCCGCTCTTGTGCGGGCTGATTCCAGCCCAAAGCTTAAGAATGGCGCGCAGGGTTGCAAATCCGACTCCCGCAGGCAACCGCAGCAGCCACCAGCGCAGTGCACTCGCAAAGGAACGTTGGAATCCATTTACGTTTCCATGAGACTTCAGCAGTGATTGTGCAATCATCCACGTGTGTTCGGTATCGTCACTCACCATTCCAAAGCCCGCGACAAGTTGGTGTTGAAGCGGCCGCCGCCGTAGTTTTTCTTGGCGTTGTGCAGACAGTCCCTCGAAGGGCAAGCCAAGGGCATCGCCCACGGCTGTGCCGATCAAGACTCCAGAAAGAGCGCGAAGCATGTCCGCCGGGGGCATTATGTCGGAGTGCTCGGAATGTCTCGTGTTCATAGTTCAAAATTGAATCCGCGCTTTTTCAGCATGCTGTATCGCTTGGCATCAAAACGGAATAGCTGCGCCGGGCGATGCGCCCCTTCTCGCGTTCGTTCTTTCAGCGGAATGAGCAATTTCATCCCAAGGATTTTTTTGCGGAAGTTGCGCTTGTCCAAATCGGTTTGAAGGACCGCCTCGTATAGATTCTGTAGCTGGGAAAGGGTAAATTTTTCTGAAAGCAGCTCAAACCCGATTGGCTCGTAACGCACCTTGCCCCGCAGTCTGGTCAGCGCTGTCGCTATAATCTCCGAATGATCGAAGGCCAACGCCGGGATTTTATCCATCGAATACCATGCGGCATCACTTGCGTCACTCGCTCCCGTGGGAGGATGCTCCGACAGTTTAACGAGCGCATAATAGGCGACACTGACTACCCGCTCGCGCGGATCGCGGTCCACCGTTCCGAACGTGAAGAGCTGTTCGAGAAACACGTTTTCGAGACCGGTCTCCTCCGCCAACTCACGGCGCGCTGCCTCTGCGATCGTTTCTTCGACGCGGACAAATCCACCGGGAAGCGCCCACTTGCCTTTGAATGGAGCCAGCCCACGTTGGATCAGCAGGATTTTGAGTTCACCTTCGTCGAGCCCAAACACAACGCAGTCTACAGTGAGAGCCGCGCGAGGATATTCGTAAGAAAATGCCATGGTTATTCCTTTCTTCCGACTGTTGCTTTTTTTCGGTTTAAATTCCCACATAGTTCGGTCAGTAAGAATCCGAGGCGATTGCGTCCACTGCCATCCTCGCCATCACCCCAGTAGGAATCATTCGTGGTGTGCTCGATCAATTCTGCATCTTCAGTCGATAGCAGTAATGCGCATAATTCGGGATGTTGTGTGAATTTGGCGTAGAGCGCCTCCTTCATCACCACTTCTTTCACCTGCTCCCAGTCAGCACGAAGCGGTTTGCTTCGCACGCGCCCCAACCGGGCTGCAATCATGGGCGATGCCGTCAGTCGGATCTCCTCCTCATGTGCTGTCCCCGGAAACTTCTGCGCTTGAAAATAATGTTCGGTGGTTGGCCACATCAGACCGTTCAGCTGAATAGGGTGGGGAGAAAAGTTTGAAAATTCACCGTAGGGTTCATTCAAACGATAGAAACAAATCGCGTTCATATTTTTAATAGTTTAAAATGGCGTCTGAAGTCTGGACGACCACGCCAGCGGTCTCCATTTCATCAACCGCTTTCTTTACATCACTCGGCTGCAGATTCACTCCCCTACATGCGTCTTCAATGAGCGTTGTCTTGAAGCCAAGTTGTACGGCGTCTAATGCGGTAAACTTCACGCAATAGTCCGTCGCCAAACCCACCACAGCAACGTCCGTAACGCCTTTGGCTCGTAGATAATCTCCAAGTCCTGTCGCACGGCGGGCGTTATCGAAAAAGCCGCTGTAACTATCAACCGCAGGATCGTTACCTTTTTCAAAAGCACTGTCCCACCGGCTTTGATCCAATGTCGCAGCAAATGCCGCTCCTTGGGTGTTTTGAACACAGTGTGCGGGCCAAAGGATTTGAGTGAGCCCGTTCAACTGAATGGCATCTCCGGGCTTTTTCCCGGAGTGATTGCTGGCAAAACTTCCGTGGTCGGCAGGGTGCCAGTCCTGTGTGGCTACGGTCAGATCGAAACAAGGCTGCAATCGATTCACCAGAGGAATGATGACATCCCCCTCCGGCACAGCCAGCGCACCTCCTGGGATAAAGTCGTTTTGGATATCCACAATGATCAGCGCGTTCATGGGTTACTGATAGTGTAATTTCAACACTAATGGAAGCATTTAATTCAGAATGGTTGTTCCCTAATCCGAAATGGACCCCTGTCTGTTTTCCAGCTTCACGTCTCCGCGCTGCCTTCCTTTTCCACAAAAGCTTTCAAGGCGGATAGTTCACGACTGAAGCCCCCAGACAAAATCGGGAAACGGCACCACGTCTTTGGATCGAGGTTCTCATCATCCACGTGAAAGGAAGGCGCGTACCGTTCGCGCTTCCATTGGTTGCGACTCCACAGGATGAAAAACTTTTCCACCCACAGCGCTATCTGCCAGCGCGGATACTCAAAGTGCACGCGGGTTTCCAAATATACTTCCAACGGACTTTGCTTGTCGCGAATCGCCGCCCGTTCTATCGCGTCGAGTACGGGATAGGGCATGAGGTCGTTTTCATCGGTCTGATGCAATTTCGACGGACGCAACTCCGCAGTCGGCGTCTGCACATTGATCAGCCGTAGTTCTGCGATCGGGCCGCTTTCAAGAATTCCTTCCTGTTCCATCCACACCAGCCAGCAGCGTAGAAATGCCTTGTCGATCCCGGCTATCGGACTCAGTCCGCCACAAGTGTCGCCATCCATGGTTGCATAACCCACAGCCGCTTCGGAGCGATTACTCGTCGCCAGCAGGAGAGCGTTGCGCAGGTTTGCCACCATCCAGACTCCGGGGGCGCGCACACGTGCCTGTATATTCTGAAGCGCCACATCATCCGTGTTCCAAGAAAGCGAACACTGCATTCCACGAGAAACCATGTCCGTATAACTCACGACCAGGCCAGCGATATTCCACTCTATGTGATCCGTTCCTATCGCGGCAGCAATCCCACTCGCGGCAAGCCTTGTGGTTGATGAGCTGTTTTCCGCACTTTGATACACGGTGCTCACAAGCGCTTTGATCAGCTCCTCATCGGGTATGTTTGCGAGCCTGTCCAGATGTGGGAGCTTCGCCAGAAATCCATCACGCCCTAATTGTGCGAGACCAATTTTAACAACCAGACTCGCGAGAATGGTCACTGCTGCAGAATCCGCCCCGCCACTCAGCGAAACCACGAACCCACCCGATCTGCTCTTACGCAAATAATCGAACAAGCCTAGAACAATGGCCCGTGTAAACTCTTCCTCCTTTGTTTGCACACCGGAAACCATCACCGGCGCGTCCGGCTCAGGAAGCAGCTTGGGAAAATTGAACAGCGTGCTGACGCAACTATCATCATCCTTGATCTCAGGAACGAAGCTGCCTGTGCGCGCCTGCGACATTCTCGTAAGATCCAAATCCACTACCACAGAAGTCATCTCCCAATCCGCGAATGAAAAGCGGCTTCCCTCCCTCATCATTTTTCCTCCTGAAGCAATGAGCACTCCTCCATCGAAAATCGTTCGCCCAGATTCATTTCCCAGCAAGTTTGAATAAACGTAGCTCACTCCAAACGCCCGCGAACCTTCGAGCACAAACCGCTTGCGAACTTCCATCTTTCCAAACGCAAAGTGGCTGGCACTTGGATTGAGAATGATGTCCACGCTGCGGGAAGCTAGCCCTGCTCCGGGCCTGCCCGCTACCCAGGCATCTTCACAAATCTCAAAACCAATCCGCACCCCACCGCAGTCAAAGTGGATGTCTCCAATCGGAAGTTTACTCCCGTCCAACTCGCGCCGGATGCCGTCCGGCCATGGCTTAAACCAACGCGGTTCGTAATGAACGCCGTCTCCTGCGAGATGTTGTTTTGCATAAAATCCCAGCACCTTCCCATCTGCCACAACACAGGCCGTGTTAAAAAGCGCGTTCTGAAAAAAGACGGGCAACCCTAGTGAAACGATCATGCCCTGTGTGGAAGGCAGAATTTCCTCCAAGACGTTCCATGCCATTTGATGCGTGGAAGGAGAATGAAAAGCGTCCTCGCATCCATAACCAGTGATACAGAGCTCCGGCAGACAAAGCACCGTCACGCCCTGCTCCCGCGCCGCTGCAATGGAGGCGAGGATGTTCCGTTTATTTCCGTCCCAATCCAGCGGGGTTTGATTCAGGATCGCTGCGCCAATGTGAAGAAGGTTCATGCTGCAGATTTGATGAGCTCCTCGCCACGGGCTTCAAGGATCAGGCGCAACCTCAGTTCGTGAAGCGCCGGTGAAAGCCCGACTGGATATTCGTGCGGATGGAGAAAGCGCTTGTGTCCCTCGTTTAATGAACCGAGCTGGACACGAACGCGCTCCCGCGTTTCTTCCAGAGGAGGAATTTCGTAAATCAGCTTGCCGTTTCTAAATACCGGGATCAACAGGTCCTCCGACTCCAGATTTGCTCCCATGCGCTTTCGACGGGTCGGGTCCAGAGGATCCACAATGACTATTCCCGCTTCCTGGCTCCCGTCTTCATTATAAATCATGTCGCCGATGAACCCGGTTTTGTCTCGGAATCTGCGGACTTGTTGAATGCCAGGATTCGAGGTTTTTGCGGCTTGTTCGGAAAGCTTGATGCGAGGCTGCCATTGCCCGCCCTGCTCACGAATCGCGGCTAATTTATACACACCTCCCAATGCAGGCTGGTCATATGCAGTAACGAGTTTGGTTCCAACTCCCCACACGTCAATGGCCGCACCCTGCTGCTTAAGACTGACTATAGTCTGCTCATCAAGGTCATTGCTCGCCACGATTTTGGTATCCGTAAATCCGGCTTCATTTAACAGCAACCGCGTCTGGATGCTGAGATAAGCCAGATCACCGGAGTCGAGACGAATACCAGTGAGAGCATGTCCCTTCGCTTTCAGACGCCTTCCCGTCGCGATAGCTTTTCTCACACCTTGCAGCGTATCGTAGGTATCGACGAGTAGCACCGCGTTGTTCGGAAGCGCATCGGCGTAAGCGTCAAATGCTTCCTCCTCAGAATCAAAAGACATCACCCAGCTGTGCGCGTGGGTTCCCTTGACTGGAATCCCAAATAGTTTTCCTGCGAGCACGTTGGAGGTTGCGACGCATCCACCCACGTAAGCCGCACGGCTTGCTGCGAGCGCACCATCCACACCCTGTGCGCGGCGCAAACCGAACTCAAAAACCGGATCGCCCTGCGCTGCGAGGCAAACCCGCGCCGCCTTGGTTGCGATCAGTGACTGGAAGTTCAGTAGATTCAGCAGCGCAGTTTCAACAATCTGGCATTGGATAATCGGCCCACGAATCCGCAATAACGGCTCATGCGGAAACACCACTGTTCCCTCGGGAACCGCTTCCACTTCAAAACTCCATTCCAGTTCTTTTAAATACTTCAGGAACCCCGGCTCAAACAGCGCTGTTCCATCATTCCCCTGGAGCGTTGCCAGATACGCAAGTTCGTCCTCACCAAAAGACAGCGTTTCCAAATACTCAATGGCATCCTGCAATCCACTCGCAATAGTGAATCCGCCACCAAACGGCTGCTTGCGGAAGAAGAGATTGAACACCGCCTCCTTGTGATGGGAGTCGGACTTCCAGTAACCACACGCCATGGTGAGCTGGTAAAGATCGGTCAGCAGTGTGGTGCAGCGCCCGGAATTAAAGCCTGTGGTTTTCATAAGTGTCTTTTTGACACTTACTATTTTATTGTCAAGACCTTGGCTTGTTTGAAGAAAATTTCATACGACAGATTTTGCCTTCTGCGCCCCTCTACACTGTAAGGTGAGTCTTCACGACTTCGTCGGTCAGCTCGGCGACAGGGCCGCGCGCAACCACGTTGCCCCGGTCCATGATAGCAAAAAAGTCGGCCAGCTCCTTACAGAAATCGAGGTATTGCTCGACGAGCAGAATGCTCATCGTCTTTTCCGCGCGCAGCATTTTGATGGTCTCTCCGATCTGATCGATAATGTTGGGCTGAATGCCTTCAGTTGGTTCGTCAAGGATGAGCACTTTGGGCTCGGTGAGGAGCGCACGGGCGATCGCGAGTTGCTGCTGTTGTCCGCCGGAGAGGTTGCCGCCTTTGCGCGGGAGAAACTCCTTCAAAATCGGGAACAAGGTATAAACGCGATCCAGCTTCTCTTTCCGCTTCGTGCTTTTGTTTTGTGCCTTCATTCCAATCTCCAGATTTTCAGCGACGGTCAGATGCGGGAAAATGTCGCGCCCTTGCGGCACGTAGGCGATGCCATTACATGCACGCTGATCAGGCCGCCAACTGATGATTTCCGTGCTGTCGAGCGTGATGCTTCCAGAGTCTGCAGCTTGCAGCCCCACGATCCCTTTCAGCGTGGTTGTCTTGCCGACGCCATTGCGCCCCATGAGGCACAAGACACTGTGATCGGGGACATCAAAGGTGACGCCACGCAGAATCTGGCTTCCGCCAATGGAGAAGTTGAGATCGGAGACGGTTAGCATCTTGTTGGTTGATAGAACTGATTCTGTTGAGAGCTGAGAAATGAATTTAGATTTTGGAGTGGGTGGCGCTTCTATCAACCATCACCTCTCCACTATCAACTTATCAGGCCGCATGGCGTTGTTTGCGGCCGAGGTAAACCTCCAGCACCCGTTCATCGTTTTGAACTTCGTCCATCGGGCCTTCGCATAAAACGTGGCCCTGATGCAGGACGGTCACTTTTCTGCCCTGGGATATCTGGCGGACAAACGTCATGTCGTGTTCGATCACTATGATCGAATGTTTACCTGCAAGCTCGAGCAGCAATTCCCCCGTCTTCACCGTCTCCTCGTCGGTCATACCAGCGGCGGGTTCGTCCACCAGCAGCAGCTTGGCGTTTTGCGAAAGCAACATCCCGATTTCCAACCATTGCTTTTGTCCGTGCGCCAATGTGCCTGCTTTAATTTCACGCTGGTTGCCAAGTCCGATGGTCTTGAGTACTTCATCCATCCGGTCACGCTCGGTGCTGTTGATTTTACTAAAGAGCGACTTCCAGACGCCGCGACTGCCTTCCAGACTGAGGATGAGATTCTCCCACACGGTGTGGTCGGCATAAACGGTTGGTGTCTGGAACTTGCGTCCGATCCCCAGGCGATAGATTTCGTATTCCGACATACGCGTAAGGTCTGCGCCTGCGCCAAATTCAATCGTTCCGGTATCCGGCACAGTGCGTCCGGTGATCAAATCCAGAAAGGTCGTCTTGCCTGCGCCGTTGGGTCCGATGACCGTCCGCAGCTCGCCTTTATCCATGTAAAAATTCAGATCGCGAATCGCCTGAAATCCATCGAACGATTTGTTCACGCCCTCGGCGGTTAATATAAATTCCTTGGGAATCATTGCGGATTTTTAATATCGGAATGGTCTGCGTCCTCGATCGCCGTGGGTGCTTTCGGCGCATCCTGTGAACGACGGTTTAGCCAATCCATGATTCGCGTCTTCAAAACCCGGAGCTGTGCAGGCAGACCTACCAGACCCTTTGGCATGAAAAGCACGACGAGAATGAACAGACCGCCGAGGATGATCAGCCAGTAGTTTGCGGTCTCCCCAACCGTCGCCCATGATTTCAAAGCATTAACGCTGATTGCTCCGAAGATTGGCCCCAACAAGGTTCCGCGTCCACCGACCGCCACCCAGACGATAATCTCCAAGGATTTATCCGTCTGCATTTCGCTCGGATTAATAATCCCCACCTGGGTCGTGTAAAGAGCGCCGGCCAGTGCTGCGATGACCGAGCAAATCACAAAGATGAACAGCTTGTAATTCGCAGCTGCATATCCCGAGAAAAGCACCCGCGTTTCGCTATCACGGATTGCCCGCTGCACCAATCCCAGTTTGGTTTTAGTCAGCCATTGGCAGAAGACATAAACTAATAGCAGCAAGACTCCCGAGCACATGAAAAGGTCGCGTTGTGTGCCTGCGCTGCGAATATCCGCCCCCATGATGCTTTTAAAATCCGTGAATCCATTATTACCGCCCATCATGATGTCATTGCGGAAAAACATCAGAGCGGCACCGTAAGTCACCGCCTGGGTGAGGATGGAAAAATACACCCCTTTGATCCGGGAACGAAAAGCGAGGTAGCCAAAGACCGTCGCTACGAGCGCAGGAATGGCGATCACCATCAACACTGCAAAGAACAGACTGTGAAAGGGCTCCCAAAATTTTGGCAGATGTGTGTGTCCCAAAAACACCATGAAGTCCGGAATCAACTCCGGGTTTTTCCCCTGCAGTGCATATTTCCCAAGCGCACCGATTTTGAGCATGAGGTGCATTCCCAGCATGTATCCGCCCAGCGAAAAGAAGAGCGCCTGGCCGAGACTCAGCAGACCCGTGTAGCCCCACAGCAAATCCACCGACACCGCGAGGATGGCGTAGCAAAGATATTTTCCCCAGAGGTTGATCGTGAAATCGCTGACGTGCAGGGAGAACTCGGGGGAAGTCCAAGCGTTCAGTCCGGGCATGAGCACCAGTATGAGAACAAATATTCCGGCTACGATCAGCCGTTGTGTCCCCGTGCGTTTAATGACTTGAAGCGGGTTCATATCAGCTCTCAAGCCCCCTTCCTTTGATTGCAAACAGCCCCGCCGGACGCCATTGCAGGAATAAAATAATCCCTGCAAGGACCAGGATTTTGCCCAACACCGGATTGCCAAGCATTTGCTGGAGCGATTGATCCAAAATTCCGATTCCCAGCGCGCTGACCACAGTGCCGATCAGATTCCCGACGCCACCTGCGACAACAGTCATGAAGCAATCTACAATATAGAGCTTCCCCATTTCCGGGCCGACATTTCCGATCTGACTCAAAAACGCTCCGGCCAATCCCGCGAGTCCGCTACCCAATGCAAAAGTGAGCATATTCACGCGCTCCGTCCGCACACCCATGCACGAAGCCATCGCGCGATTTTGCATCACCGCGCGGATGAGCAACCCGAGTGGCGTCTTTTTCAAAAGCAGATTCACACCGAAGACAATGACGATGGCGAAACCGATCACGAACACACGGTTCCAACCAAAAATAATATCGTTGATCGTCCAGTTCCCGCTCAGCCAGGCCGGGGAATCCACCTGCACATTATTTGCGCCGAAGGTAAGTCGGAAGAGCTGCTGCAACACGAGCGAAACGCCCCAGGTTGCAAGAAGCGACTCCAGCGGACGACGATATAGAAAGCGGATAATGCCCCGCTCAAGAAGCCAGCCCACGAAAGCTGCGACAAGGAATGAAAGAGGAAGCGCCAAAAGAAAATAAGCGTCGAACGAGGTGCCTGTAAGCTTCATCCCGGGAATGTTGATAGCGATCGGCTTCCAGAAAAATGTCGGAATATTGAGCATCATGCCGCTGCCAAATACGTTTTGCACGAGGTAGGTGGTGTAAGCGCCCACTGCGATCATTTCGCCGTGCGCCATATTGATCACACCCATGAGTCCGAAGGTAATTGCGAGACCGATTGCGGCCACGAGTAAAATCGAACCCAGTGACAACCCTCGGAACAACGTTCCCCCCGTATTCACAAAAGTCACATGACTCGCGATTTTCGCCAGAGCAGAGTCCACCGCTTTTTCCACATCCGGAAGCTTTGCTTCCGACGCATCCTTTTTGATCTGCTTCAAGGAATCCTGAGCTGCTATCGAACCCATCTCACCAAGCTCCTTGCAGGCAGCGATCTTCACTTCGGTGCTCGGATCCCTGAGCTGAGTCAGCGCAATGGCCTGACGAAGCGCTTTCATTACACTGGCGTTTTTTTCTTTGTCGCGACATGCGATCAACGCGGGCAGTCGTTCAGGATTTTGCTCCAGCCCCAGCGCCTCCACAGCAGCCAGCCGCTGCTTCAAGTCACCATTAATAATTTTCGATAAGTCCTGCACTTCCTTCATCGCCGTGCGCAGCTTCGAATCCGTCTCCGCCACCTCGATATCCACCACGACCAGCTTTAACGGCGCACCGCTTGCATCCTTCATCCCCTCGCCCGTATCGAACTGTAAAGCTATCTGCTTATCCTCAGCGTCTTTGTCTTCTTTCAATGTGACTGCCATGCGTTTTCCCGCGCTGTCTTCGTAAATATAAATGCCTCCTTCCTTCCACAACGTCAGTAAATCCGTCGCCCCGCTCCCGCTTACCTCCACTAATGATCTCACCAGTTTGACCTGCTCTGCTGAATCACTTTCCAAGATCGCTTTTGCAACGATCTCCTTCGCGGTTTCAGCACGGGCGGTAACGACGCCCAGGAATGTGATTAGTGCGATAAGTATTCTGAACATGGATTGGTAGATCTTCTTATTCTTTGTCTTGCTCTTGATCTTACTCCGTCTCAGTGGCCGAGTTTTAAGTGTGAAGTTTTAAGTAAAGGCCAGATACACAAAGCGCCTGCCGCTCCTATCAACACACCTCTCAACTATCAGCCGATGTCTCGCCGGATTAAGATCAAGAGCAAGACAAAGAGTAAGAGGGGGGCTTCAGCCTTTCAGGCTGAGGGCGGGCCCCTCCTCAGAGGCCCGCCCTCTTAACCACAAACACGATTGATTTACATGAAACTGATTACTTCGCGGCGGTCTTGGGCTTGAAGGTGCCCTTCAGCCATGGCTCGCCGTAAACGTCCTTGAACTCTTCGAGGATCTTGAACTGTCCGTCCGCTTTGCTTTCGCCGATGAAGACGTTCTTCGTCATATGCATATTCTTTTGCGAAGTGACTTTTCCACCGGGGCCAGTGAACGAAAGACCGCCCTTGAGCGCCTCACGCACCTTGTCCACTTCAAAGCTGCCAGCTTTTTCCACGGCTGCTTTCCAGAGGTAAACACCGTCGTAGCTGAGCACCATGGGCGAGCAGGTCACGCGACCTTCTTTTTGCAGACCGTCGAGCGTGCTCGTCTTGAGCCAGCTGAAGAAGTCCGTGGTGAACTTCTTGTTTTCAGGACTCTTATATGACTGGAAGTAAGTCCAGCAACCGAGCTGACCCACAAGCTGCTTTGCAGGCAGACTGCGGAATTCATCCTCCGAGATGGAAAAGCTGACCACCGGACAGGTTTCTGCTGTGAGACCGGCGGATGCGTATTCCTTGAAGAAAGGCACGTTCGTGTCGCCGTTCAGGGTGCTGACTACGCAAGCCTTGCCGCCTGCTGCGAACTGTTTGATTTCAGCAACGATCTGCTGGTAATCGGTGTGGCCGAATGGAGTGTATTTACCAGCGGAGATGATCTTGCGATCGTCGTCTTTCTTGAAGCCGCCGCCGATGTTATCGATCGGCACGCCTTTACTGAGAAGATACTCGAGCAACACGAGGTTGGTCGTCTGCGGATAAACGTAGTCACTGCCGAGGAGATAGAACTTCGTCTTGCCCTGCTTGATCAGATAATCCACGGCGGGTGTTGCCTGCTGGTTCACTGCTTCTGCGGTGTAGAATACATTCTGCGATTCTTCCTCACCTTCGTACTGTACTGGGTAGAAGAGGAGACCGTTGTTTTTCTCGAAGACTGGCAGCACCGATTTGCGGCTCACTGAGGTCCAGCAGCCGAAGACAACAGCACATTTGTCCTGCTCCAGTAGCTGCTTTGCTTTTTCTGCAAAGAGCGGCCAGTTGGAAGCGCCGTCCACGATGACGGGTTCGATCTTCTTGCCCATCACGCCACCAGCGGCGTTGATCTCGTCGAAGGTAAACACGAGCACATCGCGAAGGGATGTCTCGGAAATGGCCATCGTGCCACTGAGCGAATGAAGGATGCCGACTTTGACGGTCTCCTCGGCCTGGATTGCGGTTCCGACCATGAGGCCTGTTGCTGACACACCAAGAGCCAGCGTGCGGACGTATTTTGAAAATTTATGAAGTAACATGCAAAAGAGTAAGTTAAGTTTTAAGTTGGGATTGCCTGCCGTTCATCCGTCTGACCTTTCGGTCGGTTTTGCACGCCCCACGCACCAATACGTAGGGCGTGCAAAATCTGACTGGATTCAGAGTCTGCGGACACCTCCAGGCCACCAATAACCCGGAGGTGCCGCATGACTTTTCCGCGGCCGGCGGTCAGTTAGAATGCAACCAGGAGACCACCGCCGAATACGAATTCGTTATTGTCGGCGTCGCGGACTGAGCCACCGCGAGCTGCGGTGTTGAAGTCGCTGGTGCCGTCTCCCAGATAGTAATAAGTGGCGCTAGCGTTGACGCTCCATGCACCGTAGCACTCAGGGATGAATGCGAGCGGGTAGGTGGCGACGACGCCTGCGGACACGAAGCCGAATGTCTCGTCTTCGACTGCTCCGGTGTTTGGATTGAGCGAGCCGTAGAAATCGTTGGAACCCAGACCCACTTTCACAGGGAAAGCGAGAGTCACAGGGCCGACTGGTACGGTTGGGCTGATACCGATTTCATAATAGAAACCTTCGTCTGCACCCGTGCCGCATTTGTTCTCCAATTCCGCGAGGAACTGGAATGTCGGGTTCAAAGCGAACTTTCCGCCCCACATGTCGGAGTCGTTGTAAGCAACGGCGATGTTCAGACCGTAGAAATCTGAGAAGCCATCATTCGGGCTGAGGAATGAGTAGATACTCGGAGTAATGGTCAGGTTCTTTGCCACTGTGAATGCCACGCCGGCTGTCCAGTCGAACTCATACCAGTTGCGGGTTCCGGTCGAACCGCCGCCAATTGCGCCGGCGTCGGTCTTGCGGGAATGCAATGAACTCCAGACACCGAGGTTCAGGCTTACCTTGTTGAGGAAGCCGTCGCCTTCATAGAGCTTGAAGTAGAGGTCTGCAAAAGGCTGGATGATTGCCCCTTGGTTTTCGAGGACAACACCACGGGAGATGTATTGGCTGACAGCGCCGACGCCGATGTCGCCGGTGATACAGGATTCCTCTTTGAGGACTTCCTTGACTGCCTTGCTCTCCGTCCCTGCCATAAGCATTGGAGCTGGTGTTAGTGCGAGTGCGCAAAGCGCACGCAGTGTGTTTTTGGTCATGTGTTTTCTAGTTTGGATGGTTTGTTGTGCGCAAATCGCATGGATAAGCGCGGTCGCGGCCTTAGCAACGGGTATGCCAGCCGTTTGAAACCCACTTCCTCCACAGTCTTCCTGTACGGCCGGAACCCCTGAATGTATCAGTCTCCGCAGCCAGTCATTTTTTTTACATTTTCTTCAAAACCCGTGGCATGTGACACTATTTGCACATCCCTAATGTGGGCAAATAGAACCATATTGGCTGAAAACGCGCAGAGGGACGGGAAAGAAACAAAGGGGCAAAAGGAGTAAGGAAGAGGGATGAAGTGAAAAGGACGCGACGCTTAGCGTGTCTTCACAGAAGCCAGACTGACGAGTGTGAGTGGAAGTGGTGAGAAAAAGAGTAGATGCAGAGTGAAAGAAAACCCGGAGGGTTTGGCGGACCGTAGCCCCGGGTAGGACCCGGGGATAAAGATGGATAAAGAGCTTCACCCCGGCAGGCCCGGCAGGGGTGGTGGACAAAACCCGCCCAGCACACCTCCGGCGTGCATGCCTCTTTTGCCTTTTCCTGGGGGGTGCTACCCCTGGCTACGGTCCTATAAACCCTCCGGGTTTCAGCTCATACCAAAAATCCATTCCCCTATTTTCTCACCACTTCCAATCACACCCCTCCCCAGCTTACTTATCCTTTGCGCCTTTGCTCAGCCGTGACTATTCAAAAGGGTTATCCGCCGATTCCAAGATTACTCCCGTGTAGCGTTGGCGTCTGCGCTTTTCACCGGAAACTTGCTGATAATCTCGCCGAGACGCTTTTTGAGCAATTCCACGCCTTCGTTATCCTCAGAGGAAATCGGGAACGTCTCCACGCTAGGATAACGGTTTTTGAAGAACCCCAAATGTTCGGCGGCTTCCTCCAGATCCATCTTGTTGGCCACGATGATCCATGGCCGCTCGCTCAGCTTCGAGTCGTAGAGATCGAGCTCACGCCGTAGTTTTTGTAAATCCTCAATCGGCTGACGCCCTTCGCTGCCGGCCATATCGAGCACAAACACCAGCAGTTTGCAGCGCACAATGTGGCGCAGAAAATCGTGTCCCAAGCCGATATTTTCGTGGGCGCCTTCGATCAGTCCTGGAATGTCGGCGACCGTAAAGCGCTGGTAATTTTCCACCTCCACCACGCCGATGTGCGGCGTGAGTGTCGTAAACGGATACGGCGCGATCTTCGGATGCGCGTTTGAAATACGGCTGAGCAGCGTGGATTTGCCCGCGTTGGGATAGCCCACGAGTCCGGCGTCTGCGATTTTTTGCAGTTCAAGGTAGAAGTCGCCTTCCTCACCTTCCTCGCCGTCGGTGTATTGTGTGGGAACACGATTCCGTCCGCTTTTAAAGTGCGAGTTACCTTTGCCGCCTTCACCGCCTTTGCAAAGAATGATCTCCTGTCCTGGTTCGCATAAATCCGCCACGAGCTCCATGTCCTGAATTTCCACTTTGGGCTTAGGATCGGGTTTACCGTCGAGTGTCTTCGCCTCTTCATCGGTGAGCGTCGTGAGATCGATATACGAGCTCGTATCGCGCGGTGCGACTTCCGGCTCTGTCTTCTCGTAAGGCATGCGGTAGATTAACGTGCCAATGGGAACGAGATAAACCTGATGTTCCGCGGCGCGCCCGTAGCAATTCTTACCCTGGCCATGTTCACCGCTCTTCGCCCGGATGATCGGCGTATAATAAAAGTCCACGAGGTTATCTACATTGGAATCCGCACGGAAAATGATGTGCCCACCATGTCCGCCATCGCCGCCGCTCGGGCCGCCTTTGGGAACGAATTTCTCGCGCCGGAACGCCACGCATCCGCGTCCACCCTTGCCCGCCTTCGCAAAAATCTTGATATGATCAACAAACATGGCGGCCACCATGCCCGGTCATTTTCAAATCGTCGAAGGAAATTAAAGGCGAGGAAGGGTTATTTAAGAGACTGTTGAACTAATCAGCGCCGGATATCGCTGGGCCCAAATCTTACTCTTTGCCTTGCTCGTGATCTTACTCTTTAAACGCCCGCAATAGGTCAGTTCATTCGTTCCAACCTCCACCTCACGAGTAACAATGGGTAACAATACTTTTGGCTCAAATCGCGTTGATATATCCAAGTTTTCCAACAGCCTCCTAGCATTCTGTTGAAAAACCTCGGGGATGGGTAGGATGAATGAAACCGAAGGTTCTTATACCAATTCTCCATTGAGAATGGAACGTCTCTCCAAGCGCCCGTTGGGGCTCAACGCAGAGCATGAAAACGTCGCTACTACGATGCTTCGTTCTCAATCACGAATTGGTATTACTCTTTGTCTTGCTCTGGAAATGTCCGCTCGGAGTAAGAGCAAGACAAAGAGTAAGATTTTGCCCCAGCGATATGCGTCGCCCTGTATTTCAACAGCCTCCTAGGGAACCTGTTTGTTTGTGAACACGATCTTTCCGAATTTACCTGGGATGTGAAAATCGTTCGCACCGGTCGGTGACCATGCGATAAAGGCGGGCGCCGGCAGTTTTTCGATCCGGTAAATATTCAGCCGCCAGGTGTCGCCAACGTGAGGCGGGAGATGAGGCGCGGTGACCACGTCCTCCATCGGCAACGCGATCTCACAGGTCCAACCCGTGTCGCCGTCTTTGCCATTTACACTGCCATCCACATCCACCGCCCATTTGATCTTTGCACTGTTCCAGCTCCTGTGCGGAATCGCCTTACGGGTATCGAGGAGGTAAATATCGAGCAGCGTCCCAAGTGGATTCACCTCCAGCTCGATGTAACTGCGCTGTCCGGGATCGGCTTGCAGGAAAACTTCCACCACCTCCTCCTCCCACAATCCCGCATCCCGCTCCTTGAGTTTGGCGACAATGTTTTTATCCGGACAACGAAACGCGAAGTAGAGAAACTTGTCGTCGTAAACAATCTTCGCCTCGGTCTCGACTGGCGCGTCTGCGCCATTGGCTGTCAGCGTGAATTTCCCCATGCTCGCAGCCTTCTCCCAGGCGGGTTCATCCAGCTTTCCATCCACTTTAATCGGGGTCCTTGTCTTTGCGACTTCGTAAACCGGCAGCTCTGCCCGCGCTGACAAAACAACACCTAGGCTGGCTGCAAGAACGGCGGCGACTTTGAGTGCAGGAGAAGTCTTCATGGGGAAAGCTTGCCTGCGAATGAGCGGCTTGGCGATGTGGGATTTTGCGGGAAATACACGTTCGTATCTTCGAAGTGAGAGCCTCCAAAATCAGCGTTGCAGCCCGCTCATTTCACCGGCGAGAAACTTTCCAAAACCATTTCGCTACTTTGGCGCATCGGGATGAGAATTTTACGGGCGTTGTCTGAAGGATCGCTTCCTGCAAGTTTCATCACTTGGGAGGTCTTGGATGACCGGACGAATTGGATTTCCGGATCGTATAAAATCACGCCCTCAAATTTCCCACCCTGGATGGTGAACCCCATCTCTTTGATTTTACGGGAGCGATCCTCGTCCTCCCCAGTCGCCCCCTCGGTGTCCAATTGAATTGCCGCTGTAATCTTTACCTCGGCACAGGGCTTCTCCTGAAAAGATTTCATCCCGACATAGGTATATTTCCCGGTAAAAATAAGCCGCCCGATACCAGGCAACCTCATTTCATCGTGCAAATCCCACGATTCGCCGGGCAAAACGGGCTTGTCCGCTGGGGAACGCAATGTGGATTGTTGCATCAGACGCCGCACCGCTTCTTTACTGAACATTTCGCGCATCAAAGCCGCCTGCGTCGGATCGCCTTCTTCCAAACCGCGCATCACCTGATCCAGCTCGCCGATACTTAATACGTTGTCGTTTTCATCAAAAGTCATCCGAAACCGCTTCCCCATGACTTTGAGCAAAACTTGCAACGGGCCCGACTTTTCAAACGTCTCCGGCTTATCCGAATCAAAATTCATCTGCCCACCTCCCGAATGCGATTCCACGGCGATCCGCTCATAATTGATCCCAACCACTCGCTCCGAACGTCCTGGGTAATCCTCCACGCTCATCGTCGTGCGGATTTCTGTCCGCGTGCCCTGCACCAGTCCCTTGCCATCCGGCGATTCTATCGACTGGCTCGTTTTCACCGACTGCCGGTAACTGAACCCGGATTTAAATTGCTGTCGAAAAACCACCCCATCTTCCGCGCAGACGACGATGCAAGACAACAAATAGATTAGCGTAAAATGCAGGATGCCTCCTCTTACTCTTTGTCCTGCTCTTGATCTGAATCTGCTTCCCAAAATTTCTGGAAGTAAGATCAAGAGCAAGACAAAGAGTAAGAGGAAACACAGCGCGCTCATGATCTCCCGATTCCTATCGAAACGCTGTCGTCATCATCTTTGAAAATATGCACCTGGATCGGGTGACAACACACCTGACAGTCCTCAATGAATGAGTTGTTACCGAACTCCACCTCAAAGGCAGTGGAGAAAGCTTCGCCGCAGTAGGGGCACTCGATCTCGTATTCGTAAAGCGGCTCCATACGAACAGAAGAACGGATCAAATTTTCAGGCGCGGCGCGTCATTCCACAGCTCCTCAAGCTGATAAATCTCCCGCTTACTGGCGTGAAAGAGGTGCACGACGACGCTGCCGTAATCCACGACGATCCACTGACTCAGCGGAAAACCATCCACCGCCAGCGGACGCGTCTCATTCTCCTTTTTCAAACGCACATCGAGATCGTCGGCCAGCGCCTTGAGGTGCGGCTCGGAAGTTCCGGTGGCGACTACGAAAAAGTCGGTGAAAGAGGAAACTTTACGCAAATCCATCGCGACGATGTCGGTGGCGTTCTTGGCGTCAATAATCTCAACGCATTTGCGGGCGAGTTGTTCGGAATCAAAGGTGGGCATTAGGAAACTTGGGAAGCGGGTAAATAAAGTCGGTGCTTTTCGATGATCTCGCGCACTGGCTCCGGGACGAGATAGCGGATGCTTTGCCCGGCTGCAACACGCTTGCGCACTTCAGTCGCAGAAATATCCACCTGCCTGCTCACGCGGGGGAAGTCATGCCGCACCTCACATCCCACACGATCGAAGACGACAAACTGCACGAGCTGAAGCAACTGTTCGCTATCCCGCCAGGTGTGCAGCTCGCGGACGTTGTCGTGTCCGATGAGGTAAAAGAGCGTGTCGCCGGGTGCGCGCTGTTTCCAAGCGTTCACCGTATCAATCGTGTAACTCACCCCTTCACGATAAATCTCGCTGTCGTCACATTCAAACCCCAGTTCCCCTGCAATCGCCGCCTTTACCATCTCTAGCCGCAGGACTGCTGAAACGGGATAGGTCGCCGGTTTATGTGGCGACAATGCCGCCGGGATAAACACCAGCCGGTCCAGCCCAAGCTGTTCCATCGCCTCCCGGGCAAGAATCAGGTGCCCATGATGAATGGGATCAAATGTTCCGCCGTAGAGTGCCGTGCGCATGGTGTTCCCGGTTTTGAATAGTTTCCGCTAAGTCGGCGTTTCGTTCTTTTCCAATTTCCCGAGACGTTCTTCGAGTTCCTTGATTCTTCGTCCCAGACCTTTGATCCGCTTGACCTGCATCAGGTCATTGATGAACTGCTTTCGCGGTACCGCCGGGCTTCCGCCGACATACGACTGGGCAGGTAAGTTGCCAGCGACACCGGCTTGCGGCATGATCACGGAGTCGTCTCCGATCGTCATGTGATCGGGAATCCCAGCCTGGGCGGCAATGACAACGCGATTCCCGATAGTGGCGCTCCCGGCCACTCCTGCCAGTGAGACCACAATGCAGCTTTCTCCGATTTGAACGTTGTGTGCGATCTGCACCAGATTGTCGATTTTGGTGCCCTTTCTGATGCGCGTTTCATGCAAAGTCGCCCGATCAATACAAGCGCCTGCGCCCACTTCCACATCATCCTCGATGATCACTGTTCCCACGGAATTGATCCGGAGAATCCGCGACTCGGTGGGTTGAACTTTACCCGTCTGCCTGACTTGCTCGGCGCTTCCGGGCTCGACGGTTTGAAAACTGAATCCGTCATTTCCGATGGCGGCATTCGCTTTAAGGATGACGCGGTTTCCGATGCGGACACGATCTCCGACGCACACGCCTGAGAAAAGCAGACAGTCGGAACCGATCTCGGCATTCGCACCGATCTGGACTCCGGAGACCAGTCTGGTTCTGGAGCCGATCTGCGTATCTGGCCCAACCCAGCACAATGGACCAACGCAGACATCTGCTGCGAGACGCGCTGTGGGATCAATAAATGCCGTGGGATGCACTCCGGAAGCCACGAAAGGAGGGCGCGCAAAGATTTCCAGCAACCGGGCCAGCGAGACACGAGGACGTTTGACTTTAATCTGATTGGGAATTCCGGGAACATCCGGCGACATCGGCACCAAGGCAGTTTGCACGCCCCGCTCTTTTACGATCGGTGCAACAGCAGCATTATAGACAAGCGCAAGGTCGTGTTCACTCTCTGCATGGGACGGATGCACAACGCGGCGAATTTCAATCTCAGGATTCCCGAGCAGTTCTCCTCCGAGTTCCGAAGCGAGCCAGCCAAGTGTTTTCGACATTTCGACATTAGATGCTTTATGGCCCACTAAAATCAAATCCTAACCCGTATTGCTCACACTTTTTGGTAGGTCGAAGCGTTCGGATTAATCCGGCGAAGCCGGAATTCACGGGTAGGGTGTGGCGTCTCACCCGCCGTCTTTGGCGTCTCGCCAAAGACTCCCCTATAATGCGGAGCATCACTTCGATGGAAAGGCGGTTGGTCGCAAACAACTTCCTTCTACAGCAACAATCAGGATAGATTTTTTGCGGAACATGCCTGTCTGCAACGTCTGGAACTGCTCGGGCAAGATGCCCTCGCAGGCGGGCGGGACGCCACACCCTACCCGCGAGCGTCGGCTTTGCCGTCGCGTTTACACCCTGTCTGCTTTTTACAGAGACTGTGAGAAATACGGGTTAATCATAAGCGATCAGACTTCGTCAAAGGTCTCGTTTAAGGCTGTGAAGCCTTTTGGCCAATGGTCGGCAACGTTACGATCTCGAGGTGGAAGCAGACCGTTTCATCAATCCGTGGTGGGCTTGCGAGTCAGGGGAATCGGCCTCGAACTATTGCAACCACAGCATGGAGTTTTCGCCGGAGCTGGAAGAGGGGCCGGCGAATTTCGCGCAATAATCTTCCTTCGGCTGGCTTCTGCCCAAAGTGCCTTATCGTGGAGGCGCCAGTCGCTTCGCCGAAAAGCGACGGATGAGCTTCGGATACACGCACGCCGTGATCCCACCAGCGCTGCATTGCTACATCAACGGGTTCATAAAAACGGATGGTGAAATCCAGGAGGGCTTGGGCCGCAGACCTGTTCATGGCATAGGCGACCGCGCCAAGTGAGGGCACCAAAGGACGTCGAAAGGAAGCAGTAGTCGGGAACAAAAACCTGCACCAGTCCGCCGGAATACCGATTGCTTGAACTTGATGGATTGACTAAAAACCCAAGGTGCCCGGTCCTCACAAAACATCTTCCAGCCAGTCTGTGGGCCGCCCCGAGCGGACAAAGTCCACCAGCATTAGAAAACATACGCTACTCGCCGTGATTGTGTCGGTGCTTGCTTTAATGGCGGTCGCCCTCACGTGGATCGGGTTGGGTTCGCTCGGAAAATTGACGAACCCGCGTATCGAGGAAACAGCTACTCCCCCGAATGCCAGCCGCATGACGATCGCGGAGAAAGCCGCCATGTCGGTGATCGGAGGTTTACGAACACCAGAAAAAGGAAGGTCGGCAAAACCTTTATACCCACCGAATGGAGGAGCCAACGTTTCGCCGCGTGAAAAGGCACTGCTAGCCATCCTAGAGAAGGGCAACGATGCTGAGGCGTTTAAAGCGCTCCGTGCATTGGCCGCCTTGGGAGGAGCCACCAATCGTCAGCGGCTCACTGCCATTATGAAGGATAATTCTTGGTCTGATGAGCTCCGGACGGAAGCTGCACGCGCATTGCTCGAAGCGGGAAATGCGGCAGAAGCGTTGCTTGCAGTGCGGGCGCTGGCAGTAATCGGAGGCGATGCTAATACCGACACCCTCAACACAATGATTAAAAATGCCGACTTGCCACAGGCGCTGCGGCTAGAAGCGGCGCTCGGACTCGGGATCGTTGGAACCCCGCAGGCGGGCGATGCTCTGATAGGGGCGTTTGGGATGTTTCCTGAGCCCGAGGTTCAAGAACAACTTCTGGGTGCCTTGGGCCACTTTCCTTTCCAGCAGATCAAATCCAAATGGGAGGAAGTCCTCAACGACCCAAAAACGCCTCCCGAGTTGCGGGTCGCAGCAGTTGACGCGCTTTCTAACTCCTCCGGGGATGCCCTGCCTTATTTAAGTAACTTGGCGGGATCCGATCGCGATCCTGATGTGAGGGAAATGTCAGCCTGGGCAATCTCAGCTCACGATTCGGAGGGTTTACTGGGACAGGATCTCGCCCGTATGGCGAGTGTGGAGCCAGAGGCCGATGTGCGACGCAGACTCTACGAGGCCTTGCTCGTGCAAGCCAACAATCCTTCGGAGAATCTTCTTCCCGTGATTCAGAACGAAACTGATATCGCTGCCCGAGTGGCAGGATTTAATGCGCTGGGCGATGCCGTAAAGCGCGGCGCATCAAGTGCCATTACTACAGAGTTCGATACAAAGATCACTCCAGAGTTGACGGCAATCGCAGTTTCCCAGGCAACCCTCAACATAAGGATGCGCGCCGTTTTCGCCCTACGGCGGGCAGATACGGTAGCGGCTCGTGAGGCTCTACAGGTCATTTCTCAAACTCCCAATCCAAAAATTGCCTCTGCCGCCCTCCACGGATTAAAAAAAACAAAATAACGTGATGGGCACTTCTGCTGATTTTTGTGGTGTGCGGCTTATCGAATTTCTGCTCTGTAGTGGTTGGCTTCAAAGCTAAGTGCCCTTACCGCCGCTTCGTCCTCTAACCGTCCGTCCTTTACCCGTCCTTTACCCGTCCTTTACCCGTCCGCTTCCTATGAAAAAACTCGCTCTCACCATCTTGGGCATCACTGCTCTCGCTTCATTCCAAGTCTCCGCAGCTCCACCAGTGATGTTGAACGCCTCTGCACCGGGGACCGATAATTCGGGAAGCCAAGCGATTTCAAGCGATGGCAACTTCGTAGCATTTTCTTCAGCCTCCTCGGACCTGGGATTTTCAGACACGAACGGTGCGCATGATGTCTTTGTGCGTAACTTGACCACCCAAGAGCTGGAGTGTGTTTCAAAGTCCGACGGCGGTGCGCTGGGAAACTACGAATCTAAAAATCCTTCGATTTCGGCAGATGGTCGCTACGTGGCTTTTCAGTCCAGCGCTGATAATCTAGTGGCCGGGGATTCCAACTCTGGGGATGATATTTTTGTTTTCGATAGAAATTTATTGACGATCAAGAGGGTGTCGATAGCTCCAAACGGCACTGAAGCCGACGGTGCTTGTTCAGCTCCTTCTATCTCCGGCGACGGTTCATTTGTGGCATTTACCTCAATTGACCCAAATCTGGCGGGTTCAGCCACCGGAGCTGACGAGTATATCTACATCTTAGATACAGCAAATGCTGGAACCTCTGGCAGCATCATCCTGGTTCCGATTCCGCGCGCGCCGGATTATGTCACTAAAAAATGCCTTAATCCTTCCATCTCCAGTGATGGAAATTTTGTGGCGTTTGAATTTGATGTTGAAGATGGCAACGCCTCCTCCCCATTTCATTACCGGGATGTTTATGTTTACAATAGAGTGACCGATCAAAACACCCGGATCACTGGAAACTCCGAGACTGATGGCGCGGATTGGGATGAAAGAATTTCCCAGAACCCATCCATTTCCGGTGATGGAAGTGTGGTTGCATTCGAATCGAACACCGCATTCAACGACGCAGGCGACCTAGTGGGCTTTACGGATGTCTATGTAGCCAATCTCGCAAATACGGTGACTATTAGCATTGTCTGCGAGGACACGCTCGGCGAGTTGGGGGAATCCAGCTCAGTCCAACCCGCTATTTCGGACAACGGTCGTTTCGTGACCTTCCAATCCACCTCCTCCAACTTCAGCGGCGGGGCGACCAATGGGGATTATCATGTTTACCGGAAGGAATTATCCTCTGGAACACTTTTACTCGTGGAGGACACTGAGGGCGATAGTGACTCCTTCGCTTCTACCATCTCTGCCGATGGAAGCCGGGTGTCATACCTCTCAGATGCGACCAATCTAATCCCTGAAGATGAAGATGCCAACGGGGCTACTGATGTTTTTGTCGCTACCTTCGCGGAAGGGCCCGCCGTTCTCGCATTTAAAGAGGATAGCTCTGCCACAGCGATCGTGGACGTCACCGGAAATTATAACGGAACCTTCCCGAGTTCGGACCACGAATACACGGCAGACGCGGCCATGGATGAGTCTGGCAAAGTGGTCGGCATGGGCAGTGTGGATACTTACACTCATCCCACTCGTGGCAGTGATGTGCGGCTCACGGGGCGCGTCAAGACGGTCAATAACACTCCCACCGTTGAAGGGGGCGGGTCTGTGAAGGGTGGAACCTTGGACGGCGATTCGGTCGGGGGTAAAGGGAAGATAACGGTTCCCCTCGTGGTAAGCTCCACGGACGAAGGGCCGGAGTTTCGGGCAGGCGTGGCCTCCGGTTCTGGAAGCAGGAATGGTGAGACGTTTAAGCAAATTCCTACCATCGTCGATATTCCCACCGAGCCCGATAATATCGCCAAGGATTGGAGTCTGGCTCTCAGCATTTACGAAAGAATCGATTCAAAAGGCAGACCCTACCTTGCCGCGTCTTCGACTCTCTACCTACCAAATGGTGACAAGACTCAATTTGCAGAAAAGAAGCTGAGTTTTTCCACTAAAACCGGCACTTACTCGATCTCCTTCGCCTCGGGGATCAAAATCGACGCGGCTTCCGAACCCATCCTGAACGCGAAGGGGAAACCAGTGGTTGACCGGAAAAGCCGGGTCATTATCACCGAGATGACCGTTGAAGCCACGGGTGAGCCACGGCAGCCCACGGGCGGAATGATGAGCTATAAATTTCTAGGTCAGAAAGGCAGCGGCGATTTGTTGAGTTTCTTTTAATCAAGGGTAAAGGCAGAGAAGCAAAGAATGATGAGCAGGGCTTTTCACTTGAGGGGTTCTTACAGAGGAGACATTTCCTCAAGTTGATTTGCCCTTCCCTGTTAGAGGCACTCAAGTGAAAAGCCCTGAAGAATGATGAGCAGGAAAGTTCTCACCAAACAGTGAGTGATTTCGTGACGCTTTTGAGTTCCGTATAGCGTGTGGTTTTCCTTTCCGGTCCCTGCCCGCAATGCTGCGCATAGCGCTGTAGGCGGGTTCGCTATCCGGTCTCGGTTTTGTACGGTTACGGGTTATTAGTTTGGCTGCACCTCGTTGGTCGCGAGATTCAGCTTCTTCCGCTGGACCTCCGCAATGACTCCCGCGAAGTCGAGTTTCACTTGCGGTGACGCCTCAAGATTAAATATCGCGCGTCCTTCAGAGAAGATTTGTTCGATATCGCTTTCGCTTCCGAGTTCGCTGGAGTCCGAGTTCCGCAAGTCGCGCAATGTCCGCTCGGCTAATTTCTTCCTTGGCTCAGGCTCCATTTCATTAAGCGTCGCGATCATTTGTCGAAAGCCTTCAGGTAGAGTCAAATTCAGAAACCGACGGCGTTCTTCCTCAGTAAGCTGCGTAAAAAAGGACCGCAAAGCTCCGCTTTTTTTCACCTCCCGCCGTTGTTGGGTGCTCAGTCCATTGAGCAGCCGTGCTGAGCGATCAATGATGCTCGCACGCTGGACCGCATCCAGCCCTTGAAGTGGATGCTCCTGAATATAACTCATGAATTTCTGCGGGGTTGACCGGAAGTGCTGGACGGCAACGAAGGCGCCAGCGGCAACCAGCCAGATGCTCACGAGAGTTAATAGGCAACGCCAAACGATGGGCATTTGAGAGGAGTATCACGTTGGATAAATCCGGGCAATGGGGATGAAGCAGTCGAAAGTGGCTTGGGCATCAACCTGCTTTCACCCGCCACCCAGCGCACCCGCGTGTGGGCATACGACAACCTCTGGCGCTTACAGAGCGAAGCGCTCGGCGCAGGCCAGGCCAATGGAAAC
>Ga0209181_10001764_pt1 | contig 36857 bp, 39 predicted proteins | sample MAT05_FD_187208 | JGI IMG/M metagenome (GOLD analysis project Ga0209181, IMG submission 187208) | Freshwater microbial communities from Lake Fryxell liftoff mats and glacier meltwater in Antarctica - MAT-05 (SPAdes) (version 2) | ecosystem: Environmental > Aquatic > Freshwater > Ice > Liftoff... | reverse complement strand
GCATCAGGGATGCCATACAATCTGTAGTATTTAATTATGCCGACTGGTTTAATGTAATGGCCTATGATGATTTTAGTACAACATTGCTTTATAGACAGCACAGTGATATGACGCTGGTCAATACATCTATGAACTACTGGTTAACCACAAGAGGAATGCCTGCTTCTAAATATGTATTAGGTATTCCAGGTTACGGCAGGCCATCGGGTATAACACAAACCAACACCGTTTTATCATACAAAGATATACTGGGGCAGGCTGGCAGTGCATTGTCTGATTCTGCAACAGTCACTTCAATTGGTTTTCCAACAGCTTATACTATTTATTACAATGGGCAACCTACCGTTAAATTAAAAACCATGCAGGCCAAATTACGTGGCAATGGAGTTATGTTATGGGAAAAGGGACAGGATATGAATGATAACACATCGCTGTTGAAAGCAGTTTGTGATACTATCGGAAGACCTTATTAAAAAATAAATTACACATGCCTGACCCAAATTCCGCTGCCGTGGGTGCCCACATTGGCGCATTAACGTCAGCCACTGCTGTTGTTTTTTTTAGTCAGGCAATGCGTCAACCAATGATCTCAACTGGCTACGGTACCGAAAAAGTACTTAGAGATGGAATTGCAAAAAAGATATTAAAAATCATTGTTGTCCAACTAAAATCGGTTTTAAAAACGCTGTAATCCTTTTTAGTAAAAGGTTACAGGGTAAAAATATGTTGTTTCAATATTGGGGGTAGCACCCCCCGTATTTTATGTTTCAAAAGCAAAGGATGCGTTGTGTGTTTTTCTCCATGCTTTGTAACTGTCTTTTATAAATTCCAGCAGCCCCACATAACTCATCAGGTTCAGCCGTATCACGGTAATCATATTGGCAAAAGATTTCTTTATTGCGGCTTTCTTTCTTATCACCACCATCAGCAGTTGTGCTATCAGTACGCAATACACCTGCATTTTTATGGCATTGGTACTGTTGCCCCAAAAATACCGCAGCGGAAAATTCTGTTTTATACCAAACTGAATTTCATTTTAGGCCAATGTAGCAAGGCTGAAATTCAAGCCGGGCCTTTGTGGCGTTGGCTTTTGGTAAATACCGGTTGGACTAACTAGCGGAAAATTCTGTTTTATTTGTTTGAACAGTAACTCAATCATCCACCTGTTTTTATAAATAGTTGCTATCTGCGATGCCGGCAGGGTAAAATTGTTGGTGAGGAATACATACACTTTACCTTCTTTGGTTTTAAAGGTGATACGGCGAAGTTTCAATCGCTGTATCTCTTTGCCACTTTGCCTTACAGCCACTGTAATGTATTGCTCTTTTAATACGCCGATGGCTTTTTTCTTTTTAGTTTTGTCTACCAGCACTTTGGTTACATGATAATCTGCATTGTCCTTCATACGGGTGACAAACCAGATTTTCTCATTCGCCCATTTGGCAAACTGGTGATACACTGTATAAGCTTTGTCAAACACCAGCCAACTGTTGGCTGCCAGTTTCAGATGGTAAAGAAACTTGCGGTCATGTTCCCTGGCTTCTGTCATCCGCACAAACTCTGTAAAACCGCTGAAGGCATCCACCATGGCATGCACCTTAATGCCGCCTTTCTTCTTTGAACCATCTTTGGTATTGCGGCCAACTCCACGCAGAATCTCACTAAACAACTGGATAGTGCTACTGTCAATTACTTTTAAATTGCGGATGCTTAATCCTTTTAACCGGCTGTCCGAGATAAAGCTGTGGTATTGTTTGAGCAGTTCCTCATAAATCGTGGAAAAAACCAAAAAACTTCGATTCGTATTTGCATCAGAAAGAGTGCTTCTGGCAGGGGCTTTATCAAATCCCAAGTGCGACAACTTCCCTTCGCAGGCCAGTAGCCCCTCACACATTTCCCTGAGGCCATTGCAATAACTGAATACCCCATACAACAGGCTTACCAAATGAACCCGTAGCGTCAACTTTTTATAATATCGGTTCGACTGGTGTTTTCTATTCGCTTTATTAATCAAAGAACTGGGTATCACATCTAATATCTGAGATAATACCGGCTCTCAGGCAAATCTTTTATCTTTATTCAACAATAGTAAAGTTTTGGTCTGGTAACTCAAACTTAACTAATATGGGTGGTTCTAACGAACTGCCCTCTTTTATTTATGACTTAGTCGGACAACAATGATTAATAATAAATAAAAACGCCCCGAAATTAATTCCGGGGCATCACTAAGCAATTAGTTTGGCTACCATTTTACACCAACAGTAGCAACTATATTTCCTCGTTGCTGGTTTAGTGTGGCATAAGTATTTGCCCTGTCCTGCAACCGGTAAGGAAAATTTACATCTTTGCTCATGGCATGTACATAGGTAAGGTCAACAAAAAAACCTTTATTGCGGTAACCGAGGCCGCCACTTAATAACATGCGGTTTGCTTTAAGTTCTTTGTCTTTGTAAGGGTTGCCATAATATGCAAAGCCGAGCCTTGCCATAATAATTTTAAATTTCAACTCGCCACCCACTCTAAAATTAAAATTGCCTTTGTAATTGCTTTTAACCACTTTGTTAAGTGATTTGTAATACACTTTTTCTTCGTCGCTAACAATTTCATTATCACTGCTGAAACGGCTGCCGCGGTGCTGCACATATTCTATATCGGCACTGATAAATCCTTTTTGGCGGGTAACATCTTTCACTTCCCTAAACACATACGAAGCACTCACCATGGCTTTAAACGGGGTGCTTTGTATATACATTGCTTCGCCGGGTTGCCCGTTGGTGAAGTTTTGTGAGCTTACATTAAATGCAGCCACCGGGTTTTCCACTTCGGTGCTAAAAGTACTGGTATGGGTATCTTTTAAAAACATCCAGGTAGGTGTGTGTACGGCAAGTCCCAGGCGTATATAATCCCGTGGGCGGTAAATAATACCAACCTTAGCATTAAAACCGGCACCTGTTGTTTTAAAATCATCGGTGTATTCAAACTGTTTAAAATAATTGAAAACCGGCACCTGTTGTTTTAAAATCATCGGTGTATTCAAACTGTTTAAAATAATTGCTGGTATTGCTGGATGTATCTGATTCTTTAAAAACAGTGCTGCTTGTGTAATTAACCAGGGGTATACCAATGCTGGCACCAATAAACCATTTGTCTTGGCTGTTGTGGGCAAAACCAATGGCTAGTTCGCTGATGGCACCTGTCGTGTTTTTAATCATCTCTTGCTGCAGGGCCTGGCCGGCATCCAGTATATATTCGGGAGCACCTTTTACCTGTTTAATTCCATTGATGGTAACGGTATCAATCAGGTAAGTGAATAATGCCGGAGCAGATGAGTAAGGAAAAGGAGTGTTAGAAGCCAAAGCCTCATCAATAGTAAGGCCGCTTTTTGCAAATTCTTCGGCAAACTGTTCGCTGAAAGAGCTGTAATTATTGAGACCTTTATAACGCACTTCGTTATTAAAATTAGCTGTTTGTGTAATGGCAATGCTAAAGGCACTGCTGTTTCTTGAATTGTTACCAAATTCTTCGGCAAACTGTTCGCTGAAAGAGCTGTAATTATTGAGACCTTTATAACGCACTTCGTTATTAAAATTAGCTGTTTGTGTAATGGCAATGCTAAAGGCACTGCTGTTTCTTGAATTGTTGCTGTTGCTGTGGCCAAAAACCCATCCGCTGGTACCAAAGGCAATATTGTTTTTTTTGTTTTTTAAATCGGTATCTCTAAAGCTTGCTTTATTGTTATTTAGAAGAAATACAGGCGTAATTACAAATTCGTTGGTTTTGTAAAAGCCAAGCCCGGCGGGGTTTACAAAGGTTGCATTAATATCTCCACCCAGCGATCCCATAACGCCGCCAATGGCCATATTGCGTGCCGTACCGCTTTGCGGATAAAAAGAATACCGGATGGCATCTTCAGGAACCTGTGCGTAAATAATGGTACTGATAAATAAAGAAGAAAGGAGTAAATATTTTTTCATGAAATAGCTTTTGTTAAATAGAATTTTATTCAAAGCTTTCCCCTCTCCTTTGGAGAGAGCCTGTCCCGATTTTTCGGGAGTGTAGGGGGTGAGGTTAGTCCTTTATCCTCCCCTCGCCGGCCTGCTGCTTGAAGAACCTGAACCACCTGATCCACCGCTACTGCTTCCCGAAGAAGAACCGCCACTGCCCGATGATGAAGGAGAGTAGGTTCTTGAATTATTATCAGAAGACCGCATGCTGGGAGCTGGATCAATAGCTTGCCTGAGTATGCTACCCAACCTGCTGCTGCTGCGGTTGCTGTTATTATATTGCGATGAAGAGTTGGACATATTTAAGGTGCCATTGGTTTTGCCAGTTGCCACCCTGGTATTATAACCGTTGTAAGTATTCAGATTTACCATACGGGGCGTACTGTTAACCGGGGTTTTGTATGTTGGGGTTACTGTATAAATAGCCCATGGATAATAATAGGGGTTGTAATAATAGCCGGTGTTATTGCTAAAACAGTAATTGTAGGGGCTGTTATCAAAATCGTAGTCATCCCTGAAATCACGCCAACGGCGGTCACGTATGCCCATGGTAATTTCGTAATCGTTATTGGTCTTTTGATAGCGAGGCTCTTCACGCTTTGTTTCTTTTCTTTGCTCAACAACCTTTACCGGAGAATAATACACATCATCGGGTGTTTGCCCGGTTTTATAAGCGGTGCTGCAACTGCTAAAAGCCGCTACAGATAAGGCAAAAAGTAAAATTTTTGATTGCATGGCGATTTGTTTAAAGCATTTAAAATTGAAGTTACTACTTTTGTGCAGTTCATAAGTGTTTGTGCAACTGCTTAACATAAAGTATCAGACAATAAAGTTAAATCGTATGATGTTAAAGCAGTGCTAAAAAGAAAATATGTGAAAGATGAGGTAACATGGTCAGACGAGGCCGTCAGACCATGTTACCTCATCGGTATAAAACTAAAAATTAAATGAGTAAAGAATTAACATCAAGAGCAGCAGATTATTCACAATGGTACAACGACCTGGTAATTAAAGGCGGACTGGCAGATCATTCGGCCGTAAAAGGTTGCATGGTTATTAAACCTTATGGTTTTGCCCTTTGGGAAAACATGCGTGACCAGTTAGATAAAAGATTTAAAGAAACTGGCCATTTAAATGCCTACTTCCCTTTATTTATACCCAAAAGTTTTTTAAGTAAGGAAGCTGCACATGTGGAAGGATTTGCCAAGGAATGTGCTGTGGTAACACATTACAGGCTGATGAACGATCCAAACGGAAAAGGAATTATTGTTGACCCAGATGCTAAACTGGAAGAAGAATTAATCATTCGCCCTACATCTGAAACCATTATTTGGAACACGTATAAAGACTGGATACAATCATACCGCGATCTTCCTTTACTGATAAACCAATGGGCCAATGTGGTGCGTTGGGAAATGCGTACCCGTTTGTTTTTACGCACTGCCGAGTTTCTATGGCAGGAAGGACATACCGCACATGCAACCAAAGAAGAAGCAATTATTGAAGCTGAAAAAATGCTGGATGTATATGCTGAGTTTGTAGAAGAGTTTATGGCAGTGCCGGTAATTAAAGGTGTTAAAACAGCCAGCGAACGTTTTGCAGGTGCCGTTGATACTTATTGCATTGAAGCCCTGATGCAAGATGGTAAAGCGTTGCAGGCTGGCACTTCGCATTTTCTGGGACAAAATTTTGCCAAGGCATTTGATGTACAGTTTTTAAACAAAGAAAATAAGAAGGAATACGTTTGGGCTACATCTTGGGGCGTTTCCACCAGGCTGATTGGTGCGTTGATTATGGCACACAGCGATGACCAGGGTTTAATACTGCCACCAAAAATTGCGCCTTTTCAGTTGGTGATTGTACCCATTTATAAAGGCGAAGAAAGTAAAGCACCCATTGATGCAAAAGTGAATGAAATAATGACGGCGTTAAAAGCTTTGGGTATTCGTGTTAAATACGATAATAATGATAACAGCCGCCCCGGATGGAAATTTGCCCAGTACGAACTGCAGGGTGTGCCGGTAAGACTAGCCATGGGCCTGCGTGATATGGAAAATAATGTGGTGGAAATTGCCCGTCGTGATACGAAAGAGAAAAGCAGTGTATCCATGGATGGTATTGCAGATACGGTTGCAAAACTATTGGAAGAAATTCAGCAGAACATGTACAACAAAGCACTTGCTTTTAGAAATGAAAACATAACGCCTGTTGATAACTGGGATGATTTTGTAAAAACCCTGGACGAAAAAGCCGGATTCATATCGGCGCATTGGGATGGCACTGCAGAAACAGAAGAAAAAATAAAAGAGCAAACCAAAGCTACTATTCGTTGTATACCGATTAACAATAAACAGGAGGATGGTGTTTGCATACTAACCGGTAAACCAAGCGTACAAAGGGTTTTATTTGCAAGGGCTTATTAGTAATTGGTAATTTGTAATTAGGCTCAAAGCCCACAGCTAAAAACTGATAGCTTTTAAAAAACCATGTCAATCTATCTGCTAAATATTATTTATTGGCTTGAAACATACCAACTGCCCTGCATATTTAAGCAGGCAACCCATATTGATTGCCCCGGCTGTGGCATACAACGTAGTTTTGTGTTGCTTTTAAAAGGAGATGTGAGTGCCAGTTTTTTTATGTACCCGGCTTTAATGCCAATAATCTTGCTTTTTGCCACGTTGCTCTTGCATGTTATACTGAAAATTAGGAATGGTGCTATTATTTTAAAATATATGTACTTTTTTTGTACGGGTATTATTTTAGTAAGTTATATTTACAAGCTACTAATAACCAAAACCAACTAAACATGTCAGATCCAAACAGAGATTATTTAAGTAATAACAACACAAACGCCATGCAACTGCCTAATGCTACCGCAGTGCTGGTATTGGGTATTTTATCAATTGTAGTATGCTTTATATGCGGCATAGTTGCATTGGTAATCTCCAATAAGGATATGGCTTTATACAGGGCCAATCCCGAACTTTATACAACTTCATCTTACAATAATATAAAGGCAGGACGTATCTGTGCTATCATCGGTATTGCATTGCAGGTGCTTGGTTTAATTGTATATATTATTTTCATTGCATTTTTTATATCAATGGCCGGTAGCTTTAGATAATCCTTTTAACATTTATTTAAAAATCAGTTATGAACGATCAGCCAAATTTATTAACGCCCAACAATAATTATAACCAGCAGTCAAACCTTTCCAATGCAACCGCTTCATTGGTGCTGGGCATTATTTCTATTGTTACCAGTTTATGTTATGTATCAGCCATTATCGGTATTATATGCGGTGTAATTGGTTTAGTGTTGGGTAATAAAGACAGAGGACTGTATCAATCCACTCCGGAACTTTATACAAGCACAAGTTTCAGCCAGTCAAATGCAGGAAGAACCTGTAGCATCATCGGACTCATCCTGGGTGCTTTATGGCTGATCTTTATTGTACTGATGTTTCTGTTTGTTGGTAGCCTGAATTACAACAGGTGGCGGTAAGAAACTAGAAAATAAACTACAAAAAAATGCTTTCATACCGAAAGCATTTTTTATTTTACAATTACTCCTTCGTTGCCAAATAATTATAATCGGCCAGCAGTTTTTCCAAAAACTGGTCCACATGCATATCCGACTGTATCTGCAGCACTTCTTTTATCTTCATGGCTACACGGTTGCACATATCATAATTGTTTCTTTTGCCGGCTTGTGTTAATACGCCTTTAATGGTATTGATATCGCGGTCGCTTAGCCGCATCACCTGCGGAAACATCACTTTGTAACTCGAAGTATCTATCTGCATAAAAACGGTATCGGCCAATGTTAAAGCCGAGCGGGTATTTACCACCACCGTTCCTGCAGCCATATCGCCCAAACGCTGGTTTTTTGCATTAACAGATATGATGATAACCGAGGCCACTCCACCAATAAACAGGATCATAAAACCCAGCGACAAGCTGCCATAAAAAAAGAAGAACATGATAAAGCCCCATTCGTAAAACCGAAGAAACCAGCGGGTGAGGTATTGAGCAAGGTTGGCTTCGCCTCCGTCCAGGCTTATTACCCGTATCCTCAGAATTTTTTTCCCAATCGTCTGCCCATTCATCCATAATTCGGTAAGCAGGCTATAAAATAGTAAGGGCACCATCACCACCAGTATAAGCATGCCAATATAATCTTCCTCTATCTGCAGGCTGCCTACCATAATATAAAGCATACCCAACATGTACAGTATCAGTATAACCAGATCTATCAGGTATGCCAGCAGCCGCTTATGAAATTCTGCAATTTCAAATTCTATGTCAATATTGAAGTTTGTGGGAATCTGTATAATAGACATGGGTATAGGTTGCTCGGTAAAAGTAGATTGTTTTCAATAATTATTGTTATAAATATGGCAGAATTTGTAGTTTCATGTTTGTAACCCTAATTTTAGTTTTTATTTTATGAGAGAGGCCCGGTTTATTAAACAGAATGCGGATAAATGGCAAAGCTATCAGCATTCGCAGACAGACAATCCCGATGAAAAGGCTGACCGCTTTATTACCCTGATTGATGACCTTTCCTATGCCAAAACCTTTTATCCCAGAAGCAAGGTTACCCGCTGGATAAACGGGATAGCAGCCGGCATTTACCAAAGCATTTATCAAAATAAAAAAGAAAAATACAGCCGTATTTTCCTATTCTGGAAATTTGAACTGCCGCTTTTATTTAAAAGATATCACCGCATTTTTTTGTTTACCACGATTGTGTTTTTATTGTTTGTGGGCATTGGTGTCTTCTCCTCTATTAAGGATGAGAATTTTATAAGGGGTATACTGGGAGATGATTATGTAAACATGACCGAAGACAATATCCGCAACGGCGATCCATTTGGTGTTTATAAAGATGGTAATCCGTTCACTATGTTTGTTACCATTGCTCTTAATAATATTTTTATTGCCATGATGTTTGTTTTGGGCGGGTTTCTGCTGGGCATACCTACACTGTTTAAATGGCCACTTATCAATGTAGCAGGGCTTTGGTCTACCGGCATGATGCTGGGCGCATTTCAATACATGTTCTTCGCTAACGACCTGGGCCTAAAATCGGTGCTTGTAATTTGGATACATGGTACATTGGAGATATCTATTTTTGTTATTGCTGCTACAGCAGGTTTTATTATTGCCAGCAGCATGATCTTTCCTGGTACTTTTTCCCGTAAGGTTTCTTGTAAGCGGGGCATTAAAGATGCTATTAAGATACTGCTCATCATCGTACCTATTTTGCTGGTAGCAGCCTTTTTTGAAAGTTATGTTACCCATTTAATGAGCCAAACTTTTGATAAGGCAAAAAATGCGGGCCTGCCGGTTTGGGCAAGTGTTACCATACTGGCGACATCGGCATCTTTTATTATCTGGTATTTTATCATACTCCCCATCCGTTTAAATAGAAAAGGTTATTACATTCAGCCAGATGGCATCATTAACAGGCTGAAAAAAGAACATGCGTAAAACGATCTACATATTATTACTGCTGATGAGTTTTTTTGCTGCTGCGCAGGCGCAGAAAAAAGTCATTTATGAAGACACGTCTTTACTGCAAAAAGATGAACCGGTAATATCTGCCCCGGTTGAAGATTTCTCTGTTGACGATTCTGCAGTTTATAATCCATCTGGAGAAGTTGTTAAAGAAGATGCGGAAACACCGCCTGACACTACCTTGTATAAAAATAGTATCGATCTCCGCTACGATTCTATTAAAAGCTGGAGAAACCAAAGTGAATATGGATACACAAAATATTTAGACAGCCTTTTAAAAAGCCAGAAGAAAAAGGAGAAGGAAAAAGATTCCGAACCTCCCTCTGAGCCGGGTATGTTGAATGATATTTTGGGTTCCGGAATTTTGAGCCTTATACTCTGGACATTTGTTATCTGTTTTGTAGGGTTTGTTTTGTATCAGCTTTTTTTGTCGGATGGTGGTTTTAGGCGAAGATCTAAAAAGACCAAAAACATTATTGCTGAAGCAGCCGAAGAGATCATAACCAATGAAAGTGATTTTGATGCATTAATAAGGCAGGCATTGCAAAGCGCAAATTACAGGCATGCCATACGCTACCAGTATTTACGTACCCTGCATTTGCTGGCAGATAAAAACCAGGTTATACTTGCACCCGATAAAACAAATTTTAATTACGTAACTGAAATTACCAACACAGATAACCGCCAGGCTTTTGCAGCACTCACCTTACATTATGAGTATGTATGGTATGGCGAATTTGATATTGACAAAGACGTTTACGAAAAAATAGAAACCAATTTCAGGCAATTAAATCAAAAAATATAAATCTTTCTTTGAACACAAGGGTTACATATATTCTTTCATTACTGGCAATAATCGTTTTGCTGGCGGCCTGCTCAGGCTCTTCGCCAAAGCGGGTAATACCGTCATTGCTGGAAACCTATTCTAAAAATGATAAGAAACCATTTGGCGGCAATATTGCCTACCGGCAGATAGAAGCCATGTACGATGCCATTATGGTGCAGGATAAGAAACAGGGTTTTAAAGATACCTGGGAAAATATCAGTGATACCGGCGCCCTGTACATATGCCTGGCACCTAAACTGTTTTTAACAGAAGAAGAAGTGTCGGCCATGATGGAATATGTGGAAGCTGGCAACAGCCTTTTTATATCTGCTGCATTAATAGATCAATTGCTCCTGGATGAAACAGGCTGCGATGAAGCGTACAATGCGGCGGAACTGGATCATCTGATGGGGGAAATGGCAAATGCTTCGGTAAATTCAGTAGTGCAGCCCGAAACAAAATATGGCTATTATTATTACCCGTTTCAAAATTATTTTACAGGTATAGATAGTACCAACACCCGTGTGCTGGGCTACAATGCCGATAAAAAGCCAAACTTAATCGTTTACTTTAAAGGCAAAGGAAAACTTTACCTGCAGTGCGATCCCCGTGCGTACAGCAATTATTTTTTACTAAAGGATAATAATTTTCAGCATTTAAAAAACACCCTTGCCTTTACCGAAAATAAACCGCAGCATGTGTATTGGGATGATCATTATTATAAACTGCACAGCCGTAATAATTCTAAGCGGAATTTTTCCAGCTTAACGGAGATCATGAAAAATCCGCCGTTGAAAGCAGCATTCCTGCTGTCTTTGCTATTGCTGGCATTGTATATTTTATTTGGCGGTAAACGTATACAGCGTATCATAGCGCAGCTTAAACCCAATGAAAATACCACCGTAACTTTCACGGAAACCATTGGCCGCCTGTACCTGCAGAAAAAAGATAATAAAAATATTGCAGAGAAGATGATAACCTACTTTAATGAGTACATTCGCAATACCTATTTTTTAAATACAAATCATGTGCATGATGATTTTTTGGTGCAGCTTAACCGTAAGAGCGGTGTTGATAAAGATAAGGTAGAGACTTTGTACCGAACCATTGTAGCCACACAAGGCAGTGATGTGGTAAATGATTACCAGTTACTTTCTTTAAATGAGCAGATTCAAAACTTTTATAAAAACAAAAACTGATGGAAGAAAATTATTTTCAACAACGGGTTGATTTGAGCGGACTGAACAAAGCCGTATTCGATATCAAAAGCGAAATAGGCCAGGTGATTATTGGCCAGTATAAAATGGTTGATCTTTTACTGATAGGCCTTTTATGTGATGGGCATATTTTAATTGAAGGTGTGCCCGGTGTAGCAAAAACCTTAACTGCCAAATTGATAGCGAAGATTATTGATGCTGATTTTTCACGTCTGCAGTTTACACCCGACCTGATGCCCAGTGATGTGGTAGGAACATCTGTATTTAACCCAAAAGAAGGCGACTTCAGATTCAAGACTGGCCCCATCTTCAGCAATATTGTTTTAATTGATGAGATTAACCGTGCGCCAGCCAAAACACAGGCGGCCCTGTTTGAAGTAATGGAAGAAAGACAGGTAACCATTGATGGCATCTCACATGAAATGCGTTTCCCTTTTCTGGTACTGGCAACACAAAATCCCATTGAGCAGGAAGGTACATACCGTTTACCTGAAGCACAGCTTGATCGTTTTCTTTTTAAAATAGAAGTGGGCTATCCAACCTTGCAGGAAGAGATAAACATTTTAAACCGGCAGCAGGGAAAAACACAAACCCAGATGATATCCGGTGTGCGTAAATTATTAACGCCTCACGATATTCAGCATTACCGCAGCCAGGTACAATCCATCATCATAGAACCAAAACTGATTGAGTTTATTGCCAGGATAGTGAATGAAACCCGTAACAATCCTGCATTGTACCTGGGTGCATCTCCCAGGGCATCGCTGGCCATACTGCGTTCGGCAAAAGCAAATGCCGCCATTAAAGGCCGTGATTTTGTTACGCCGGAAGACATTGTAGAGATGGCGCCGCATGTATTAAGGCACCGCATCATCCTTACACCCGAAAAAGAAATGGAAGGTGTTACTGCCGATGATCTGATAGAATCTATTTTAAAAGCGATTGAGGTGCCCAGATAAATTAATGTATGGAACTGATCAATAAATATATAGGAGCATTGTATTTAACGGCAAGGTTTTATCTTGCCCTGGGCATTTGTATTGTTTTGTTCATTGTTTCTTTTTTTGTACCAACTACTTTTATTGCAGCAAAACTGGTACTGCTGATTTTTACAGCGCTTGTTTTTATTGATTATCTTTTTCTTTTTGTGCTCAGTAAGGCGCCGCTTGCAAAAAGAATAACTGCCGACCGCCTGAGTAATGGCGACGAAAATAAAGTGGAACTGCAGGTAAAAAACAACATGCGTTTTAGAGTTGACATGGAGATTATTGATGAACTGCCTGTGCAATTTCAAAAAAGAGATTGGAAACTCAATTACCGTTTTACTGCTTCCGAGCAAAAAAACATTATCTACAACCTGCGCCCTGTTACCCGTGGGGAATACGAATTTGGGCGTATTATTATTTATGTAAAATCCTTATTGGGTTTACTCAAGCGCCGCCATAATATGGAAGCGGGAGAAACCATTCCGGTATATCCATCTTTTTTGCAGATGCGTAAATACGAACTGCTTTCGCAAACCACCATACAAACCGAATATGGCAACAAGCGTATGCGTAAAATTGGCCACAGTATGGAGTTTGAGCAGATAAAGGAATATGTACGGGGCGATGATATACGCAGCGTGAACTGGAAGGCTACCGCCCGTAAGGGATCGCTGATGGTGAATAATTACACCGATGAAAAAAGTCAGCAGGTGTATTGTATCATAGACAAAGGGCGGTTGATGAAAATGCCTTTTGGCGGTCTTACTTTACTGGACTATGCCATTAACAGCACCTTGGTTTTAACGGGTGTTTGCCTGCAAAAACAGGACAGGGTAGGCGTGATGACCTTTGCAAATAAAATGGGTTCGTTGCTTGCTGCCGACCGCAAGCCCATACAGCGTGAAAGCATCCTGCAGCTTTTGTACAATCAGGAGACGGCATTTCTTGAAAGTGATTATGAAATGCTATACATGCAGATACGCAGCCGCATCAAGCACCGCAGCCTGATTGTTTTGTATACCAATTTTGAATCCTTATCCGGCCTTAACCGGCAATTGAATTATCTGCGTTCCATAGCCAAGCATCATTTGCTGATGGTGGTGTTTTTCGAGAACACAGAATTGAATTCGCTCTCTCACCTGGATGCTAAAAATGTAGAAGAGGTTTACATTAAAACCATTGCCGAAAAATTTGAATTTGAAAAAAGGCTGATTGTTAAGGAATTAAAAAAGCATGGAATACTTTCTATTCTAACTCCACCAGAAAAACTTACGATTAATGCAGTTAATAAATATCTAGAGTTGAAGGCGAGGCAGGCGATATAGGGTTTTTGTTTGATGTCCCTGAAAACCTTCACTCCTCAAATATCCCCTTGCCCCCTAAAATTTATAATTTAGGTTTGCACAAATAACAAACAAACACTTTGGCCCGTAAAACAACCTACAGAGAAAGATATACCAACAAGCTAATAGAAGCCGGTGCAGAACCCGTTAAAAAGGAACGTAAAGAGAGAATTCCCATTGACCCTGCTATTCAACACCCATACGCAGATGGCAAAGTTATTTTAATAAACAAGCCGCTGCACTGGACATCTTTTGATGTGGTGCGTAAACTGCGTAGCCTTATCCAGATAAAAAAAATTGGCCATGCCGGTACGCTTGATCCATTGGCAACCGGTTTATTAATTGTATGCACCGGCAAGTTTACCAAAAAAATAAACGAGTACATGGCGCAGGAAAAAGAATATACTGGCAGCATTACGCTGGGTGCCGTAACACCCACCTACGACCTTGAAAGTTTACCGGAACAGCCAAAAGATTTTTCATTTGTTACCCATGAAATGTTGCAAATAACAACTGAAAAATTTGTGGGAGATATTCAGCAATTACCACCCATCTATTCTGCCATTAAAAAAGATGGTGTTGCATTATACGAACTTGCAAGAAGGGGAGAAGAGGTAGAACTGAAACCACGCAGCATCCATATCAAATCATTTGAAATAACTGCTGTTGAAATGCCTGTTGTATATTTTAAAGTGATCTGCGGCACCGGCACTTACATACGCAGCCTGGCAAATGATTATGGCGCTGCATTGGGCTGTGGGGGCTACTTGAGCAGTTTGTGCCGCACACGTATTGGTGAATTTAAGAATGAAGATGCAATTGACATGGGAGATTTTGAAAAGTCATTTAGTTAATAAAGCCATGGGGTCATTTGTCATTAACTACATATCATCGCTTCAATCAATAACTCAATGACAAATGACTGATTGACAAATAACTTCCTTTAAAAAGGATAACTAATTCCGATCGTCAAATTATAATTTTCATAACGCCATTTTTTATAGCGGTTGTCGTTGTAAGTACCACCGGGGTTAAGCGGGTCGGGCAACCTTACACCACGCTTGAATAAATTGTTGAAATTAATATCCGGTATCTGCCATCCATCGTTTTTACTAACATCTGGTTTTTTAAACCGGAATCCCAGATCGAAGCGTACAACAAAATAATTAAAATCTAGCCGGAAGCCTGTGCCGGCAGAAACACCCAATTGCTTATACAGGTTTTTAAACATAAACTGGGTAATATCGATACCACCACCTGGTTTTGTATTTCTGAAGTTCCACACATTGCCCATATCAACAAACAAAGCTCCCTTTAGCACCAACGAATTAGGAACGATCTGTGCAATATTGTACCGGTATTCAATATTTGATTCAAATTGTATATCGCCGGTGCGGTCGTTGAACGAATTGGAGCCGTAAGGGGCTAGCGGTTGCGATCCCCGCCCAATACCACGTACCGGCCAGCCACGCATACTGTTAGCCCCGCCGCCAAAATACTGTTTAAAGAAGGGTAATGTGGTGTCTTTTTTTGATGCTATACCAATGCCACCAAACATCCTGAATACAAAAGCAGATTTTGGCCGGCTGGCCGAGTAAACATATTCTACATCCCCTCTTACAAATTGTTTCAGATATCGTTTAAAAATTCCCAGACGACCCCATAATAACCCTGATTCTTCCACATTTATTTTTAAGCTGTGCTGCCGGTTTTTATGCCTGGAATTTATTTTATTTATACGGTAACCAATGCTTGAACCAGCCACCAGTGCAGTATTGAAAGAGTAACGTAAAAATGGGTTATCAGCTAGTGTCTTTTTAAAACTATCGGTTTCATTGTACAGTTTGGCAAATTCAAAGTTCAATGGTTTAAAAGTGAAGATGCGATTTTTTTTGGTGGTTGCTGAATATGCCAGGGCCAGGTTGAATGACTGCAGATTAAATAAGTTAATACGGTTTATATAAGAAAATTTACTGGTAATATACGACTCAGTTGAGTTGATACGTTTGTCGGAATTGATTTTTACAAAAGGAAATATTAAACGGGGAAAAGCAATATTGTTGGTGTAGCTGAACTCGTTGGAGTTGATGATGTTTTTCCTGTTATTACTGTCTGGCCTAAAATTTAACTCAACACCGGCCAGTAAAGAGTTGGTCATTTTTATACCTTCCTTATTCAGGTTTCGATTTAAAAAAGAAATATTGCCAGACAAGCCCAGCAGGTTGCCTGCATTGGCAGCGGTTACATTGTTTGTATTGCTGGATGCCGAATAACTGGCTTCAAGCGATGCTTCGTAACCGTATTGTTTACCGGGCATGAGCTGCACCAGTAGATCGATCTTGTGCACACTGTCTTTTTGTTTTACTTCCTGCATCACAATATTGGTGCTTTGCCATACCCCAGCCCTGGCATAGCTGTTCAGCGATTTATAAAAATCATTCTGATTGTATAAATTTCCTTTACGCAGGTACAGGTTCCTTATCAGAAAACGGGGCCTAAATAAATTTTTATGATATAGCATGATAAAGTTTGTGTCCATTTTACAGGTTGCACAACGCTTTCTTGTCAGGTATCTTGTTGTAAGACCAGGACTTGTGAGACTATCCCCATTTCTGTAATCAGGAAAGAAATAAATATTGTTGATGTAGTAAGGCGCAAGCTTGCTGCTGTCTTTTGGTAATTTTAATACTACCGCCAGCTTTATTGTGGGAGAATCACGGGCGGCTTGTGCCTCGGCCAGTAAACGTAACTGTTCAAAAATATCATCGGTAATAGTGGTTAAAGCGGCAACGGTTGTGTCGCCCAGCATCACAAGTTCTTCGGCGGCAAATTTATAGTAACCATTGTTACGGTACAGGTCAACCATTCTGTTTATTTCGCCCAGCACGGCAGCCTTTGTTACAGGCTTACCTTCTTTAATTAAAGTTTTGTCAATATTTTCTACTGCCAGTTTTTGCAGGTCGGGCCTGCGCATAATGTAAGAGAATGTGTCAATTAGGGTTGGTTTGTTTACTTCTACAGTGTAATTAACCTGAACCCGTTGCTGATCTCCGTAATTAATAGTATCAGCACTAAAAGCTGCCTTCGCCTTATAATAGCCCAGGTGCAGCATGGAGGTTTCCATATTGTGTGCCGATTTTGAAGCAGAATTGCTGTCGTATGCCGGAGGACTGACAATAATATGCCTTATAAAATATTTGTCGATTGTATTAATTCGGGAGCTGTCATCCAGTTGTGCATTCAATCGCTGCTTTAACGTAGCCCTTTCTTCTTTGCTAAAATTTCCTCCCTTAACTTCGATATTATTTTTGATGATGAAGGGCTTGCCTTTTTGATACTTTTTTGGAATGGTACAGGATGAAATAAGTAAGCAAAGTAAAATGGTGTATTTTAAGCCGATAGTTACCGGACACCGTAAGAAGCGATATTTAATTAACGGGTTAACCTGCATAAAATAGTAAAGCGACAATGTTAAGCAAAACACATACCAAATATATCCAAAGTTTACAGCACAAAAAATTTAGAGATGAGTATGGGTTGTTTTTAGCCGAAGGGCCGAAGGTAGTAATGGATTTGCTAAACAGCCGGAAATTTACCTGTAAAGAAATTTTTGCATTGAACAATTGGATTGAGGAACACAGCAAACAGCTATCATTACTTCCTGATACGGTTGTTACAGATGTAGTGGATTTTGAACTCCAAAAATTATCCTCTCTATCATGTGCGCATGAAGTTGTAGCGGTTTTTGAAAAAAGAAAGCAGATAAATAAATTTATAACAGCTTCAAAAATTACGCTGGCGCTTGATACCATACAGGATCCCGGCAACCTGGGTACCATCATACGCATTGCCGATTGGTTTGGGATTGAGAACATCATTTGCTCAATTGGTTGTGCCGATATGTACAATGCAAAAGTGGTGCAAAGTACCATGGGCAGTTTGGGAAGAGTAAATGTCATTTATACCGACCTGGTTAAGTGGTTAAAAGATAATGATACCATAAAAATTTATGCAACTTCGCTTGAAGGAAAAGATATAAAACTTTTTGGCGGGTTTAAAGAAGGTATATTGATAATAGGCAATGAGGCTAATGGGGTGAGTGATGCAGTAATGGAAATGGTAAATGAAAAAATTACAATACCCAGAATTGGTGAAGCCGAATCACTGAATGCAGCAGTGGCTACAGGCATAATAATCTCTCATTTGGTTTAACGATTTATCTGAACTGTATTGCCTTAACAGGTTTTATCTTTTTTATTAAAAGCGAAGGAATAATTAATGTTGCAAAAGAAACTACCAGCGTAGCCAGACAAATCAATAAAACCTGCCACCATACTACATCGGCATGAGCTGCGTTCATGTAATAGGCCTCTTCATCTAATTTTATAAATCCGGTTTTTTCCTGCAGCCAGCAAATGGCGAGGCCGAGTGCTGCACCTGCTATGATACCCGTTACAGCAATTACCGAAGTATTGTATAAAAATATCTGCTGCACATTCCAGTCAGATGCACCCAGTGCTTTTAGTATGCCGGTCATCCGTGTTCTTTCCAAAACTAAAATAATCAAACAGGTGATGAGATTTACAACAGCCACGACCATCATAATGATCAGCAGCATATTCTTTATTTGTCCCTGCAGCCCCAGCCAGTCAAAAATATTGGGATAAATTTCTTTTATCGACCTGCTGTACCAGCTTTGTGGTAATTCGGCATACATAAATTCATTGAGCGAATCTGTTTTTCGGTAATCGTTTAGAAAAACCTCGTAGCCACCTATCTGGTTGGGCTCCCAGTTATTTAATTTACGGATAAGGTTAATGTCGCTTAACGCAAAATTTTTATCATACTCATCAATAGCTGTTTTATAAATGCCGGCAATCGTAAGCCAGCGGGCAGTTTTTGAACCGTCTTCTCTGAAGAAGAAAACAAAAACACTGTCGTTCAATTTTGCCTTTAACTGGTTGGCTGTGTAGGTTGATATATTTATCCCGTTGCTGTAACCGCTGTCTTTAAATGATATCCATTTACCATGCTGCAGAAAAGGTTGCAGCCGTTTAAAATCGAAAGAAGAATCTACGCCTTTTAACAATACACTTTCAATATTTGCATCCAGTTTAATAATGGCCGATTTTGTTGCAAATCTTTCAACTGATTTTACCTCCGGTAAGTTTTTTAGAAATTTTTCAATGGTATCGTTTTGCGTAATGGGGTATTCTTCGGCAATACTAACGCGGTTCTCTACATCCTGCTGTACCCGTATATGCCCCCAAAAACTAAAAACCTTATTGCTGATCACGTTCTGAAAACCATTAACAAAGCTCATGGCAACAATCATAATGGCCACACTAATGGCGGTTGCACCAATGGCCAGCCTGATGATGAATCTGCTGAATGTTTTTTGCCCATTAAAGGCGATCCGCTTTGCTATGAACACAGAAACATTCAATCGGTATAATTTTTGGTATCTTACAAAAGTATTTTATTTAAACTTAATGATTACACTTAACATGGGAAAAGTTGAAATGAGCAATGCGATACAAGAGGGCGATGCTTCGGCTTCAATCAGCACAGGCCACACTATGATGACCAAAGTATCCGATACCCCGACAAAAAAAATTTGGAGCTATTTATTTTTAACGATTTGTTTTTTATATAGCACAAATGCTTTTTCTCAAATGGCAGATGCGGTGTATAAAGAAAATATTAAAGCCGTACGCTTTCACATGTATGCCGACCAGCAATCTTTGCCGGTTTATAAAATTAACAGTGCCGATCAGCTTGAGCTTAATTTTGATGACCTGGATGCCAATGTAAAAAGTTATTTCTACAGTATGCAGCTTTGCGATTACGACTGGAAACCCTTAGATATCAGCCCTTTTTTATACACGAAAGGCTTTACTCAACAGCGTATTGGCACTTATCGTTATTCATCCGTTGCATTAACAAGATACACGCATTACCAGGCCTTAGTGCCCGATAGAAGCACCATTTTGACGATGTCGGGTAATTATGTTTTAAAGGTTTTTTTAGATGGGGATACATCCAAACTTGTTTTAACCAGGCGAATGCTGGTTTTAGAACAAAAAGCTTCTATCGGTGGGCAGATAACGCAACCATTTACACCGCAGCTTTATAAAACGCACCAGAAAGTTCAGTTTAGTGCAAATATTAATGGCTTAAACACTTTTAGTGCAGGGCAGCAAATTAAAGTGGTGATACTACAAAATAATCGGTGGGATAACGCTTTAAAAGATATTAAACCAACTTTTGTTAGAAGCAACTCGCTTGAATACACGATGGAAAATACCTTGGTTTTTCCGGCTGGTAAAGAATGGCGCTGGCTCGACTTGCGCAGCTTACGCCTGCAAAGCGACCGGGTAAAAAACGCCGATTACCGCAAAAATGGAACGGATATGTACCTGTTTCCGGACGCAGACCGTGGCTCGACTTGCGCAGCTTACGCCTGCAAAGCGACCGGGTAAAAAACGCCGATTACCGCAAAAATGGAACGGATATGTACCTGTTTCCGGACGCAGACCGCAGTGCACAACGCTATGTTTATTTCAGAGACCTGAACGGCATGTACCTGATTGAAACGTACGAAAGTATAAACCCTTACTGGCAGGGAGATTTTGCAAACGTACACTTCAGCCTGGCTGCTCCCAATGGTTTACCTTATGCCGATAAAGATATTTACCTGGCAGGGCAATTAACCAATTATGAGTTCAGCAATAAAACAAAAATGATTTTTAATGCAGAGAAGGGTGTTTATGAATGTACGGCTTTTTTAAAACAGGGATACTACAACTATACATATATAGCGGTTGATAAAAATAATCCCGCCATAAGGCGAGACCTGGAAGGAGATTACTGGGAAACTGAAAACAGTTATACCATTTTGATGTATTACAAGTCTTTTACCGACCGTGCCGATCAACTGATTGGTATTGGGAAGATAAATTCAAGAACGGATAATCCGGGAATAAGCTTTTAGCTGGTAGCTGTTAGCCACCAAATTCCTAATTCCTAATTCCATTCAACTTCCTTATCTTTGCCCCGGCAAGTCTTATACGGCCAGCTCCTGTTGAACTCCCCCAGGACCGGAAGGTAGCAAGGGTAGATGGTTGAGCGGTGCGATGTAAGTAACTTGCCATTTTTTATGCCCCTAAGTCCCAATCCTCGGGGTAGGGATTTGAGCCACTGATTAAACCTACTGTGTACATTTAATGAATAACTTTTAAATTATAGTCTTTCAATTATTTTACTTTTGCCATGCAATAAACATATTCAATCTTAAATATTACATACTTATGAAATTTTTCATCGATACTGCAAATCTTGATCAGATTAAAGAAGCCAATGACCTTGGAATTTTGGATGGCGTTACTACCAACCCTTCATTAATGGCTAAGGAAGGTATTAAAGGCCAGGATGCCGTGATGGCGCATTATAAAACCATTTGCGAAATGGTTGATGGCGATATCAGTGCCGAAGTTATCTCTACCGATTTTGACGGCATTGTAGCCGAAGGTAAAAAACTGGCTGCCATTCACCCCAACATTGTGGTTAAAGTGCCGATGATTAAAGATGGTATAAAAGCATTGAAATGGTTTACCGATAATGGTATAAGAACAAACTGCACACTGATATTCAGTGCAGGACAGGCGATACTGGCGGCAAAGGCTGGCGCTACCTATGTTTCGCCTTTTTTAGGAAGGGTAGATGACAGTGGTTGGGATGGAATGGAGTTGATACACCAGATGCGACAGATATTTTCTATACAAGGTTATAAAACTGAAATACTTGCTGCATCTATCCGTAATCCATTGCATATTATCAAGTGTGCCGAAGCCGGTGCCGATGTTTGTACCTGCCCGCTGGATTCTATCCTCGGTTTATTAAAGCATCCTTTAACCGATATTGGATTGGCTAAGTTTTTAGAAGATGCCAAAAAATTTGCTTAATACATCGTCTGACGCCCCCGTCTGACGATGGGTTATGGTCAGACGTGGACGTCAGACCAATAACAAATGCCCGGCAATTCTTTCTGAGTTACCGGGCATTTTGTTTGAAACATGGTCAGACTTGTACTTCGGACCATCAGACTTTTTTATTATCGTCTGACGCCTCGTCTGACGATGTGGGGCAGATCTTGACGACCATCAGCCTTTTTTACTTTTCGATTTGTTCATGATCTCATCAATAGTTTTTAATTCGGGGTCGGGTTGTTGTTTTATGTAGATGCTGAATTCTTTAACCAATGCCGGGTTATCCCGCAAGCTCACTTTTACATCTACTTTCTGGACATCAATGTCTTTATCTATCCATAAGCTGTTTCCGCTAAAGTTGCCCGATGATGCCCAGAAAATGAGCTGGGTGCTATCAAGCGGGAGAAATTTGCCGTTACTTAATTCACCATCAATATTAATATAGTTGAAAGTTCCTTTCTTCAGACTATCCGTGTAGAGGTTTACATAAATCTTTTCTACTTTTTGCGCTTTGGCAAAAAAAGAACACAACATAAATAAACTAAGTAAATATTTTTTCAATTGCTTTTGTTTGCACAAAGATGGAAAAAATTATGCCAAGGTTGCGTTAATAAAAGCCGGCTAACGTTAATTTTTAGTTGTGGCGGTTTTTTATGCTGTGCGGCTTCCGTCTCCATATGCTTCCATCAACCTTTCTATACTTTCTTTTAAATCGCCCGAGCCTTCATCAAAAAGGCTGTCCTTCATTTTTTTGGATGCTTTGTTATCAGTCGATTTTTTGATGACAGCTCTAACATTTTCCAGTTCATTAAAATAAACCGGAATAATTTTTTCGTAAAAAGAATTGGTGGCCTCAATGCTGATCAGCAGATCCTCATATTCATCAAGAATAGGGTAAATTTCTTTTACATTTTCCAGCGAATGTCTCCTGGGTATTCTGTTAAATAATGCCTGCAGGGCAAGCGCTGTTGTATTCATTTGCTGATTTATGTAAACAAATGTACGGCAAAGCTGCTGTGCTTTTATAAAACAGTTTTCATCATACAAATACTGTTTTCAACATGCAGGTATTGTCCGTAGCCCGGTATAACAACATAACCTGCCTTTTGATATAAACGGATTGCTTCCGGTTGTTTTTTGCCGGTTTCTAAAATATATTGCTGGTAATTAAGTTCTGCGGCCCATAGCTCCAGTTCTTTTAAAATTTTCATGGCAATCCCATGTCCACGGTATTGGGGCAACACAAACATTCTCTTAATTTCTACTTTCGATTTATCATATTCTCTGAATGCACCGCAACCAATTGCTTTATCATCCACATAGCAAACAATGGCATTGCGGATGGTTGCAATTTTATTGAACTGGGCATAAAATGCATGCTCATCTCCATCCCTTTTTGCTAAATCAGCATCTAACAAAACTACCAGGGTTTGAAAATCTTTATTGTCCGAATCGGTTCTGAGAAATTGAGTCATGACGTTAATTAGTTAAACGCTTTTATTGGTGGCAAATACCTGCAGCAATTCACCTTCGTAGGTTATTTCTTTATTGAAACTGAAGCCCAGTTTTGTTAATAATTGTATAGATGAAATGTTTACGGGGATGGTGGTCGCCAGGATAGTTGAATGCTTTTGCTGGTTTAATAAGTCGTTTAAAACTTCTTTGGTTGCTTCAAATGCATAACCCTGTTTGTTATAAGCAGGCAGAAAGGCAAACCCAATGTCGTGATGCTCCAGGTAATCACGTTTAATAAAAGTAACAACACCTATGGGAGTTTGGTCATCTTGCAATGTTACAACCCTGTAACTGATGTTTGGGTTAGTGATTATCTTTTGAATATAATTATCAGCATCTTCGCTGGTTTTTATATTTCTATCGCCGATGAATTTTATCCAGCCTGCTGTGTTTACCAGTTCAAAAATAAAATTGGCATCAACAACTGTCAGTTCACGTAAAAAAAGCCGTTCTGTTTTATAAGCTGTTTGCATTTGAAATTTTATTTTACTATTGTTCTGAAAGTTAAATTCACCCTCGGCTTTAAAGTTTTTGTTGTTGGCGGAAGCCTGTGCAGCCAGTGCGTTTGCGTGCTGCCCTTCATTACCAGCAGGCTGCCGTGTTCAAGCAATACTGATACTGTTTCTTTGCTCGATTTGTGTTTAAATGAAAACTTACGTTCTGCCCCAAAACTTAATGAACCAATAGCTCCGTCTTTTTTCAGGTCTTTTTCTCCGTCACTATGCCAGGCCATTCCTTCTTCGCCGGTGTGGTATAAATTAAGTAAGCAGGAATTAAAACTTTCTCCTGTCTCATTTTCAATTTTTGATTTTAATGCTGAAAGTTCTTTTGTCCAGGGTAAAGCTTTTTTTGTTCTGTTTGAATACGTGTATTCAAATTCAGTATCGCCATACCAGGCTACTTTTCTTTTAGTGAGTAGCAGCTTTCCAAAAATAACAGTTTCATCATTTTTCCATTCAATGTTGCTGAGTAAATTGGTTAGATACTGATTGGCATCCTGCAAAGAAAATATCTTTCCATAATAATTTACTATGCCGTCTTTTGGTAGTACGTTTCTGGTTGTATCAATGCTGTCGCCAAATAAATCCATGCAGTTTTTTTGATAAGAATATTTTAAATTAAATTTATAGTACCAGTTGTGTATAAAGCCTGGAAAGCGTTTCAGCAGGATCTGTACAGAAACCCGGATGTACTTTTGAAGTTTGAATAATGGTGCTGCGTGTTGCAGTAAGCCAACGAAAACGTCCGGCAATATCTAAACGGCCAATCGGTCCTGCATCTTCACTGCCTTTACAAATGCGTTCAACAGATTGTAAATTCTGCATCAGTTCCTGCTTATCAATCTGCGTACAAAAAATCTGCAAGCGTTCTTCATTTAAACTGTACATCACCTGCAAAAAATTAAGTTTGGCACAATACAGTATTACGCCAACGTTCAGAAATTCTTCCCGTTCTACCTTTGGTACCACACGTACAACGGCATATTCAAATAAGTGTGTTTGCTGCATGTTGGGCTTCTTTTACAAAAATGTTTGAATTTGCTAAACGGGTTTCCAAAAACTGAACATACATCTGCCGGTGTTCATCGGTTGATGGAAAGCTGGTATCGCCAGCCAGCCAATCATCCGGAATTAAACTAACAATCGCTTGAATGCTTTCGTTGGTTAGTATTGAATGAAAAGCAATATCCACTGCTTCCAATTGTGAAGCTTGTGGCAAAAGCACATGATCCTTTATCAAAGTAAATGGACGTAATGCCTGCTCCTGCCAGTTTTGTGGATTGTGATGAAAATACAAACAGGCTCCATGATCTATCAGCCACAATTCTTTATGCCACCAAAGCATATTTGTATTACGCACGGTGCGGTCCATATTGGTGAGTAAACAATCTAACCAAACAATTTGCGAAGCCAATGTTGCATCAATAGTAGTAACAGCAGGGTCAAAACTGATAGAGGCTGAAAGATAATGTAGAGCCAGATTTAAGCCTGTGCTTGCTTTCAAAAGGTCCTGTATTTCTTCATCAGGTTCTGTTCTGCCAAAGGCTTCATCAATATTGGCAAAAACAATTTCAGGCACACGAAGCCCAAGTGTTCTGGCAATTTCTCCACCAATCAGTTCGGCAATCAATGCTTTTACTCCTTGCCCTGCACCACTAAATTTTAGTACGTACATAAACCCGTCATCGGCTTCCACAATGGCGGGCAGCGAACCACCTTCACGCAGTGGCGTAATATACCTGGTAACATTAACGGCCCTTATTTCGGGTGGGTGCTCAATCATGTTGCTAAATTAAATCTTTTCTGCTGATGTCGTTTTTTCTGGATGCTTAATACAAACAGGCCCCGGTTTTATCCAGGGCCTGTTAAAAGTATTTAGTTTAAATTATTTTGTCACTCTTTGATATCCAGCAATACTTCCTGGCCATCTTTCACTGCCCTTACATCACCGTACTTACCCAACTTTAGTTTTTGGTATTCATTTTTTACCAGTACTTTACCTTTTTTATTGATGATCCCATAAAGGCCATTCATTTTTGTAATAGCAAGTGATCCATTAAACTGGGAAATTGATTCATAAGTATTTTGAACAACTACTTTCCCTTCTAAGTTAATTATCCCGATCTTTCCATACATAGTAGTAAAAGCAAGGTTATCGCCTCCAAACGAACCAATCTTTTCATATTCTGGTTTAACCAGCTCTTTTCCATTTGTGTTTATCAAACCTACCAACTTGTTCTTCCATACAAGCGCAACCCCTCTGTTAAATTTGCCAATTCTATCGTACTCTTTACTTATTTCCTGGGCAAATCCCTGCATAGTAAATGTGATTAAAAGCAGGAAGATTATTTTTTTCATATAATAGTTTTGTTTTAGTTTATAAATGCAGTGTAGTAAAGATATTATAACAAACGGAAAAAAAGGAAAATTAATATTGCTGAACCGCATGATTTTTCATTTTCTCGTTTTAGGCAGATTTATATTTTTAATCATTTTCAGCACGTGAAGAGCAGTGGCATAGAATTGAATCTGTAATTTTTCGTGATGCTCTGCAGGATGCTGTGCACTTGCTTGAGCGGCAAATGTTATTTTGATACATTAAACAGACTATCTACAAAATCCATCTTATCAAATACCAACAGGTCTTCGGCCTTTTCTCCTACTCCAATAAACTTTACCGGTATTTTAAATTGGTTGGCTATCGCCAGTACAACACCGCCTTTTGCTGTTCCATCTAATTTGGTAATGGTTAATGCGGTAACATCGGTTGCTGCTGTAAAATGTTTTGCCTGCTCCAATGCATTTTGACCAGTACTGCCATCCAGTACCAGCATTACTTCGTGTGGTGCATCGGGTACCACTTTTTGTATCACCCTTTTTATTTTGGTAAGTTCATCCATTAAGTATGCTTTGTTGTGCAAACGGCCTGCGGTATCAATGATAATTACGTCCACATTTTTTGCAACACCGCTGTTTACGGTATCAAATGCAACAGCAGCCGGATCACTGCCCATATCCTTTTTTACAATAGGTACACCAGCACGCTCACTCCAGATGGTTAACTGATCAACCGCTGCAGCACGGAAAGTATCTGCAGCTCCTAACAGTACCGATTTACCGGCCAGTTTAAAATTATGCGCCAGTTTACCAATAGTGGTTGTTTTACCAACTCCGTTTACGCCAACCACTAAAATTATATGTGGTTTATGCCCGGCAGGCAATTCGTAGTTTATGTAGCTGCTATCCTGCGGCGCAGCAATTAAAATTTGTTGTATCTCTTCCTTTAAAATTTTATTCAGTTCGGCTGTGTTCAGGTATTTATCTTTAGCCACCCGCTTTTCAATCTGCTCAATTATTTTTACCGTGGTTTCAATGCCCACATCAGCGCTAACAAGTGCATTTTCCAGATCATCCAGAACTTCCTCATCTACCGTGCTTTTACCTGCTATGGCTTTGGTTATTTTACTGAAGAAACCTTCCCTGGTTTTTTCCAAACCCTGGTTCAACGTTTCCTGTTGCTGCTTTTTTCCAAATAATTTGTCAAATAATCCCATGCTTATAAATTTGGTGCCTGATTCCGGTATCCCGAAAATTAAGAAAGCTTTCCGATAAATCGAAAAGCTTCAAATATTATTTTATTGCCGCAAGAACTTAGCTGGCTAAGTGTTCTTTAATTTTGTCTTTGTGTACAATTGCTTCTTTAAAAGTATATGAGCCTGTTTTAGGGCTACGCAATGTGCGTATCACTTTTGTCCAGTTTTTTGCTTCCGCTGCTGCTTTCTGGTCTTTGGTTTTTATCGCGGTTTTAGCTGCTTTTGCCATGTTATATTAATTTGATAATGTGATAATATGCTGATGTGCTAATGGTATTGCTTATTAGCACGTTAGCTAATTAGCAAATCAGCTAATTGATTTATTTAATTTCTTTATGAACAGTTACTTTCTTTAAAATAGGGTTCAGCTTTTTTAATTCTAAACGCTCAGGTGTGTTCTTTTTATTTTTTGTGGTGATATAACGGCTTGTGCCAGCCATACCGCTTGTTTTGTGCTCTGTACACTCCAGTATAACCTGTACCCTGTTACCTTTCTTTGCCATTTTACTTTAATTTGATAATGTGATAATATGCTAATGTGCTAATCTGTTAATTCAATACTTCTTTCATTTAAAAAGGCTGTTCATCAGCACATTATCGAATTAGCTAATCAGCTAATTATTTAAATTTTTTCACCAGCAGCACGCAACTGCTTTACAACTGAAAACAAACCATTCTTATTGATAGTTCTGATTGCTTCTGAAGAAACTTTAAGGGTAACCCATTTGTCTTCTTCTGCAAGAAAATATCTTTTGGTTTGCAGATTTGGTAAAAACCTGCGCTTTGTTTTAATATTTGAATGCGAAACCTTATTCCCGGTGATCGGCTTCTTTCCTGTAACCTGACATACTCTAGCCATAGTGCTTATTTTTGGACGGCAAAGGTAAGGTTAAATATTAATAATCAATGTTTGAAGCTAAAGAAATTATGATTTTTTTCTGAAAACTACCCACAATCAGTTTCAATCTGTTAATAAGTCAGCTTTCTTCCCCTAATTTTGATGCAAATTTGAGGATTAAATGGCTATCATTTCCCACAATTTCAATATTTAATTATGACAACACATCAGGTTAACGCCGTATTCAATGGTAAAATGGCATTCACTGCCGATATTAATGGCCATCAAATTTTACTGGACACCAGTACAGATGATGGCGGCGATGACAGCGGCCCCAGCCCCAAACGTTTGATGCTGGCTTCCCTGGCCGGCTGCACCGGTATTGATATTGTATCTATACTTAACAAGATGAAAGTGGAGTTCAGCGACTTCAGCATTGGGGTGCATGCAGCATTGAGTGCAGAACATCCCAAAATTTATAACCTGGTGAAGATCACCTACAAAATAAGACTTGCTGAAGAAGATAAAAGCAAGATGATTAAAGCAGTACAGCTTTCTACAGAAAAATACTGTGGCGTTTTTGCCATGTTTAGCAGTTTTGCAAAAATGGATACCGAAATTGATTATCTATAATTTACGATAGCCTGCCTTGCTGTTTGTATTGTTGCCTTATCCTGAACATCTGCAAAACCACTGCCAGCAATATCAACAATACGCCAACATAAAAAGCAGCATTCAGTTTTTCATTCTCTTTAAAAAATATAAAACCCAGTATAATGCCGTAAACCGGCTCCATGCTATAGGTAAGGTTTGCCGTAAAAGCTGATATTTTCTTCAGCGCATTCAACTGTAAAATAAAACTAAGTACCGTGCAAAGCCAGCCCAGTACGAGCAGCCACAACCAGTCTGTTGCAGTTGGTAAATAGTACAATGCCGGAAACTGCATTAAATAAAACGGAACTAAAATAGTAAGGGCCAATAATCCTCCGCCTATTTCATAAAGCGTAAGTATTTTGGGAGAATACGTAACTAACAGCTTCTTATTATAAATAGGAAACAAAGCACTTCCAACTGCAGAAATTATTCCAAAAATGATACCCAGCTTGTATTGCGGGTGAAAATCGAAAATGATATAGATACCCAGTATAGCGATCAGCCCCAATCCTACTTCAATTAATGAAATCCTTCTTTTTAAAATCAATGGTTCAAAAAAAGCTGTAAAAAAACCGGTGGCACTAAAGCATACTAATGCTACCGATACGTTGGCATATTTTACACTACCATAAAAAGTAACCCAGTGAAATGCTACAATAGCCCCAACTCCAAAAATTTTAAGTACATCTTTAGCCGGTATCCTCACCAATTGTTTTTTGAAGAATAATATGATGCCCAATGTTACAACCGTAATTAAAAGTCTGTACCATACCAGTAAACTTTCGTTGAGCGTAATTAATTTACCCAATATAGCTGTAAAGCCTGCCAAAAAAACAGCTACATGAATTTGTATAAGGGCTTTTTTCATATTGCGAATATACGACCCCCTTTATTTCTCCCGAAGGGGAGGAAATTATATAGAGGTAGCGAAGATAGTTTTTACAAAAATGAAGATGAATGAAAACCAAAACGGCCAAATTCCAGTTCCCTTTCCTTGGAGAGGGGTTGGGGTGAGGCTCCAAAAAAATACACCAACGGCCAACTTCTAACCACAAACTAATTTATATTTGCCAACCTATAACCAAAACATCTTTATGAACTTTAAACGCATCAACAACATTACTGGCTGGATCGTTTGCATTATTGCATGCGGCGTGTATATTATGACAATGGAAGCCACAGGCAGTCTTTGGGATTGCGGCGAGTTTTTGTCAAGTGCCTATAAGCTGCAAATTCCACATCCACCTGGGGCTCCTTTATTTGTATTGATTGCCCGCCTGTTCATGGTTCCTTTTGATGCACAACATGCAGCAACCGGTGGTAACCTGATGAGCGCTCTGGCAAGTGGATTTACAATTCTGTTCTTATTCTGGAGTATTACACATTTTGGCCGTAAACTGGTTACAAAGGGCGGAATAGAATTAACCAACGAAAAAATGTATGGTGTAATGGCTGCCGGTATTGTTGGCGCACTGGCCTATACATTTTCTGATTCTTTTTGGTACAGTGCTGTTGAAGGTGAGGTGTATGCATTGTCATCTTTCTTTACTGCATTGGTTTTTTGGGGAATTTTGAAATGGGAACAAAGCGTGGATGAAGAACAAAAAGCAGGTGTTAAAGGCCGCTTTACCAAAGCTGACCGTTGGATAATTTTGATTTTCTATCTGATGGGTTTATCAATCGGCGTTCACTTACTGAACCTGTTGACCATACCAGCAATTGTTATGCTATATTATTACAAGCGTTACGATAAAATAACCAAGTGGGGAACCTTCTGGGCTTTTTTAATAGGCTGTGGTATTACCGGCCTTGTACAAAAAGCGGTAATAGTTTGGACCATTAAAGGTGCTGGTAATTTCGATATTTTATTCGTTAATAGCTTTGGCCTTCCATTCTATTCAGGCTTTGTATTTTTCTTCATCTTTATAGCTGCATTGGTATATTTTGGTTTAAAAATAGCAGCAAAAAGAAATTGGAATTTTCTAAAGCTTGGCCTATGGAGCTTTGTGTTTATGTTGCTTGGTTATTCTACCTATTTTACCACTTTGGTACGTTCAAGCGCCGATCCTTCGGTAGATATGTTTAACGTAGATAACCCTGTGAGCCTGGTGGGTTATTTAGCCCGTGAGCAATATGGCGACTGGCCAATTATGTATGGCCAGGATTTTACCGCACAGCCTGAAGACACTAAAATAACTGAAACCTACATTAAGAGTAATGGCAAATACGAAAAGAACGGCCAGAAAGTAGAATATGTTTATAATGCTAGTGATATGCATTTATTTCCACGCATGTGGGATCAAAGCAACGACCAGGGCCATGCCGACTATTATGCCAACTGGATGGGAATTGGAAAAGACCAGCAGGGTAATTGGGAACGGGCACCTACCATGGGCGAAAATATACAGTTTGCTATGGCTTACCAGGTTGGCTGGATGTACATGCGTTATTTTATGTGGAATTTTGCCGGCAAACAGAATGATATACAAGGTGTAAGTATGGGCAATGTAAGAGACGGTAACTGGAAAACCGGTATCGGCTTTTGGGATAATGCCCGTTTGGGAGATCAAAGTACGCTGCCCGACAGTTTAAAAAACAACAAAGCAAATAACAAACTTTTTGCGCTGCCATTAATACTGGGTTTGCTGGGGTTGGTTTTTCAAATTATAAAAGACAGAAGAGATTCTCTTATTGTGGGCTTACTCTTCTTCTTTACAGGACTGGCCATTGTATTTTATCTGAACCAGGCCGGTAATCAGCCACGTGAACGTGATTATGCATTTGTAGGTTCCTTCTATGCCTTTGCAATATGGATAGGTTTGGGTGTTTTGTATGTAAAAGAACTCTTCACTTCTTTTATTAAAAACAGGATGGCTGCAGGTTTTGCTGCAGGTATTTTATGTTTGCTGGCTGTGCCGGTATTAATGGCCAGTCAGGAATGGGATGACCATGACCGCAGCAACAAAACAATGGCAAGAGACCTTGCAAAAAACTACTTAGAAAGTTGCGACAAGAATGCCATACTCATCACTTTTGGCGATAACGATACTTACCCGCTTTGGTATGCTCAGGAAGTAGAAGGCATCCGGCCGGATATACGGGTTATCAACTCCAGCTTAATGGGTACCGATTGGTATTTAAATCAGTTGCGCTATAAGTTAAACGAAAGTGATCCTATCGATCCAATCTGGACTGCCGCACAAATGGAAGGTGCAAAACGTGATATCCTTTATTCTCCCGAAGGGCTTTACGGAAGCAGCAATGCTGCTTTGCTCAATAAATACAGAACCAGGGCCGGTATAACAGGCGATCCTGCACAGCCAATGGATTTATATACCATGATGAAAGATTTTGCAGGAAGCGATGATCCTAATAAAGTGGAGCAGGGAAGAGATGGTGGCGCCATCAATATTTTTCCGTCAAAAAGGGTTTCAGTTCCTGTTGACGCAAATTTTGTTCGCCAAAACGGTACTGTTAATGCAGATGATAGTGTGGTTTCGCAGGTTGTTTTTGATATCCCTAAAAACAACTTATTTAAAAATGATGCAGCTATTTTAAATATCATTGCGGCCAACAAATGGAAACGCCCTATTTACTTTACATCGCAGGATGCCGGCGGACTTGGCTTCCAGAATTACATACGCCAGGATGGTTTAACCTACCGTTTGGTACCTGTTTTAAATACAAACAGCGAAGTAAATGATAAGTGGGCATATGATAAGATGATGAGCAAATTTGCATCGGGTAATGCAGACAAAGCCGGTGTTTATTTTGATGAAGAAAACCGACGTCATTTAAACAGCATACGTATGGCTTATGCCAACGCAGCAAAGGATATGGCGCAAAAAGGTAAAAAAGAAGAAGCCCGTAAAATGCTTAATAAGGCAGATAAAATGATGCTGGAAGAAAACTTCTCCTATGGTATGGTAAGCCGTAACCAACAGCAAAATTATATTTCATATTTGATGTTACAGGCATCTTACGCTGCTGACGATACGGCATTAATTACCAAAATAACCAAAAGCTTAAAGAAAGATCTTGAACAGCAGATTAGTTACTATAATTCGCTTGATGAAAACAGAGCAGGATCTTTCGATTATGTTGCAGATCAATCTGGCAGACGAGGTGGTGATAAAAATGCTGCGGACGAGTTTCTAATGCGTATTGCGCAAATGGAACAGCAGTTTAAGGCCCAACAGGTTGGCGTGCAGGAGTTACCACCCGGAGTTATAAAAAACAATCCGCCTAAACCGGCAGATTCTCCAAAAAATTAAAGTGATAAAAATAAAATCCCTGATACTAAATCCCCCGCAAAACGGGGGATTTAGTTATTTAACAAACGAACAAAACATTAGCACCGATTGTTTCGTAATTTACACTTGGTTACTTCTGATATCAATTATTAATTATCAACTTTAAGCTTTGTTAGGATATAACTTTTCAAAATTCGACCCCAACACAAACGGCAAATCTCCCTTCGAGACTTTACTGAATCTATTTTTACAACTGCTCACCTACACCAATGGCGATTTTAACGAAGCCATGCAGTGGATGAATGAACTGGACAAAGAATATAAATTAACCAACAACGAATACGGTATTGGCGATTTTGTTGACGACCTGAAAGCAAAAGGATACATTGATGATAAAAATGAAAAAGGCGAAATAAAGATCACTTCCAAAACCGAACAGGGCATACGCAAAAAAAGCCTAAAAAGCCTGGAAGAAATTTTTGGTAAGCTGAAGAAAACCAAATCGGGCAACCACCAGACTTTTAAACCCGGCGGCGGCGATGAGATAAATCCTGAAACAAGACCCTTTCAGTTTGGCGATACCATGGAGCAGATTGATTTTACCAACAGCATACGCAATGCACAGATCAACCATGGTATTGATAGTTTTAAAATGCAGGAAGACGATTTAGAAATACGGGAGACTGATTTTAAATCGCAAACGTCTACGGTATTGATGATTGACATTTCTCACTCCATGATATTATATGGCGAGGATAGAATTACGCCAGCTAAAAAAGTAGCGATGGCATTGAGCGAACTGATTCAGACAAAATACCCAAAAGACACCTTAGATATTGTGGTATTTGGCAACGATGCCTGGCCAATAGAAATTAAGGACCTGCCCTATTTACAGGTTGGCCCTTATCATACCAATACTGTTGCCGGGGTATTTGGCAACGATGCCTGGCCAATAGAAATTAAGGACCTGCCCTATTTACAGGTTGGCCCCTATCATACCAATACTGTTGCAGGATTGGAACTGGCCATGGATATTTTAAGAAGAAGACGCAATCCCAATAAACAAATATTTATGATAACCGATGGTAAGCCAACGTGCTTAAAAGTTGGTAAGCGTTATTATAAAAACAGTTGGGGTGTTGACCGTAAAATTTTAAACCGATGCATGAGCCTGGCAACGCAATGCAAAAAATTAAAAATACCCATCACTACATTCATGATAGCCACCGATCCTTATTTACAAAAATTTGTACAGGAGTTTACCGAAACCAATAACGGCAAAGCCTTCTTTGCCGGGCTGGATAAATTGGGGTCATTTATATTTAAAGACTTTGAAAGTGGAAAAAGGAAGACGGTGTATTGATTTTTTGCCGGGAAGGCGGTAAGGCGTTTTTAAATTTAAAATCATGTATATTTTAGGCGAAGTAGAAGAATTTCTTTGTAAAGAAATTGTTGATTGTGCTTACAAAGTGCATAGCCAGTTAGGCCCCGGATTATTGGAGAAAATTTATGAGGCATGTTTTTGTCATGAACTAAGTAAAAAAGAAATACCTTATAAGCGACAGGTAAAATTACCCATCATATACGATGGGCTTGAATTTGATGAGGGGTTACAATTAGATGTATTGGTTGATGATAAAATTATTTGTGAATTTAAAGCAGTAGAAATTATAAACCCGTTGTGGCAGGCGCAGGTTATCAGTCACTTAACATTAACCAAACTACATGTTGGTTTCATTTTAAATTTTAATGTTGCCATAATGAAAAACGGAATCAGAAGATACTGTGTAGAATAACAGTTAAACGCCTTCCCGGCTTACCGGCAACAAAAAACAAACACTTAAAAAAATAAAACGTCTTCCCGACTTACCGGCTATGAAAAAAAACATCAACACACTCGGCGAATTAAAAAACAGCGGCTACATTTCAAAAAGCATCAAGCAGGAGATCCGTGAAAACCTCATCAAAAAAATGCAGGCAAAAGAAAATCCTTTTCCCGGTATTTTAGGTTACGAAGATTCGGTGATACCCGATACAGAAAGAGCTTTACTATCTCAACACAATATTTTGTTTTTGGGTTTACGGGGACAGGCAAAAACCCGAATGGCCAGGCAAATGATTGACCTGCTGGATGAATACATTCCTGTTATTGCAGGCAGTGAGATCAATGATGATCCACTGCAGCCAATATCACGCTATGCATTAGATTTGATTGAAGAAAAAGGAGACTACACTCCCATTGCATGGTTGCACCGAAGCCAGCGCTATGGCGAAAAACTGGCAACACCCGATGTGAGTGTTGCAGATTTGATTGGCGATATTGATCCCATAAAAGCGGCAAATTTAAAATTGAGTTTTGCCGATGAACGGGTTTTGCACTACGGCATCATTCCCCGCAGCAACCGTTGCATTTTTGTAATAAACGAACTGCCCGATCTGCAGGCTCGTATTCAGGTTTCTCTTTTTAATATTTTAGAAGAAGGTGACCTGCAGATACGTGGCTTTAAATTAAGACTGCCGCTTGATGTGTTGTTTGTGTTTACCGCCAATCCAGAGGATTATACAAACCGTGGAAGCATTGTAACGCCACTTAAAGACAGGATTGAAAGCCAGATATTAACCCACTATCCAAAAACACTGGAAACAGCTTTGGAAATTACCAGCCAGGAAGCTGCTATCAACGACGAACAAAACAATAGAGTAAAAGTAAGCGACCTGATAAAACGTTTGATTGAGCAGGTTGCTTTTGAAGCCCGTGGAAGTGAACTGGTTGATAAGAAAAGCGGTGTAAGTGCCAGGCTCAGCATAAGCGCTTACGAAAATGCTATTAGTGCTGCCGAAAGAAGAGCCATCATCAACGACGAAAAAGAAACGCAGGTTTGGCTGAGCGACCTCATCGGTATCATTCCTTCTATCACCGGTAAAATAGAACTGGTTTATGAGGGCGAGCAGGAAGGCCCTTACCAGGTTGCATTTAATTTACTGGAGCGATCTATCCGCACTCAGTTTGGACAATACTTTCCAAACCCCGATACGCTGAAAAAGAAAAAAGGAAAAGAGGCAGTACCGGAAGAAAATCCTTACAAAGCCATCACCCGTTGGTTTGATGCAGGAAACACCCTGAATAATTTCTTTGAAACAAAAGACGAAGACAAAGTACAGCTGTTGTACAAAGTAGATGGACTTCATGCATTGGTAAAAAAATATTTTAAAACGGCCAATGATAAAGAAAATGCCTTGTTGATGGAATTTGTATTGCATGGCCTTGCTGCACATTCCATGATCAGTAAAAAAATACTGGAAGGTAAAATAGAGTTTAAAGATTTGATGGGAAGCATGCTCAATATCGGTACGCAGCACTTTAGCGAAGAAGATTTTAACGAGGAGGATTTTAATTGATTTTATCAGGTGAGTCATCCAGTTGAGATGACTCACCGAATAGAAAAAAGTTTTAACCTTTGGTAAACTTATCTTCCGGCTGGTTATCCTGTAAAACCAAAATAACCTACCCCAGCCATTACTTATTAGCGGAAATCAATTTTTTTTAAGAAACTGAGATAAATTATCTGATAATCCTGTTCTTTTTTAGTAATTTTTACCTGCTAAATTTTATTA
>Ga0209181_10001763_pt1 | contig 36872 bp, 34 predicted proteins | sample MAT05_FD_187208 | JGI IMG/M metagenome (GOLD analysis project Ga0209181, IMG submission 187208) | Freshwater microbial communities from Lake Fryxell liftoff mats and glacier meltwater in Antarctica - MAT-05 (SPAdes) (version 2) | ecosystem: Environmental > Aquatic > Freshwater > Ice > Liftoff... | reverse complement strand
GCCACCGATCAGTGTCGAGGTGCTCGCCGATTCGGAAAACACCAGCCAGCCCATCGCCGACGCCCACACCAGGTCCAGGAACTTGACCGACTGGGTCGATGAAATGTCGGCCACCGCAAATCCGCGTGTGATGCAGTAGTGCGAAGTGACCCCGAGGACGCCGGTGCCCAAGAAGGCTACCCACTGCCAGCCCGTAGGCGTCGTCCAGAACCACAGCGCCAGCGGCAGGCTGAGCACCGTGACGGCAATGGCCTGCCACAACACGATCACTCCCGTGCTTTCGTACCGTGTCAAGGCCTTGGTCATCAGGAAGGACGCCGCAAACACCGGGCTCGACGCGAGCATGATCAGGCTGTACAAGCCGCCACTGCCCGACAGCGCGGGCGCCACCACGATCAGCACCCCGCGAAACCGATGGCAGCCGCCGCCCATCGGTCCCAGCGCATCGCTTCGCGGAAAAACAGGTAGGCGCCCAGCATGATGAAAATCGGGCTCATGAACCCGATCGCGGTGGTATCGGCCATCGGGATTCTTGACAAGGCGGTGAACCACAGCATCAGGCCGACGGTGTGCATCAGGCCGACGGTGTGCATCGCGCCACGGGCCAACTGGCCCCCGATGCGTTGGGGCGTGTAGGCCGCAGCGCCGGCATACAACACCAAGGGCACCATGACCAGCACTGCGAACATGTAGCGCAGAAACTGCGCCTGCAGCGGGTGCATGTCCAGCGTCAGCGCGCGCACCAGCGTGTTGAGCAGCACGAACTGAAAGCCGGAAAAAGACACCCATAACCGTCAGCTGATGATCTGCTGCCATGCCTTGTCCAGGCGCTTCGCGCTCACCGGTTGGGGCGTGCGCAACTCCTGGGCGAAAAAGCTCACCCGCAGTTCCTCCAGCAGCCAGCGGTACTCGTGCAGGCGGGCGTCAGCCACCCCCTTGCGCTCGGCCAGCAGCCGCCAGTAGCGGGCCTCCTGCGGGCGCAGCTCGACCAGCCGCGCGGCGTCGCGTGCCGGATCAGCCCGGTACTTGTCCAACCGCAACGCAATGGCCTTGAGGTAGCGCGCCAGATGCTGCAGCTGTGCCCAGGGCGTGCCGTCCAGGAATCGACGTGGCATGAGGCGCTGCAACTGCTGCGTGGTGTCTGCCACTGCATCGACGGCCTGCTTGCTGTCGCGGATCTTGCGTACTGCCAGCGAATACTCGGCAAGGATCACGCTGCACAGTCGCGCCACCTCGTTGGCGATCAGGGTCAAGCGACCCCGGCCTTCCTCGACGCGGCGCTGGAATGCGGCTGCATCGGCTGGCAACGGGTCGAGCAGGAAGGCGCGGTCCAGGGCTACGTCGATGATCTGCATGCGCAGTTCTTCCAGCGTTCCCAGGGGCATGAAGGCAGCCGCCATTTTTTGCATGTCCGGAATGTTCTTCTCGAGGTACTTCAGGGCGTCGCGGATCTGCAGCGCGAACAGCCGGCGCAAGCCGCTGCGGTGGCGCGCGGACGCGACATCGGGCTCGTCGAAGACCTCGATCGACACCGCGTCAGCGCCGTCGATGAGCGCCGGAAAACCGATCAGCGTCTGCCCGCCCTTGCGGATTTCCAGCAGTTCGGGCAATTCGCCAAAGGTCCAGGCGGTGTAACGCTCACTGGCCAGCGACGCCGGCGTGGCCTTGGGTGGCGGCACCTCGGCAGCGGCTGCGGTACGGCGCATCACCCCGGCCAGCCCGGACGCAGGCGCGGGCGCGGCAGCCACCGGTGCGGCCGGCACCTGCAGCCCGGCCAATGCCTGAAAGGCTCCCCGCGCCTGGGCTCCCAGTTCGGCCTTGAGAGCCCCGAGACTACGGCCGGTACCCAGCTGGCGGCCATGTTCGTCCACGACCCGGAAACCCATGAACAAGTGCGGGCTCAGGGTGTCGAGCTTGAAGTCGCCCCGCTGCACATCCAGCGAGGTCTCCTTGCGCACCAGTCGCAGCAGGGCATCGGTCAGGCTGCCGTGTCCGAAAGTTTCGGTTTGCCCCAGCAGTGCCGTGATGCGGGTGGCGTTGTCGGGCAACGGCACGAAGCGCGAGCGCGGCCGCTGGTGCAGGCTCTTGAGCAGCGCCAGGATCTTGTCGCGCAACATGCCGGGCACCAGCCACTCGCAGCGCTCATCGTTGACCTGGTTGAGCACGAACAACGGGACGGTCACGGTCAGTCCGTCCTTGGCGTCACCGGGCTCGTGCAGGTAGGTCGCGGCGCAATCGACACCGCCCAGGCGCAAGTGGCGCGGGAACGCGTCGGTGGTGATGCCAGCCGCCTCGTGGCGCATGAGCTCGTCTCGGGTCAGCACCAGCAATTGCGGCTGCTTGCGCACTTCGTCGCGATACCAGCGCTCGCATTCAAAGCCGCTGCAGACGTCTGTCGGCAGTTGCTGGTCGTAGAACGCATAGATGAGCTCGTCGTCCACCAGCACGTCCTGTCGCCGCGACTTGTGCTCCAGGTCTTCCACCTGGCGGATGAGCTTGTGGTTGGCGGCCAGAAAGGGCAGTCGGGTCTCCCACTGCCCGGCGACCAGCGCTTCGCGGATGAAGATCTCGCGCGATGCCTGCGGGTCGACGCGCGAGAAATTGACGCGCCGGCCGTTGTACACCACGATACCGTACAGGGTGGCGCGCTCCAGGGCCGTCACTTCGGCGGCCTTTTTCTCCCAGTGCGGTTCGAGCAGCTGCTTCCTGAGCAGATGGCCGCCCACCTGCTCGATCCACTGCGGCTCGATGTTGGCGATGCCGCGGCCGAATAACCGGGTGGTCTCCACCAGTTCCGCGGCGAGAATCCAGCGTCCGGGCTTTTTGGCCAGGTGCGCGCCGGGGTGGCGGTGGAACTTGATGCCACGCGCACCCAGGTACACGTCTTCGTCATCGAGCTTGCAGCCCACGTTGCCCAGCAACCCGGCCAACATCGACAGGTGGATCTGCTCGTACGTCGCAGGCGCTGCATTGATCGGCCACTTGTGTTCGGCTACCACGGTCTGAAGCTGCGAATGGATGTCCTTCCATTCGCGCACCCGGCGCACGCTCACGAAATTCTGGCGCAGCAGCTGCTCATACTGGCGGTTGGACAGGCGGTGCTCGGCGCTTCCCTTCTCGCCACGCGCATGCGCAATCCACTTCCAGAGCTTGAGGTAGCCGGTGAACTCGCTCTTGTCATCGTCGAACTTGGCATGTGCGGAATCGGCCGCAGCCTGCGCCTCCATCGGCCGGTCCCGCACATCCTGCACGCTCAAAGCGCTGGCGATCACCAGCACTTCGTCCAGGGCCTGGCGGGCACGCGCCTCCAGGATCATGCGGCCGACCCGCGGATCGAGCGGCAGGCGGGCGAGTTCGGTACCGATGGGCGTGAGTTCGTTGGCGTCGTCTACCGCGCCCAGTTCGGCCAGCAACTGGTAGCCATCCGCGATGGCCCGTGCCTGGGGGCGCTCGATGAAGGGGAAGTCTTCCACCACGCCCAGATGCAGGGACTTCATGCGCAGGATCACCCCAGCCAGCGAGCTGCGCAGGATTTCCGGGTCGGTGAAACGCGCACGCTGCTCAAAGTCCGGCTGCTCGTACAGCCGGATACAGATGCCGTTGGCGACCCGGCCACAGCGCCCGGCCCGCTGGTTGGCCGAGGACTGGCTGATCGGCTCGACCAGCAGCTGCTCGACCTTGCTCCGGAAACTGTAGCGCTTCATGCGCGCCGTCCCGGTGTCGATCACGAAGCGGATGCCCGGCACCGTGAGCGAGGTCTCGGCCACATTGGTGGCCAGCACGATCCGCCGGCCCGCATGGGCGTCGAAGATGCGGTCCTGCTCGGGCTGAGACAGGCGCGCGAACAGGGGCAGCACCTCGGCATGGCGCAACACCGGCAGGTGGCTCAGGTGCCGGCGCAGGTGGTCCGCCGCCTCGCGAATCTCGCGCTCGCCCGGCAGAAACACCAGGATGTCGCCCTCATGGCCCGACCCGCCAGCCTGACCACCCGGGCCCATGCCGCGCCAGAGTTCGTCAACCGCATCGGCAATCGCGTCGTTCAGGTCGTGGTCGCGCGACTCTTCGAACGGCCGATAACGTTGCTCCACCGGGAACATCCGGCCCGACACCATGATGACGGGTGCCGGGCCGTGGCGGGAGGCGAAATGCGCAGCAAACCGGTCGGCGTCGATGGTGGCCGAGGTGACCACGATCTTCAGGTCGGGCCGCCGGGGCAGGATCTGGCGCAGGTAACCCAGCAGAAAGTCGATGTTGAGGCTGCGCTCGTGGGCTTCGTCGATGATCAGGGTGTCGTAGGCCTTGAGCAGCGGGTCAGTCTGCGTCTCGGCCAGCAAGATGCCGTCGGTCATGAGCTTGACCGAGGCATCGCGCGACAGGCGGTCCTGGAATCGCACCTTGAAACCCACCACCTCGCCCAGCGGGGTTTCGAGCTCTTCGGCGATGCGTTTGGCCACCGAGCTGGCGGCAATACGCCGTGGCTGGGTATGGCCGATCAGCCGTCCCTGGCCTGGCGGCGCATTGCACTTGCCGCGGCCCAGCGCAAGCGCGATCTTGGGCAACTGCGTGGTCTTGCCGGAACCGGTCTCGCCACACACGATGATGACCTGATGCGCGCGCATCGCCTCCATGATCTCCTCGCGCCGGGCGGACACCGGCAATGACTCCGGGAAGCGGATGCGAATGGCGGAGGGATGGGAGACGTCGGTCACGGGCACGCGGGATTATCCCAGCCTGCGCCCGTCCTTCGCCCATAATCGGGTTTTGCGTCGCGCACCCTTTTTCTGCCAGCCATGTCCGCCGTATTCAACTTCACCTTTGTGCCCTGGTTTCGCTCAGTGGCGCCTTACATCCACAAGTTCCGCCACCAGACTTTCGTGGTCGGTGTCTGCGGCGAGGCGATCGCCGCCGGAAAGCTGCAGCACCTGGCGCAGGATCTGGCCATGGTCCAGAGTATGGGCGTGCGCATCGTGCTGGTGCACGGCTTCCGCCCCCAGGTCAACGAGCAGCTACGTGCCAAGGGCCACACCGCGCGTTACTCACAAGGCATGCGCATCACCGACGAAGTCGCGCTCGATTGCGCCCAGGAGGCGGCAGGCCAGCTGCGTTACGAAATCGAAGCCGCATTCAGTCAGGGCCTGCCCAATACGCCGATGGCCGGCTCCACGGTGCGCGTGCTGTCAGGCAACTTCATCACCGCGCGTCCGGTGGGCATCCTCGACGGGGTCGACTTCCAGAGCTCGGGCCTGGTGCGCAAGGTCGACGTGGCCGGCATCACCCGCACCCTGGACATGGGCGCCGTGGTGCTGATCTCGCCGTTCGGCTTTTCCCCCACGGGAGAAGCATTCAATCTGGCCATGGAAGAGGTCGCTACCAGCGTCGCCATCGCGCTGCAGGCAGACAAGCTCATCTTCGTCACCGAAATTCCGGGCATCCGCATGCGACCCGACGAACCGGAAGGTGAAGACAACCCGATCGATACCGAGTTGCCGCTGGCCGCTGCCGAAAAACTGCTGGCTTCACTGCCCAGTGCATTGCAACCGACCGACACCGGCTTCTATTTGCAGCATTGCGTCAAGGCCTGCAAGGCCGGTGTGGAACGCAGCCACATCGTGCCCTTCGCTATGGATGGCTCGCTGCTGCTCGAAATTTACGTGCACGACGGCATCGGCACCATGGTGATCGACGAAAAATTGGAGAGCCTGCGCGAAGCAACTCCCGACGACGTTGGTGGCATCCTGCAACTGATTGCCCCATTCGAGCAAGACGGCACGCTGGTCAAACGCAGCCGCACCGAAATCGAGCGCGACATCGGCAACTACACCATCCTGGAGCACGATGGCGTGATCTTTGCGTGCGCCGCGCTGTACCCCTACCCCGAAGCACGCACCGCCGAGATGGCCGCACTGACCGTCTCGCCCGAATCGCAGGGCCAGGGCGACGGCGAGCGCGTGCTCAAGCGCGTGGAGCAACGCGCACGGGCCATGGGCCTGGACAGCATCTTCGTGCTCACCACCCGCACCATGCACTGGTTCCTCAAGCGCGGATTCCAGCAGACCGACCCGGACCAGTTGCCGGAAGCTCGCCGTCGCCTGTACAACTGGGACCGCAAGAGCCAGGTGCTGGTCAAGAAACTCGGCTGACCACCACCTGCCCACCTGTTGCCAACCACACCAGAGGAACCCACATGAGCTCACTGAATTTCATCGGCGGCGAAAAGGGCGGCGTCGGCAAGTCGGTCGCATCCCGCGTTCTGGCCCAGTACTTCATCGACAAGGGCCGGCCGTTCGTGGGCTTCGACACCGACCGCTCACACACCTCGTTCACGCGTTTTTACGCCGACTACGCATCGCCGGTGATTGTCGACAGCTACGAGGGCCTGGACCAGATCGCCACGGTCTTCGAAGAGACCCCCGTGGTCGGCGAGCGCAAGAGCGTGATCGTCGACCTCGCAGCCCAGACCGCGGCGCCGCTGGCGCGCTGGGTCAAGGATTCCGACCTGCTCCCCCTGATGGGCGAGATGGGTGTCACCGTCAACTTCTGGCATGTGGCCGATGCCGGCAAGGATTCGGTGGACCTGCTGAACCGGCTGGTCAACACCTACAGCCCGGGGCCCAACTACATCGTGGTGCGCAACCTGGGGCGGAGTACCGATTTTTCCCAGCTCGACGAGTCTGGCGCACTCAAGAAGGCGTTGGCCATGGGTGGTTGCGTGATCACCCTGCCCCAGTTGCATGAAGCCAGCATGCGCAAGATCGACCGGCAAAATGCCAGCTTCTGGAGCGCGATCAACCAGAAGTCCGTCCCCGACGCACTCGGTATGCTGGAGCGCCAGCGGGTCAAATTCTGGCTGCGCAACACCTACGAAGTGTTCGACACCCTGCCGCTCTGAGCGGCCCGCCGACCGGCTCTCTTCGGATTGCAAAGGCTTCGATCGAGCGGGTCTTCATCGCTCCCACGCGATGGTCTGGTCCGAGCCTGCAACGGTGTGGGCCCGGATGTAGTCCCAATCCGGCTCTGCCCCGAGGCCAGGACCACCCGGCAAGTGCACAAAGCCGTCCGCGTCGGGTGCCAAGTAGTGCAACAGCGCGAAGTCGTAGCCGGATTCAGGCACCAGGATCTCGACCCAGTCGGCATTCGTGGCACCGCACAGCGCCTGCCGGTTGGCCCAGTTCATGAGCGGGCTGGCGCCATGGTGCGACGCCACCTTGACCCCCATCGCCTCGAACAGCGCCGCCGTCTTGAGCATGCCGGTAATACCCGCCTTCCAGTAGACATCAAACAGCACCATGTCCAGCGCGTTGGCGCGCAGGTGGTTGGCGACAGCCGGCCCGTGCCCAGCCGCTGTCTCGGCGCCGATCACCGGCACGCGCAACGCGCGGCGCAGCTCGGCGTAACCCGCGATATCGTGGTGGGGCAGTGGCTCCTCGAAACCAGGCGAAATCCAGCTCTTCCAGCACGTGCCCGACCCGCAGCGCGTCCATGCGATCGTAGGTCTTGGCGACATCCAGCATCAGCGCCACGCCAGGGCCAACGGCTTGCCGCACGGCCCGGCACAGTGCGATGTCACGCGCCGGCTGGTTGAACGGGTGCAGCTTGTCGCCACGGTAGCCCTGGCCGACGCAGCGCAGGGCTTCCGCCACGTAATCGTCGATGCGGGGCATGGCAGCCGAGCTGGCATAAGCCTGCATGCAGTCGCGCCGCCCGCCGGCCAACTGAGCCACCGACACCCCGAGTTGCCGGCCCGCGAGATCCCACGGGGCCACGTCGACAGCGCTGATCGCGAACACCGGCACATACCCGGCCGGCTCCAGCTCGACCATCGCCTGCCAGATGCGCTCGCGGTGCAGCGGGTCCTGCCCCAGCACGCGCGGTGCGAGGCTGGCGCGAATCGCATCCGCAATGCCCCGGCCCGGCTGTCCGCCATGGGCGCGCGCCATCGAATAACCTGCCTGGCCCGCGTCATTGTGGAGGACCGTGAGCACGATCTGCTGGCGGCCGGCAAAGCGATGCGCATGGATCGGCACCGCCGGCTGCTCGAAACACAGCGTGCGGATACTGGTTACCCGCGCCATCCGTCAGTCGACCTTGACGTTGAGCTTGCGGGCCAGATCGCCCCAGACGGTGAAGTCTCTCTGGATGGTGGCGGCAAACTCTGCCGGCGTGCCGCCCACGATTTCGTGGCTGGCGTCGATCAGGGGGCCGCGCACGGCCGGGTCGCGCAGGATCCTGACCATCTCGGCATTCAGGCGGGCCACGATGTCGGGTGGCGTCCCGACGGGTGCCAGCAGTCCGTACCAGGCGTCGGGAACGAAGCCCGGGTTCATCGCCTCGCCCATCGTCGCCACACCGGGCAGCCGCTGGCTGCGAGTGGCGCCGGTCACCGCGAGGGCGCGCAGCTCTCCGCTCTCGACCAGTTGCAGCGCCAGCTGCATGGCCGGGTAGGCAAAGGCGGTCTGGTTGGCCATCACCGACTGCACCTGCTCGGCGGCACTCTTGTCGGGGATGTGCACAATGTCCAGGTTGCCGCCATTGGCCTTGAGGAGTTCGCCGCTGAAATGGCCAATGCCACCGTTGCCGCCCGAGGCATAACTCAGGGTGCCGGGTTTGGCCTTTGCCATCGCTATCAACTCTGCCACGTTTTTGGCTGGCAAGTCGGGGTGCACCACCAGCAAGGCCGAAATGCGCGAGGTCAGCACAACCGGCGCAAAATCCTTGATCGGGTCTTAACGGACCTTGCCCAGTCCCGGGTTCGCGGCGAGTTGCGTCGGTGCAAACAGCAAGGTGTAGCCGTCCTTGGGCGCCCGGGCCGCCTGCTCGAAACCGATGTTGCCGCTGGCACCAACACGGTTGTCGATGACGATGGGCTGGCCGAGGCTGGTGGCCAGGCGCGTCATCAGCGTGCGAGCCACGCCATCCACCGCCGAGCCGGCCGGAAACGCCACGATCACCTTGATCGGTCCCTGCGGGTATTGGGCCAGGGCGGCTAGCGGCAGCGAAAGAAAGAGGCCTGTCAGCCAGCGGCGAAAAGAGCTCAAGCACATGATGTCTCCTCCAAATGATGGGTTCTGCGCAGGCACCGGGCAAAGGACTGACGGCCCTGCGCCCTCATCATGGATACCTGCAGCCGGCACCGGCAAGCGGATTCGTTTCGCCCTGCGGTCTACCCCATAAGCGGGACGACAGGCGCGAGGTGCCCCCCTTAGCATGCCCCGGTGGTCGATGCGCACCCGTGCCCGTGTCGACCCACAGTCCGGGAGCAACGCATCTTGATCACCCCAACCAACGGCCCCTCAGACGCACCCGATCCATCGCCAGACCGCCCGTCAGCCCGGCGACCCAGCGCGCTGGATGCCCTGTGCCTGGTCGCCCGACTGCACCAGGTCGCGGCAGAGCCGGCGAGCCTGGCGCACCAGCTGGGGCTGGCGCCCGGCGAAGCGGTGCACCCCGACCACCTGCTGCTCGCCGCCCGACAGCTGGGCCTGCAGGCCCGACGGGTGCACAGCAGCAGCGACCGCCTGGCGCTGACGCCGCTGCCCGCACTGGCGCTGCTGCACAGCACTGGCACAAGCGCAGGCGACGCCCCTCAAGTGGTGGTGCTGGCGCAGTGCGATGGCCATCGCGTGCTGCTCCACGACCCCGCGGCGGCGGCTGGCAGCCCGCCCACCATCGAACCGCTGGCCCGGTTTTCCGAGCGCTGGGGTGGCGAGCTGATCCTGATCAGCAGCCGGGCCAGCCTCGCCGGTGCACTGGCCCGCTTCGACTTTTCCTGGTTCCTGCCCAGCCTGGTGCGCTACCGTGCACTGCTGGGTGAGGTGCTGCTGGTCAGCCTGGTGCTGCAACTGCTGGCGCTGCTCACGCCGCTGTTCTTCCAGGTCGTGATGGACAAAGTGCTGGTCCACCGCGGTCTGACCACGCTGGATGTCGTGGTCGTGGGGCTGGTGCTGGTGGTGCTGTTTGAGAGCCTCTTGGGGGGCTTGCGCGCGCACGTGCTGGGCCACACCACCAGCCGCATCGACGTGGAGCTCGGCGCCCGGCTGTTCCGCCATCTGGTGCAGTTGCCTCTGGCCTATTTCCAGGCACGCCGGGTCGGTGACTCGGTGGCGCGGGTGCGCGAGCTGGAAAATATCCGGACCTTCCTGACCGGCCATGCACTCACCGCGCTGCTGGACCTGCTGTTCTCTGTGGTCTTCGTGGCCGTGATGCTGCTCTACAGTGTGCCACTCACCCTGGTGGTGCTGGCCAGCGTGCCCCTGTATGTCGGCCTGAGCCTGGCGGTCGGCCCGGCGCTGCGGCGTCGCCTCGACGTCCGGTTTGCACGGGGCGCCGAAAACCAGGCCCTGCTGGTCGAGAGTGTCAGTGCCATCCAGACCATCAAGGCCGGTGCGCTCGAGCCGATGTTCAGCCGGCGCTGGGACCAGCAACTGGCGGCGTATGTCTCGGCGAGCTTTCGCACGCAATGCCTCGCAGCGTGGGCCCAGGAGGGCACGCAGCTGGTCGGAAAGCTGGTCAACGCTGCCACGTTATGGTGGGGCGCCCATCTGGTGATGGACAACCAGCTCAGCGTCGGCCAGTTCGTCGCCTTCCACATGTTTGCACAGCGCGTGGCGCAGCCAGTCATGCGCATGGCCCAACTCTGGACGGAATTCCAGCAGACCGGCCTTTCGGTAGCCCGTCTGGGCGACGTGCTGAACACGCCCACCGAGACGGCCCCGGCCAGCGCGGCACGGCTGCCCACATTGCGCGGGCGTATCACGCTGGACGCGGTGCGTTTCCGCTACCGGCCCGAGGGCCCGCCAGCGCTGGACCGGCTGAGCCTGGACATCCGCCCCGGCGAGGTGGTGGGCATCGTCGGCCGCTCCGGATCAGGCAAGAGCACCCTGACCAAGCTGGTGCAACGGCTCTACACACCGGAACAGGGCCGCGTGCTGGTCGATGGCATCGACACCGCGCTGGTCGATGCGGCCCAGCTGCGCCGGCAGATTGGCGTGGTACTGCAGGAAAACCAGCTGTTCCACCGCAGCGTGCGCGAGAACATCGCGATTGCCGATCCGTCTGCCCCGATCGATGCCGTGGTCCGGGTGGCCCGGCTCGCGGGTGCGCATGCCTTCATCAGCGAACTGCCGCAAGGCTACGACACCCTCGTGGGCGAACAGGGCTGCACCCTGAGCGGCGGCCAGCGCCAGCGCATCGCCATTGCACGGGCCCTGTTCACCGATCCGCGCATCCTGATCCTCGACGAAGCCACCAGCGCGCTCGACTATGAAAGCGAGGCGATCCTGCAGCACAACATGGCGCCGATCTGCCGGGGCCGAACCGTCCTGATCATCGCCCACCGCCTCAGCGCCGTGCGCCACGCCGGATTCATCGTGGTGATGGACCGCGGCCACATTGTCGAGACCGGCACCCATGACACCCTCTGCGTACGCCCGCAGGGGCTGTATGCGCAGCTCTGGCGCCTGCAGGCGGCCACCCAGCCACTGGCACAGGAGTCGGCATGAGCGCCGCGCCGGCCCAGCACCATCCCGCCCGGGACCTGGCTGCGCGTTACGGCCGTGTGCTCGGCAACGCCTGGAAAAGCCGGGCACTGCTGGCCACACCGCCCTTGCGCGCGGCGGAAGCCGAATTCCTGCCTGCCGCGCTGAGCCTGCAGCACACGCCGGTACACCCATTGCCCCGACGCACCGCCTGGGTGTTGATGGCCCTGTGCGCCTGCGCGCTGGCCTGGGCCTGCGCCAGCAGCGTGGATGTCGTGGCGGTGGCCAGCGGCCGCATCATCGTGCGCGACCACACCAAGACCATCCAGCCCCTCGAGCGCAGCGTCGTGCGGCGCATTCTGGTGCGCGATGGCGACCATGTGTCCGCGGGTCAGGTGCTGATCGAACTCGATGCGACCACGGCCAGTGCCGACAAGGCCTCGGTCCTGCAACAGCTCAAGGCGGCACAGGCCGACGGCATGCGCGCCGCAGCATTGCTGCAAGCGCTACGCCAGAGTCTGCCCGCCCCCACGCTGCCAACGCCTGATGCCTCACCCGAACCCTGGAGCACGACCGAGCGCCTTGCGGCAGCCACCCAACTGGAGGCCGAATGGGGCGACTACACGGCGCGGCTGGCCCGCCTGTCGGCGGAGGTCCGGCGCCGGCAGGCCGAGGCCGACACCGTGCGCCAGATGGTGGCCAAACTCGAAACCACCCTGCCGCTGAGCCGGCAGCGCGAAGACGACATGCGCGCCCTGGCGTCCCAGGGCTTCGTGGCCAGCCATGCGGGTCAGGACCGCACGCGGGATCGCATCGAACTCGAGCGCGACCTGGCAACGCAGCACGCCCGGCTGCAGGAAGCGCTGGCGGCATTGCAGGAGAGTGACAACAGCCGCGCAGCCTACCAGGCCGAAACCCGCCACAACCAGCTCGAGCGCCAGGCGCAGGCGCGGCTGCGCCTGCAGCAAGCGCGCCTGGAGCACGCCAAGGCGAGCCGGCGCGAAACACTGGGCATGTTGACCGCGCCGGTCAGCGGCACGGTGCAGCAACTGGCCATCCACACCGCGGGCGGCGTGGTGACCGAGGCCCAATCCCTCATGGTGATCGTGCCCGATGATGCCGCAGACGGACACCTGGTCGCTGACGTGCAACTCGAGAACAAGGACATCGGCTTCGTCTTTTCGGGGCAACGCGCCGAAGTGAAGCTCGAGACCTTTCCGTTCACGCGCCACGGCACAGTTGCCGCGACGGTGCAGCGGGTCAGCGCCGATGCCGTGCAGGACGAACGACGCGGGGCCGTCTTTCCGGCGCGTCTGGTGCTGGAACGTAACAGCGTGGACGTCAACGGCCAGCCAGTGCGGCTCACGCCGGGCATGAACCTCACGGCCGAAATCATGACCGGGCGGCGGCGTGTCATCGAGTTCCTGCTCAGTCCGCTGCAGCGCACGGCACACGAAAGCCTGCGCGAGCGTTGAAGCGCAAGTGGCAGCGATTTGACCTCGGTCAAATTTGGGGTGTCGGCCTGCCCGCACAATGGTAACTTTGAGTCACGGAGACCCCTCATGCCCGCTGCCGCCAAGACCGCCGCACACCGCTCATCCGCTCGCACGCGCCGCGCTTCGCGAGGCGACACCACCACCGCCAAAACGCCCAAAAATGTGGCGACGGCGGTGGCCCGGGACGCCGTGGACGCCGCCCAGGGCGCGCAGATGGCGGCACTGGCCGACATCATGGACCATGCCGCCAACAAGGCCGAAGCTCTCAAGACCTTTCTGGCCGGCAGTTCGCCAGACGACATTGCAGCCGTGCGCAAGTTGCTGCAGGGCGAGGGCAGCCGTGACGGAAACCACGCCATCAACAACGGCAGCAGCCGATCGGCCGACGATGAGCTGGCCCAGGACTGGCGCAGCGGCGGGTACCCCTACAAAAACCTGCTCTCGCGCAAACGCTACGAGAAGCAGAAATACGCACTGCAGGTGGAGCTGCTCAAGCTGCAGGCCTGGGTCAAGGAAACCGGGCAGCGGGTCGTGATTCTGTTCGAGGGCCGTGACGCTGCTGGCAAAGGCGGCACGATCAAGCGTGTGATGGAACACCTCAACCCGCGCGGCGCCCGGGTCGTCGCACTCGAAAAGCCCAGCGAAGTCGAGCGCGGCCAGTGGTACTTCCAGCGCTACGTTCAGCACCTGCCCACGGCGGGCGAAATCGTGCTGTTCGACCGCTCCTGGTACAACCGCGCCGGGGTCGAGCGCGTGATGGGATTTTGCAGCGACAACGAGTACCAGGAGTTCATGCGCCAGGTGCCGCAGTTCGAGCGCCAGCTGGTGCGCAGCGGCGTCCATCTGGTGAAGTTCTGGTTCTCGGTCAGCCGCGACGAGCAGCGCCGCCGCTTCAAGGAGCGCGAGTTGCACCCGCTCAAACAATGGAAGCTCAGCCCGGTGGACCTCGCCTCGCTCGACAAGTGGGATGATTACACCAAGGCCAAGGAGGCGATGTTCTTCGAAACCGATACCGCCGACGCGCCCTGGACGGTGATCAAGTCGGACTGCAAGAAACGCGCTCGGCTCAACGCCATGCGTTACGTGCTGCACCGCCTGCCCTTTGCGACCAAGGACGCGGGCAACATCGGCACCCTGGACACCCTGCTGGTCGGGCGGGCCCACGTGGTGTACGAGCGCGGCGAGCACCCGGGCAGCGCGATCCTGTAGGCCTGCGTGCTGCAGTGCGCCGTCTCAGCGCACCGTGATCGAGCGCGCCGCCAGCCAGAGCGATAGTAAGGCTATACCCGAAAAGCTCAGGAAGGACCAGTTAGCAATCGAGCCGCCGAGAAAGGTCCAGTCGATCTTGGAGCAGTCGCCACCACCCTTGAAGATCATCGGAATCGCGCGCTGCAGCGGGAAGGTCTCGATCATGCCGTAGAAGTCGCGCCCGCACGACGCCACATCGGGCGGATACCACTGCAGCCAGCTCTGGCGCGCCGCCACAAACGCACCGAATCCCGCGGCCACCAGTACCAAGGCACTGCCGCCGAGGTGACCGATCCGCCCCCGCAGCGCCGCTGTCAGGCCGGCCAGCAGGCCCACCACGATCAGGGCGTACCGTTGCACGATGCACATCGGACAGGGCTCCAGGCCCACCACATGCTGCAAATACATGCCGTACGCCAGCAGGGCAAAGCAGGAAACAAAGATCGCCAGCAGTAACTGACGCACACTCCAACGCGACAACATTGCAACTCCAGAAGCAGGACAGGACGATTGGACACCAGAAAGCCGAAGTGGTTTCCAAAAGCGGCGACAATTTACCGCAACACGGCACTTACCCCGAACAAGGACGCATCTCATGGCACGTATGGTTCAATGCATCAAGCTTGGCAAGGAGGCGGAAGGCCTTGATTTCCCGCCCTACCCCGGCGAGTTGGGCAAACGCATCTGGTCCGAGGTCAGCAAGGAAGCCTGGGCCGCCTGGCTCAAGCACCAGACCATGCTGGTCAATGAAAACCGGCTGAACCTGGGCGACGCGCGAGCGCGCCAGTACTTGGCTCGCCAGATGGAAGCGCACTTCTTCGGTGCAGGTGCCGACGCCGCGCAGGGTTACGTTCCCCCAAGCGCCTGATATCCGCGGGAACCCCATGTCCGACTGGGGGGGCCGCGCCGCATGGTGCTGGCTTGACACCGACTTTCTGGATGGTGCGGGGTTCGCTGCCCGATGGGCACAATGGGCGCAGGACGCGCACCGTCCAGGGGTGCTGCATTACGTGGCGATCCTGCCGGCGCCGCCTGACCCGTGGCGCCTGCATGCCCTGCTGCTGGCCCGCGTTGCACTTGAGCCCCCGTTTGCGGTGGCGCGGTGGCCAACAGAGCCGGGCTTTCACCGGCTGGAGTTCTGTGGCGGCCGCGTGCTGCTCACCCTGTGCATCGGTCCGTTGCAGGAGATGCTGCGCGAGCAACAATTTGTGGCCGACGGGGTCCGCCTTGGCGTGGCGCCCGACAGCCGGAACAGTGCCGAGTGGGACCGCTGGATGGTCAAGGCCCTGGCCCGTCTGTGCCGCCGTGGCACGCAATTGCAACTGAGCGCACCGGCGCCTGCCTTGATGTCAGGTCTGCGGCAGGCCGGATTCAAGCCCGACGCCGAAGGTAACCTGCAAACCGCAACCTACACACCCCAGTGGGAGCCCGGCACCAGCCGGCAGCCTTGGCGCAGCCCGCCACCGCCGCCCTCGCATTGCGTGGTGGTGGGCGCCGGGTTGGCCGGCGCTGCAGTGGCCGCATCCCTGGCACGGCGCGGCTGGCAGGTCACCGTGCTCGATGCCTGGCCGTCACCGGCCGGGGGGGCCTCGGGCCTGCCCGCAGGACTGCTGGTGCCGCTGGTCTCGCGCGACGATGCGGCACGCTCGCGCCTCTCCCGCGCCGGTGTGCACCTCACGCAGCAGTGGTGCCATGCCCTGCTGCAGGCAGGCGAGGACTGGGCCCCGAGTGGCGTGCGGCAATTGTTGTCTGATGGCGAGCCGGGCGCCGACCTGTGGCACGCCGATGGCGCCTGGGTCAAACCGGCACGGCTCGTAGCGGCCTGCCTGTCCCGCCCTGGCGTCAGTTTTGTCGGCAGTGCACGGGTAGACCGATTGCTGTGGGACGGCGGCCAATGGACGTTGCTGGATGTCGATGGCAAGCCACTGGTGCAGGCGCCCCAGGTGGTGCTGGCCGGTGCCGCCGGCACTGCCGTGCTGTTGCAGGCCTGCGGTGATGCCCCCGGTCAGCCGGCCGCAGCCCGGCTGGCATTGCGCGACATGCCGCCCGTGCAGGGGCAGATTTCGTGGGGGCTGCGCGACGCCGGGGCCGATACCCAGGCATTTCCAGCAACGCCGGTTAACGGGCATGGCCACCTGCTGCCGGCGGTGCCGGTCGGCCGCGCAATGGCCTGGTTCGCTGGCGCGACCTACGAACCATCCACCGAGCCGCCCCTGGAACCCCAAGCTGCCCATGCCCAGAACCGCCGGCGACTGGCCCTTTTGATGCCACAAGCCGAAGCCGCACTGGCGCCCGCTTTCGACCGCGGTCAGGTGCTGGCATGGCGCGGCACACGATGCACAACTGTGGATCGCCTGCCCGGCGTCGGCGCGCTGGAGCGCGGCACTGCATCGCGGCTGTGGATGAGTGCCGGCATGGGTTCGCGTGGGCTGACCTACGCAATCCTGTGTGCAGAGATCCTGGCCGCCCGGTTGGGTGCAGAACCGCTGCCGATCGAAGACCACCTGGCGCGCCTGCTGGCAGCCGGACGACCCGGTCTGTCAGACCATCTGTAAAACGCGAAATACGTGGCCAGGGTCAAAGGGCCGGTTGATCACGGCCCGGCAGCCCGCACGCTCAGCCCGCTCGTGCATGGCCCACGCCGAATTGCCGGTGGTGATGACCACACTGCCCACCACCGGCTCCTTGGACACCAGGCGCTCGACCAGGCCCCAAGGCTCGTCGAGCATGTCGACATTGACGATCACGACGTCGTAGTGCAATTCGCGCACTTTGACAGCCGCCTGCGCCACGCTATCGGCTTCGTCGATCTCGACCAAACCCGCCAGCGCCAGCCGCGCCCGCAGATACAGCCGGTCGTCGCGCGAAGGCTCGACCACCAACGTGCGGCGCACACCCGGCGGGATCACGGTGACCGGCTCACCTTCCATGCCGATGTCGATGTCGACCGACGCTGTCGCGAACAACTGGTCCATGGCATGGATGACGGCCGTCCAGTTGAGCGGGCGGGAAAATACGCGCCAGGCACTCTGCGGTGCGCCGTCGCCGACGCAAATGAGCTTGAGGTTGGGGTTGAGCCCGGGGGAGGCCAGCGCCATGCCGGCTTCGTAGCTCTCGACGTCGATCAGCGCGACATGCGGCATGACAGGCGCCTCCGGGGTCCAGAGAGCGTAGGTGGTGGGGCGCTCGATCGACAGGCGAAACACGGTATTGAGCGCGTGGCGCTCCACGTCGCGAAAGCCCACCACCTTGACAAATACCGTCGAGCCCATGCTGCCACTGTTCCTATGTGCCTTCAATGGCCGCAAATTATCGATGCTGTCCCGGGTTTGTAGACCATAATTTGCCGAAGTTTTTACCGACGGGTCAAATCGTCCAATTCATTTAACCATGATTCTTGTTGCCGGCTCGGCCAATCTCGATTTTGTAGTGACCGCCCCGCACATCCCCGCGCCCGGTGAAACCGTGCTCGGGCATGCCTTTCGAACCTACCCCGGCGGCAAGGGCGCCAACCAGGCGGTCGCCTGTGCACGCGCCGCTGGTGCCCCGACCCACATGCTGCTCGCGCTCGGCGACGATCCCTTCGCCCAGCCCTTGGAGGCATCGCTGCGTGACGCCGGCGTGCAGCTGCACATCGTGCGCAGCACCCGGCACGCCACCGGAACCGCGTTCATCTGCGTGTCCGACGATGCCGAAAACGCGATTACCGTGGCTCCGGGAGCCAATCAGGCCCTGGCGGCGGCAGATCTGCCACCTCTGGGCGGCTTCAGCCACCTGCTGATGCAACTAGAAACACCGCTCGCTACCGTGACCGCCTACGCCAAACAAGCGCGTGCAGCAGGTGTACAGGTGGTGCTCAATGCCGCACCGGCCCAGCCGCTGCCACCTGCGCTGCTGACGTTGGTCGATGTGCTAGTCGTCAACCAAGGCGAGCTGGCCCTGGTGGCCGATTGCCAAGGCTCGGTTGCGCAATGCCTGGATCGCCTGCAGGTACCGGCGGTTGTCGTCACGCTCGGCAGCCACGGCTGCTGCGCGCGCGTCGGCCCCCAGACGCTGGTGCAAGCGGCCTTTGCCGTCACGCCGGTGGACACCACCGGCGCTGGCGACACTTTCTGTGGTGTGCTGGTTGCCGCGCTCGGCCGGGGCGACAGCCTGGCCATGGCCCTGCGCCAGGCCAGTGCGGCCGGTGCACTAGCCTGCACCCACGCTGGCGCCCAGTCCAGCATCCCGACCCAGGCCGAAGTCGCCGAACTCCTGGCCACCAGCCGGGAAAACACCCCCTCCCGCCAGGCTGATGTGTGCCGCTTCTGCGGCCTGGCATAAGCTGTCAACAACCACACCCTCCCGAATGCCCACAAGCTCCCGTACCAAGGTCATCTACGACACCGATCCCGGCGTGGACGACGCCATGGCCCTGTATTACGCGCTGGCCCACCCCGGCATCGACGTGGTCGGCATCACCACCACCTTCGGCAATGTCAGCGTGGAGCAGGCCACCACCAATGCGCTGTACCTCACCGCCCTGGCAGGCCGCGACATACCGGTCACCAAAGGCGTTGCCACGCCGTGGTGCAAGGCCCCCGAAGCGCCACCGGCCCATATCCACGGCGCCGACGGCCTGGGTAACCTGGGTACCCGGCGTGTTTTCGAGCGCCGGGCAGATCCGCGCAGCTCGGCCCAGTTCATCGTCGACATGGCACGCGCCCACCCGGGCGAGATCACCCTGGTCGCTGTTGGGCCGCTGGGCAACCTGAGCCTGGCGCTGCAACTCGAACCTCAACTGCCCAACCTGGTGCGCGAGGTCATCGTGATGGGTGGCACCGTGGCCGAACCGGGCAATGTGTCTCCCGTGGCCGAAGCCAACATCTGGAACGACCCGCACGCAGCCGATCGCGTCTTCACCGCTGGCTGGAAGATCACGATGGTCGGGCTCGACGTGACGCACCGCGTGGTGTTGCTGCTGTCGCTGTTCAAGCAGATTGCCGACCACCACCGACACCCGGCCACCGACACGCTGCACCATGCGGTGGAGTTCTATGCGCGGTTCTACAGCGGGCTATACCAGCACATCGCATCCACGCCCGGCTGCTTTGCGCACGACTTGCTCGCCTTTGTCTTTCTGACCAACCCCGAACTGTTCACGATCGAGACCCAGGTGGTACGGGTGGCCACAGAGGGCCTGGCGCAGGGCCAGACCATCATGAACCGGCGCGACTTCATCGATTACCCGCACCCGGGTTGGGACAAGACCCAACCGCGCACCCAGGTCTGCATGAACGTCGACGCCATGGCCTGCGGGAGCCTGTTCGAAGAAACCATGCTGGGCGACTGGCTGGCCCCCGCAAGCAAGCGCTGAAGCCATGCAGTTGCCTGTTGTCGACTACCGCAGCCAGGGCGCTGCCCACGATTTTTGCAGCAGCCTGGTGCGCACCGGCTTTGGCGTGCTGGCCAACCACCCGCTCGACCGGACCCTGGTCGAGGGTATCTACAACGAATGGCAGGGGTTTTTTGCGTCCGAGGCCAAGCACCGCTATGCATTCGATCCGGTCCGCTACGACGGCTATTTTTCGCCCACGGTCTCGGAAACCGCCAAGGGCCATACCCAGCGCGATCTGAAAGAGTTCTTTCATATCTATCCGGGGGGGCGTTATCCCGCCGAGGTGTCAGACGCAGCGCGCCGCTACTACCAGGCTGGCAGCCAGTTGGCAGCCGAGTTGCTGGGCTGGGTCGAGGCGCATTCACCGCCCGAGGTGCGGGCCCGCTACAGCCTGCCGCTGCCCTCGATGATCGAGCGTTGCGACGACACCCTGCTGCGCGTGCTGCATTACCCGCCCCTGACCGGCGACGAGCCGCGCAGCGCCTTGCGCGCCGCAGCCCATGGCGACATCAACCTGCTGACCGTGCTGCCGGCTGCCACCGAACCCGGCCTGCAGGTACTCGGCCAGGATGGCGCCTGGCACGACGTGCCCTGCGATTTCGGCCTGCTGATCGTCAACATCGGCGACATGCTTCAGGAGGCCTCGGGCGACTATTACCCCTCGACCGTGCACCGGGTGCTGAATCCGACGGGCGAGGCGGCGCGCAAGTCGCGTATCTCGCTGCCGTTGTTTCTGCATCCGCGGCGCGAGATCGTGTTGTCTGAGCGCTACACCGTCGGCAGCTATTTCGAGGAGCGCATGCGGGAACTCAAGCGCAACGACTGATCCCCTCGCGCCAGACTGACCTATGCGATTAGTGGCATGACAACATCGCGAAAGTGTAGTTTGCGATCTGACTACAGGCCCCTGAAGTCCGCGGACTGCGGTCGGCTCAGGCCCTGCCTTTGCCAAGGACCCACTCTGACGGGCCAGCCCCTGCGGCACAACCCAGCGCAAACGGGCACAGATACACCGAATTCGATCGCGAGTTTGTTCGCCGCCGTGGCGCGCAATACCGCGACCAACTCGAACGCAACCGGGTCGGCACCCTGAGTACGGCATCCAGACCAACGGTAACTACCAGGGCCGCACTGCGGGCTCGACCCGCACCAAGCAACCTCGCCAGTAGCATGGCCTCCCGGCTTGGGGGGTGTTGGAATGCCCATAAAATGAGATGTCTGTCACCACCCGCCGAGAAGCCGAAAAATGACCCACACCGTCACCGAAGCCTGTATCCGATGCAAGTACACCGATTGTGTGGACGTCTGCCCGGTAGATTGCTTTCGCGAAGGGCCGAACTTCCTCACCATCGACCCCGATGAATGCATCGATTGCGCGGTCTGCATCCCCGAATGCCCGGTGAACGCGATCTATGCCGAAGAAGACGTGCCGGCCGACCAGCAACACATGACCCGGCTCAACGCCGAACTGGCCAAGCTGCCCACCTGGAAGAGCATCACCAAACGCAAAGTGCCGCTCGCCGACGCCGACGACTGGAAAGACAAGACCGACAAGCTCAAAGAGCTGATCCGCTGACACCCCCTCCCCCATGGAATCCTCACCAAATTCGGCCGTACTGGACACGGCCCTGGCGAACGACGCGCCAGATTCTGCCGCCCCCACTGAAACCATCGAGACCGATGCCGTGATCATCGGCGCCGGCCCGGTCGGGCTGTTCCAGGTGTTCGAATTGGGCCTGCTCGAGATCAAGTCCCATGTGATCGACTCGCTGGCCTACCCGGGCGGTCAATGTGTCGAGCTCTACCCTGACAAGCCCATCTACGACATTCCTGCGGTACCTGTGTGCACCGGCCAGGGACTGACCGACTCGCTGCTCAAGCAGATCGCACCCTTTGGCGCAACCTTCCACTTTGGCCAGGAAGTCACCATGGTGCAGCGGCGCGACGATGGCCGCTTCTTTTTGCAGACCTCGCGGGGCACGCAGTTCATCACCCGCACCATCTTCATTGCTGCGGGCGTGGGCGCCTTCCAGCCGCGCACCCTGAAGGTGGACGGGCTGGACAAGTTCGATGGCACGCAGTTGCACTACCGCGTCAAGAGCCCGGACGACTTTGCCGGCAAGAACATCGTCATCGTGGGCGGTGGCGACTCTGCACTGGACTGGGCGCTGGACTTCGCCAAGGAAGGCCCGCACAAGGCCGAGAGCGTGATATTGATCCACCGCCGCGACGGCTTCAAGGCCGCACCGGCCAGCGTGGCCAAAATGAAGGAACTGTGCGACGCGTATGAAATGCAGTTCATCATCGGGCAGGTGACCGGCTTCGAGGAGCACGAAGACAAGCTCACCGGCATGAAAGTCACCGGCTCCGACGGCATCACCCGTGTGGTGCCGCTCGACGTGCTGCTGGTGTTTTTCGGCCTGAGCCCCAAGCTTGGCCCGATCGCCGAATGGGGCCTGGACATCGAACGCAAGCAGCTTAAGGTCGACACCGAAAAATTCTCGACTAACGTGCCCGGGATCTTTGCGGTGGGCGACATCAACATCTACCCTGGCAAGAAGAAACTCATCCTGAGCGGCTTCCACGAATGCGCCCTGGCCGCCTTTGGCGCAGCGCCTTTCATCTTTCCCGACAAGAAGATCCACCTGCAATACACCACCACCAGCCCCAAGCTGCACAAGGTGTTGGGCGTCGAGACACCAGTGTTCGATTAGCCCAAAAAAGCCTGGCTATAATCCGAGGCTTACCGCGTATTCCTCGATAGCTCAGTCGGTAGAGCGCCGGACTGTTAATCCGTAGGTCCCTGGTTCGAGCCCAGGTCGAGGAGCCAAAAAATCGATACGAATCAACCACTTAGATGCGTAGGCGCTAAGTGGTTTTTTCTTTAGAAAACTCGGGCTAGCACCGGGCTAGCACCAGAACCACATCTCCGAGCATTTGCTGCCTGAAAAAAATCCTGTTGTGGCCAGATCACTACAGCGACCAGTCCAAATCAGTAGTCGATATCTCACAGGCGCTCGCGGCACGCCACAGCAGTTCTCCGCAATTTGGACTGCATAGGGTCAACGCCACGAGAGGACGTCTCTCAAATAGTGCCGCGCAACGCGACAAATTGGCTTCCGGGCCCCTCTGATCTCACTTCCAGCGTTGGGCTTTTCGACATCACATAGCCGAGAGACTGGTCGAGTATGAACGGATAAACGACTGCCAGGGACTGCAGCGTTGCCAGCGAAATAGCCTTCTGTTGGCTTCCTGCACGCCGGCCACGAAGCGGAAGCGCAGGTGCTTGGTGACTTCGCCGATCTCACGCAGGAACGACAGGTCCAGCACCAGGTCGTGATCCTTGCGGGAGCGCAGGTAGTCGAGAAACTCGTCGACCACCAAGAGCACGCCGTGGTTGGGGTGAACCTCGGTGAAGGCGGCCATCATTTCCTCGAACGCGGCCTTGTTGTTGACCACCTTGTCGGCGGCCGGGAACGAGAAGCTGACGCCGTTCTTTTCAAGGAAGAGCTCAAGCTCCTGGGTGATGATGTCCCGCAGCGACATCTGGCTGGAGATCTCGATGCGGTGGACCTTGAACTTACCCGCGATCTTCTCCGCCGCTTCTGCCACCTTGGGGTGGCGAATCATGGGTAGGTAGGCCGCGTCCTCAGCCACAAGGGACAGCACCGACATCAAGTGCGACTTACCCGTGCCGTAGTTGCCGACCACCAGCACGCCCATGTGGTCGACGGACTCGTCGAAGGAAAGCTGCGGAATCATCTGCTTGGCGATCCGCTCGGCCATGTCGTCCGACATGACGTAGGTCGCGACGAGCTTCTTGGCCTCGTCAGGACGATTGGCGTCGAGCAGCTGGATGACCGATTCGATCGGTTCAAATTGAATGAGATCGCCGTAGCGCATGTGTTCTTCGCTTCCCTATGACTGAATTTCGAAGGGGACCACGCCCGCAAGGCTGTAGTCCTGATGTTCTGGGTGGCCCATGTCGGCGTAGGTCAGCCGGCCTGTTCTCGTGTCGCCGTGCAACACGCCGGGCCAAACGGCTACGACTCTCTTGGCATGGGCGTGGCGTTTCAGCAGATCGAGTGGATCGAGCTGGAGGGATCGATCGAACAAGAGTTCGATGTTGTCCAGCAGCAGCAAGTCGCGAGGGGCATGCTGATCGGCCAGCTCACGCAGGATCGTCGTGGTCTGCAGGTGGCGCTGTCTCTGCGGCATGCCCCTGAGACGACCGCCCAACTCAGCCCCGACATTCAGCGGCGTCACACCCTTGCTCTTGGCGAGGGAGTGCAGCAATGCAGTCTTGCTTTAGTGAGGCGTGCCGATGAGCAGGACGAGCTTGCTCTGCAGCGCCCCGATTTCATCGACCAGACGTTCCAGCTTTTCGATCATCCGCGCCTCCTTCCGGATGGGACCCGGAGCGACGCCAAGGCATGAGGCGCGTTGAATCTCATGTCTGGTTCGTTTTACCCCAAAAAACGCACCGACTGCGCTGTCCAAAGCATTTTTCGCCCCTGTATCGCCGCTTGGCTGTTTGCGGGAGCCAGAAAATTACGACGGGTTTGTGAATTACATCTTGCATCCACCGCATGCTAACGGTTGTGGACCTCAGGTCCGAACGACTGGTGGAAAGATTTTGCGAAACAGATTCACTTTCCCAACATGCGGTGCAGCAATCCCAGCTTTCGACCAATTTCATGCAGGCCGACCAGCGCCAATGCATCATGCTGCAGCCGAAGTCGGTCGAACGTCTTCCAATGCATGCCTTTGGGCTTTCCTCCCACCGGGTTCACGACGCCGACATGCCAACCCAGCCACTTGGTAGATCATGTCGGCCAATGTCGATGCGCGGGTCCCTATCCGTGTGAATTTTCCCGATGATTAGTCTGCGTTTAGGGTAAGGGTGACCTCTTGAAGTCGACCGTCTTCACGCGCGTGCATCAAGTCGTCACCCGCCCAGTCGGGCTGGCCCTTGGGCCAGAAGTTCGGTGACTCGCGCCGCAGCAGGTCTTCTACATCCTGTGCGTCTTCAGGCCGCAAAGGCCGATTGGATTGGCCATACAAGTCGATCGCGCCTGCGGGCTGGATCGCCGCCGTGCCGAGATGCTCGTTGGTGTCAGTTCGTCGGACCGAAAAGATCGCGGCAGTGCTGGCTACCAGGTGATCGCGCCAAGCGTGCACGCAATGGGACATCGCGCGACCCTCCTCCAGCAGCGATACCGACGTGGTCAGTCGCCAAAGCTGGATGTCGCCCGCATACAGCGGCGCCGGCACCGGCGCCCGGCTCAAGCCAGTCAACGCGTCCCAATGCCGAGCCGCTTCCAGTTCGCTGTGGAACTGCGCCGCCTGCGCCGACAGCGCCCACCGAAGCCACCACTTCCATCCGCCCGTCACGGCGGGAGGCAGCGCCGCCGCCGGCAAGTTCAATAGCAGAAACAACGTGCCTTCGAGTTTGTCGAACAAGTCTTCACGCGCAGCCTCGTCACAGGCGTCCATCCAGGCCCGCAGATGCGCGGCCAGCAGGCCAGCAGCCCAAGGGGTGGCGTACACCCTCGAGACAGCCGCATATCCGTGCAGCCCCCGCAGCGCGAACAGCCAGCCTACCGGCGGCCTGACCGGCAAGTCCAGCGTCTGCAGAAGATCGATCCAGTCGGCCAGCGGGTTCATCTCGAAACACTGTCCGTGCGCCGTCAGCGCATCGATGGTTGCCGCGTCGAATCGGTGCATCGTGCGCCACAAGCGCGGCGATCGTTGGCCACCGGCCAGGAAAGCCCGCTTCAGCGCCTGCTTGGGCTCTGCGAGGCCCGCGCCTTCGGGCAGGAGCAGTGAATATAGCCTCAACAACTGTGGCGCCTCGCGTTCGATCGTCAACAGGTTCGCGCGGTCGGCGAGACAGCGGTTGTAGTCGCCCAGGTAGACGGCATCGGGCCCCGTCTCGCACTGTATGGTGGCGCGGACCAGGCGTACCACATCTGCATCGAGCGCCAGAACCTGCTCCTTGACGCGCCACATACGCTGCAACATGCCGTCTGCAATCCAGCGCTCCTCCATAACGACCTTCAGGCGCTGCACTTGTCTATTCACTTGTGCCAGCGGCATTCCGGCCAGACGGGCCCACGACTCGGCGTGCGCGAGGATCACCCAGACGAGAAATCCCCGCTGCGCCTTCGCGCCGAAGAGCAGGCAGCCCTGATAGATCCCGTGTTCGCGGTAGAGATATCGGCCGCGACGAACCAGCGCGTAGACCGTGACTGCGCCCGTGCGTTGATCAATGCGAAAGCCGCAATGGTCCTGCATGTCCACGCCGCGAAAGTTGGCGTCCTGCCACACTGTCGCCGGATCCATGACCATGCGCCAGAGGTGGTCGTGGGCAATCTGCCACCAGCGCACCAGCGGATAGCGGCTGGTGCCCACGTGCTTTCGCGGCACATGCTGCGGCAAGGTTCGATCGTGCGTCGCGTTGGCGGTCCGGCGTCGCGCGCCAGATCGCCCCGTCAAGCCGTTGTTCGCGGCGGACACCGCAACCGTCTCGGCCGGAGGCTGGGGGGAGCCTCGTGCGACTTCGATGCAGATGGACTGTGCGAGCATGTTCAGTCTTTTTGTATGTCAATTGCTTGCCTGCATCGCAGCCACAGCCGCTGCCAATGGGCAGCATTTGAGTCAGCGATGCGGGCCACCTGCCCGCCACGATCCAAACCGGGGAGCGCTCGCCACTCGATCAACCGGGCATCTCAACCCGTTGATTCATCTCCAACAGCAGCGGTCGCATTCAAGCGTTGCACTGGATTTTCAAAGGTCGGGACCGGCTGTCGAAATGGCTTGGAACGAAGCATAAAACGCATTGCTTTTCACAGGTGAATTATGCTCCTTGGATGTCAAAAAATCAATACCTGACAAGCACTTAGGAGAATTTATCGAGTGGTTTTTGATTGCGCGAAATGCGCGATCCTGATGCCGCTGCACGCGTCTAAACTGACGAGCAAATCTGGCGTCATCGAGTAGCCGCTTCCAGGCATCGTCAATTTGCGAAGGTGATGCCTGGGCCAGTGGTACACCGATCGTGAAGGTGGCGCCGACCGCCAGCAGGCTGGCCAGAAACTCTCTGCGGCTGGCCCCCTTCTTCCCCGCGCTCATGATGCCTCCTGCACTTTCGCCCGGCGCTTGGGAGTTCGAATTGGGCGGCGCCTAATTGGCTGTCGCTGCGTGTCTGGGATTGGCCCCCTATTCATCTGGTACACCTTCGGACCAGCTGTCCAGGTCATAGGTGTGGGGCACTCGGCCACCAACACTGCACAGTCTCTGACCATGGCGAGTGGGCCTGTGCAGTGGTGTAGCTTCAGCACCTTCACGATCCGGCCTAGGTTGACTGCATTTTGTGCACAGATGACAACCGCCATGTCACCGGGTTTGCATCGATCAGCCATGATGTGGCATCTCCACTGCCAGACCTTCCAGGGCAGCACTGACGGTTGCCTGCAGCTTCCGCAGTCCGCCGGTGCTGAAGGTTCCAGAAAACTTGACCTGATGCTCCGGCCGTCTTGCAGTCGGTACGAAACTGCTGATGATCAGGTGATGCCCGTGCGGTGTGGACTGAACACTGGCGGCCAATTGCCAGGATGGTTTGCTTTAGATGATTTGCATGCCTGCTCTCCTGTTAACTCCGCAGACACTTAAAAAAACGTCTGCTGCGTGCGGGGAGGAGTGCACGGCTCAACGTTTTAGCAGTTGGTAACGCCCCTGCAATAGTCATAACTCGGGCGATTGGATTTGACCCAACGAGGTGATGGAGCACTCGTCGTAGAGCAAATTGCACTGCCGCAATGGTTGGCGCCATCTTTGATACGGACCCAACCATCGAGGACCCTGCCGTCGGCGATGGGTCGGATGCCATGATGTGCGACCCACTCGCTGGCTGTCCGCAATCGACCGGTTATGGTCACCACCTGGAGATATGTCCGTAAATTAGCTTGACGCGGTTTCGGTCATACGACATCATTCGGACTCCCTTTCCGTACATTACAAGGAGTACCACGATGTCCCGAGTCTTTGCCTATTGCCGCGTCTCCACTGCCGAGCAGACCACGGCCAACCAGGTCCAAGAAATCTCTGCAGCAGGGTTCAAGGTCTCGCCACAGCGCATCATCGTGGAAACCGTGTCGGGGTCCGTCGCTGCTTCCGAGCGTCCTGGCTTCGGTCTGCTGCTGAACAAACTGGAGGAAGGTGACGTGCTGGTCGTCACGAAGTTGGACCGGCTGGGTCGCAACGCCATGGATGTCCGAACAACCGTCGAGGCGCTGACGGGAATGGGCGTGCGGGTCAACTGCCTGGCTCTGGGCAACATGGACCTGACCAGCCCAGCGGGCAAGATGACCATGGGCGTGATAAATGCGGTGGCGGAGTTCGAGCGGGACTTGCTGATTGAGCGGACTCAAGCCGGATTGTCCCGGGCGAAAGCGGAAGGAAAAGTTCTCGGCAGGCGGCCCAGCCTGGACGAGGATCAGGCGCGCAACGTGTTGTCCCGGCTTGACGCGGGTGAGGCGATTGCTGCGGTGGCACGGGAGTTCGACACCAGCCGGCAGACGATCATGCGGGTGCGGGACGCTGCTTGCGTAACATAGCTACATGGTTTGGCGGTGCCCAGCTTGCGTCCGGTGGCCCCGCAATCATCGCTTCGGATAACTCAAGCTGGCAACCATGCGGCAGGAAACGGCGGAATAGGGCTTTTGAAAAGCTCACCCCCCCCAAGCAACAGAAGTCAACAACCTAAAGCTACCTTTAGGCCCACACTTGGATTGGAAGATACTGCCCCCGGGCGCAAATTATTTCTTCGGCAATCGCCTGCGCGGTCAACGAAAGCGCAATTCAAGCAGACCCACCGTAGGAACACTGCGCGCCTGCATCGATCCAAGCTTCTGCCAACGGCACCGGCGGCAATGAATGCGGCTTGCACCCAAGGCGCGATGACACAAATCGCGGGCTCTCGGTGTCGCGGGTCAACCGGATGATTGCCTGGGTTGAGGCTGCCCCAGCTCAGCGCCACCGACTTGTTCGCGCAATCTATCCACGACTGGCAGTGACTAGGCCATCAGGCATGAGCCGAACTGCCGACTTGGCCGCCGTGCGGAAGCATGAGCAGCACCGTCTGCGGATGGTAACGCACCCGCTGCACGTACTGCTGGGTGTCGACGCCTTGGTCATGCAGTGACTGGAACAAGTCACCCCGCTCGCTTGCCACGCTACGGGCAGCCGACACCCAGGTCGTCAGCGCCTTGGCCTGCTGGGCCATCTGGGCAACTTGCCCGGAGGACAAAGCTCGCCCATCAACGCGGGCGATAGCCACCGCCCTGGCGTCCGTCGGCATGACGGAGAGCCATGCGGCCGAGCGGCGTGACACCTGTGCCGCCTCTGCCGGCCGCTGGAGACACAGCAAGGCTTCGGTGTGTGCGCCCACCAGGTTGGACAAGCAGGCCAACATCTGAAGGACCTCTGGGTTGGCGAGTTGCTGCCACAGCGCCCGGTCAGGCCCGGAGTCTGCAGGGCGGGCAACTTCAAGCTTTAATCCCATCACGGTGAGTCTCTGAACCACTTGCTCGATGAGGGAATCGATGCGGTCCTCAGTCTCCAGCCACCGATGGCGACGGTCAACCTCTGGCAACTCGAACCCGCTTTCAGCGCGACGCAGCACGGTAATGATGTCGGCGAAAAATCTGGAGTCGGCCTTATGGCCCAGGGTCTGAATAGCTGACTGCAGGGCATCAAGCTTGCGGTCCGCCTGCTTCAGCGCAGACAGCACCATCGCAAAACCACCCACCGATACGGATAAAGGAACTTCCTTTCTGTAAATTTCCGAAATTTAGTTTTGGGTGTTGTTGATTTGCAGTGCTCAGGATTTCATGGTCAGATAGATTTTTGCGGTCATCCACTCCTCATCTTGTTCGGACAGCAAGGCGCTGATTAAGCGCAGGCAGCTGTCAGGGTTGGGGAACAAAGTAGCGACACGGGTGCGGCGCTTGAGCTCCTTATTCAAACGCTCCAGGCCATTGGTGGTGCGCCCGCCTACCTCGTTGTTGGCGTATTACAGCGCAGGCAGCGAATCCAACGCCCGGTGCCACTCCCAACAGCTTGGCCGCGTTGAGCGCCATCTACCCCGGCCCCACCGCCGTCACGGCATCACACAATCACATCCATTGCCACGCCTGTCTCTGTCCGCCCGATCGGGCGGACAGGGACAGCAATCACCAAAGCCACCAACACCCCGGGGACAAAACCGCGCTCTCAAAGCCAGAAAGCAGCGGTTCCTGGCAACCGTTCACAGCGGCTGTTGGCGTAGGTTTCGTCACGCCCAGAGCGTACAGCGCGTCCCACGAAGCGAGTCCATCCTCGTGTTGGAAGTGGAGCTCCCAGCCTTGCTCGCCCACATACGAGATGAGAAAGGTCAGCACCGGCACGCCCTTGATCTTCAGGTTGCGCAAGGCCGCGAACGGAAAGCTCTCATGCGTCCCGGCCTCGGGCTCGTCGGGAATTTTCTGGATGGTGGCGCGGGCATTGGGCCCCCACACGATTTCCCATGCCTGCATTCGGCCCTGACCCGGTCGCGTCGCATTGTGTCTACGCCTAGATCATCCCCGGGTAAATACCAACAATAATTAAGGTACTAGTACCTTACACTTCGTCAGGCTGATGTTTCAAACCTGCAGCCAGACGCTGTTTCAACCGCATCACAGCACTAATTTGGAGTCACTCAATGGCAAAGAAATCCAATCTTGAACTTGCTCGTCGCAACCTGCTCACGCTGCTGCTGGGGGCATCGGTGCTGGCTCTACCGTCAGCGGCCTTCGCGCAGCAGCAGCTCAACGTCAACACCGCGATCAGTCGCGACGATCCGATTTTCTTGGGACTGGAACGCTTTCGTGACCGGGTGGCCGAGCGCTCCAAGGGCCAGCTGACCATCCGGCTCTATCCGGGTTCGCAACTCGGCAAGGATGAGGACGTGCTGGAGCAGGCGCGCGCAGGTGCCAACGTGGCTGTCCTTGTCGACGGCGGGCGCATCGCGGTGTTTGTTCCGGAGTTCGGCATTCTCGGCGCGCCCTATCTCGCCGAGGGCTTTGCCGGTATGCGCAAGGTTGTGACGTCGCCGATGTTCGATGGCTGGGTGCAGAAGCTGCGCACTGCCTCTGGACATCAGGTCCTCTCCTTCAATTGGTATGCGGGCGACCGCAATCTGATCACCAACAAGCCGGTCAAGGTTCCCGCCGACCTAGCCGGCGTCCGCATGCGCACACCGGGTGCGCCGGTGTGGATGGAGACGATCCGGGCGATGGGCGCTACGCCGACGCCGATGGGCTGGGCTGAAGTCTATCCCGCGATGCAGCAGAAGGTGATCGATGCCATCGAGGCGCAGCATACAGCCACGGTCGGATCCAAGCTGTTCGAGGTGGCCAAATACTACACCAAGACCGGCCACATCAATCTGATTACCGGAATGGTCACCAGTGCGGCGTGGTACGACAAACTGTCACCGGAGTTGCAGAAGATCCTGAAGGAGGAATCGCTCGCAGCCGGCGACTGGGCCTCCAAGGCCACGGAACAGGCGCTTGTCGGCGCTGAAGATGTCATGAAAAAGAACGGCATGACTGTCACGACTGTTGATCGCAAGCCATTCATTGATGCAACCAAGGGCGTCTACGAAAAGCTTGGCTATTCCGCGTTGCGTGCCGAAGTCGAAAAGCTCCTGAAGTAGCGTTCTTGGCGTTCGATGGCCTCGTCGACGCCACTCCATCTGCCCCGCTTCGTATGCCGAGGCCGGGCAGAACCTGCAGCCTCTATGGAGCCACATTCCCATGCCCCGATGGTACGACTGGCTTGAATTTTCGTTGGCAAAGTGCCTTCTCGTCGCGATCACGGTACTGGTGTTTGTAGCGGCCGTGTCGCGCTTCATCGGCTCGCCGGTGGAGTGGTCTGATGACATGGCGCAACTGCTGTTCGTCTGGCTCTGCATGTTCGGGGCGAACCGCGCCATGCGGCTCAAGATGCACATGGCGATGGACTACGCGATCAAGCGCCTGCCCCGCACGCCGCGCTGGCTGCTGGAGCTTGTGAACGGATCGCTGATGCTGGCCTTCCTTCTGACGCTCGCGTGGTCGGGCTCCAAGCTCACCATCCTGAACTGGGAGCGCGTCTTCGGCGACAGTGGCTTGTCCTACGCCTGGGTGACGGCGGCGATCCCCGTGGGCTGCGCATTGCTGTCGATCGAAGTAGTGCTCCTCATGGCCCGGTCGTTCAAAACCAGGTCGCCGGTCTTCTTTCCGGAAAAGTCCAACGAGCTTGAGCGCGCGCACAGCCAACTCGGGTAATTGCCATGTTGCTGACCACGCTCCTCTTCTTTGTGCTCCTGGTCATGGGCATGCCGATCTCCTTTGCGATCGGCCTGGCTGGCTTCAGCTTTTTCGTGCTCTCCGACACGATCCCCCTCGGCATCGCAGTGCAGCAGATTGCCTCGCAATCGCAGAGCTTCCCGCTGCTGGCTGTACCGTTCTTCGTGCTGGCCGGGCACATAATGAACAAGACTGGTATCACGCAGCGGCTAATCAACTGCTCCAATGTGCTGGTGGCGTGGATGACGGGCGGGTTGGCGCAGGTCAGTATCTTGCTCTCCACCATGATGGGCGGAATCTCTGGCTCGGCCGTCGCTGACGCGGCGATGGAGGCCCGGATGCTTGGCCCCGAGATGATCCGGCGCGGCTATTCCAAGGGCTTCACCTGCTCTGTCATCGCCGCCGGATCGCTGATCACGGCGACCATACCGCCGAGCCTCGGACTGATCCTGTACGGCTATCTCGGCAATGTCTCCATCGGTCGGCTGTTCCTCGCCGGCGTCATCCCCGGCCTGATGATGGCGGCCGGCCTGATGATCGTTGTCTGGCTCATTGCCCGCAAGCGCAACTACCAGCCCGCGATGGAAAGGCGGCCGACGCGCGGGGAGATTTGGCGCGCGGTCAAGGATGCGAAATGGGCCCTTCTGTTTCCCTTGGCGCTGCTCGTCGGCATCCGCAGCGGCATGTTCACGCCCTCTGAGATTGGTGCCTTGGCGGTGTTCTACGCGGTTTTCATCGGCATCTTCATGCATCGGGAGCTGACTTGGGAGAGGTTCCAGGAGGCGCTTGGCGAAGGCGTCATCGACATCGGCATCATCATGTTCGTGATCCTGCTCTCCGGCCCGGTCGGTTATGGGGTCATCTTGGAGCAAACGCCGCAGATCATGGCCGAGTGGATGGTTGCGCTATCCAGCAATCCGACGGTGATCGTGCTGCTCATCCTGCTGCTGCTGCTGATTCTCGGCACGGCGCTGGAGAGCACGGTGATGGTGCTGCTGCTGACGCCGATCTTTGTGCCTATCGTCAAACAGATTGGCGTCGATCCGGTGCATTTCGGCATCGTGATGATGTCGGTGGTGACACTCGGCAGCATGACGCCGCCGGTTGGCCCCTGCATGTTCGCTGCCATGACAATCCTCGATACGTCGATGGAGGAGTACACGCGCGAGGTGATTCCGTTCTTGGCGATGATCTGCCTGGTGATCGCGATCCTGGTGTTCCTGCCGGGGCTGGTGCTGTGGCTGCCGAACTTGCTGATGTAGGGGCGGTATGTCCGGCACAACGCACAGACCCGAGAGCACCTCGTTCATCGTGGCTCGCACGCTTGGCGCCGCTGGGGACTTCTCGCGTACTCGATATGGTATTGAACAATAGGGATGGACGTAATGGCTGAACACAGTGCATTTTCATTGGCCGGGCGGACTGCCCTGATCACGGGTGCGGGCAGCGGGCTCGGTTTTGCGATGGCCAAATGCATGGTCATCTCGGGTGCCAGGGTGATCCTGGTGGGGCGCCGACACGATGTGTTGGGAACAGCCGCCACTGACATCGGCAGCGGCGCGCATCCTGAGGTCTTTGACGTGACCGAGATCGACAAGATTCCGGCCTTCATTGCGCGCATGGAACAGCAAGTTGGTGGGATCGACATCCTGGTCAACAACGCCGGAATCCACTGCAAGAAGCCGGTTGAGGAAACCACCTACGATGACTTCAATGAGGTGCTTGGCACCCACCTAGTCTCGTCATTTGCGCTGTCCAAGGCGGTGGTTCCCGGGATGAAACAGCGGGGGAGAGGTTCGATCCTTTTCATCTCGTCCGTGGCGGCCTTCCTTGGCTTACCCAGCGTCGTCGCCTACTCGGCGGCCAAGGCCGGAATGACGGGAATGATGCGAAGCATGGCGTCAGAGCTGGGCGGGGCGGGCATACGGGTGAACGCGATCGCGCCTGGGTTTATCGAGACCCCCATGCTGCGCAAGGCCATCGATGGCGACCAACCCCGCAGGGATAAGATACTGGGACGTACGCCCACGCACACGTTTGGCGATCCAGAAGATATCGGGTGGGCCGCGACCTACCTCGCGTCCGATGCGGCCAAGTTTGTCAACGGCCAGGTACTGGTCGTTGATGGCGGCGCCCTCATTGGCTTCTGATTACAGCGAAGGAAATCTGCAGTGAAACTGGGCCTGGGGTTGTACCGCCACATGTTGCAAGACGAGCACCTGCGGTTTGCCCGGCAGATGGGCGCGACGCACATCGTGGCGCATCTTTGTGACTACTTCAACAAGGGGCCGAATGTCACCGCAGACGATCAGCCTGTCGGGGATAGCGGCGGCTGGGGTTATGCAAGGGGTGACATTTGGACGGTCGAGATGCTGGAAGAGATCAAGCACAAGATCGAGTCGCACGATCTGATCTGGCATGGCATAGAAAATTTCGACCCGCTGCACTGGGACCAGATTCTCTTTGATGGGCCCCGCAAAGACGAGCAAATCGAAACCATAAAGACCATCGTCCGCAACGTTGGACGGGTCGGCGTCCCGGTCATTGGCTACAACTTCAGTTTGACGGGAGTGACCGGCAGAATCGTATTGAACAATGCCCGGGGCGGCGCCCAGACGGTCGGGATGGACGGGCTTAATGCGCTCACGGAGACGCCCATGCCCAACAGCATGGCGTGGAACATGGTTGTCGCGCCAAATGCCACCGGGTTTCGTGCACAAATGACAGAAGACCAGTTGTGGGCCAACCTGTCCTGGTTCTTGACCCGGATTGTTCCGGTGGCGGAAGAAGCTGGGGTCATCCTGGCGCTCCATCCGGATGACCCGCCACTTCGGGTGGTGCGCGGCCAGCCCAAGCTGGTCTACCAACCGGAATACTACCAACGGGTACTCGATATCACCTCCAGCCCCTCCAACGGCCTGGAATTCTGCCTGGGCACCATTTCCGAGATGACGAACGGTGACATCTACGATGTCACACGGCAGTACGTGTCTCAGAAGCGCGTCCCCTACATTCACCTGCGCAACGTGGTCGGCAAGGTGCCCCACTACAAGGAGGTCTTCATCGACGAGGGGCAAATCGATGTGAAGAGGATTATTTCGGTCCTGCGCGAGTGCAGTTTTGAGGGCGTCATCATTCCTGATCATTCACCGCAGGTGAGTTGTCCGGCACCTTGGCATGCTGGCATGGCGTTCGCCATGGGGTATTTGACGGCGCTGATGAAAAACCATTGATGGGGGCAATGACATGGGTCAAACGTGGGCAAACGATGGAGAGCTCTTTGCTCTTGCAAGGCGGCAGCTTTTCGTCGCGCTGGTGGGCGACGTGCTGGACAAGATGGGGTGCCAGCATCAATTTTTGTCGCCCATGCTCAAGCCCGTCTACAAGGAAATGGTCATCCTTGGGCGAGCAATGCCGGTTCTGGAGGCGGATTTCTTTGCCGAAAGCAATGAAGGGCAATCGGCGATCTCGAATCGGGCCTTCGGCCTGATGTTTGAAGCGCTGGACGATCTGAAGAAAAACGAAGTCTACATTTGTGCCGGAGCTTCGCATCGGTACGCGCTGTGGGGTGGCCTCATGTCCACGCGCGCGATGATGTGCGGCGCCGCGGGGGCCGTGGTACATGGGTACCACCGTGATTCAGGTGAGATCGAGCACCTCGGGTTTCCGGTAGCGTCGTTTGGCAGTTATGCGCAAGACCAGGGGCCCCGCGGCAAAGTGGTGGACTGGCGGGTGCCGATTGAACTGGACGGGGTAAGGGTGAACAATGGGGACGTCATTTTTGGTGATCGCGATGGCGTCCTGGTGGTGCCAGCCGACAAGGTGGACGAAGCCTTTGCGGGCGCGTTCGATAAGGCCAAGGGAGAAAACAGCGTACTGAAGGCGCTGCAGGGCGGAATGTCGACGGTCGACGCGTTCAAGAAGTTTGGCATTATGTAGATGGACTTGTGAAGTCCTTTCATCTACCTGTCCCTGTCAATTTGACCGCCGCCCTTGTCAACGCCATTGCAAGCCGTTCGCCAAAGCGTGGGGATCAGGTCTTGCAAACAGAGCTCTTGCACCGGGCCCTGGCGGGGTTCAGCATGGATGCGAAGCTGCCTTACACGCCGCAGATCGTGATGGCATTGCGCGCCGCAATACTGACGTTGAAGCTGATGCCTGGTACGCCGCTGTCGGAAGTGGCAGTGTCCCAAGTCCTCGGGTTGAGCCGAACGCCCGTACGCGAGGCACTCAAAGACCTCTCATCCGAGAATTTGCTGGAGATCTTCCCCCAGGCGGGGACGGTAGTCTCTCCCATCAGACTGAAGCTGGTCGAAGACGGTTCATTTGTTCGCAATGCCTTGGAGACTGCGAATCTGGTGGACCTGATGCAGGCGCTTGACGAGATTGCCCGGGATAGAGTGCAAACTGTTTTGGGCCTGCAAGAGCAGGCGCTTCAACGGGGCAATCGCACTGAATTCTTCGTGCACGACGAAGCCATGCACAGGCTCTTTTTTGAGCTGACAGGACGTTTGCCGGTTTGGGATCTGGTACAAAAAGCGAAACAGCATATCGACCGCGCACGGATGCTTTTGGTCCAAGAAGTCGATGAGACCGTTCATCGTGCGTACGCTGACCATTTGCTTATCGTCGATGCCTTGTTCGCTGGAAACGAAAAGAAGCTCAAGGTTGCACTGCAGCAGCACATCGTGCTGCTGAAGCAATTTGTCCTTGACTACGTTGGCAGGACAAAGTCCAGCATCATCGTTGAGTGACTTCTTCGGTCTTACGGTGGCTGGATCTCTTCAGTGGTGTCCCGAGTCCCTTCTAGTGTAGTGCTTCGTTCTGTTTAGAACTTAAGCGGCTGTTGGCGCGAATGACCTTTGCCAGGATGTCTTGCGCCTTGGCGGTCCAGATGAAAGGT
>Ga0209181_10001760_pt1 | contig 36952 bp, 5 predicted proteins | sample MAT05_FD_187208 | JGI IMG/M metagenome (GOLD analysis project Ga0209181, IMG submission 187208) | Freshwater microbial communities from Lake Fryxell liftoff mats and glacier meltwater in Antarctica - MAT-05 (SPAdes) (version 2) | ecosystem: Environmental > Aquatic > Freshwater > Ice > Liftoff... | reverse complement strand
ATGGTGATGGTATTTGAAGTAGATGTTCCCCCGCTGGTGATTGTTCCGTTGGTAACTACCCAATTGTAATTGAACTGTCCCGCTTCAGTAGTATATACATTTCCAGTAGAACCCTGGCAAATCGGATTTGGACCAGAGAGCGTTGGAACCGGTAATGGATTTACAGTGATTGTTCTTGTTACGGATGATGTACAGCCGTTGCCATTGGTAAAACTATATGTAATAATCGCAGTTCCTGCTGAAACTCCGGTCACAATTCCACTGGCACTTATGGTAGCAATGCCAGGCATGGCGCTGCTCCATATTCCCCCGGCTGTCGTATTTGATAAAGTGATATTACTATTGGCACAAACTGAATTGGCACCTGCAATCGCAGTCAATACCGGCAGCGCATTTACGGTAACTGTTTTAGTCACCGCCGTAATACAGCCGCTGCCATTGCTAACAGTGTAAGTAACGGTAACTGCTCCTGCATTTACCCCGGTAACAACTCCTGCGCCATCTACACTTGCAATGAGGCTATTGCTGCTGTTCCAAACACCGCCGGCGGTTGCATTGTTTTGCGAAATGGTTTGTGCGATGCATACACTCGAAACGCCGGTGATGGCAGCCACCACTGGAAGCGCATTCACAGTAAAGCTTAGGATACTTGCATTTGAACAGTTATTCGCATTTGTTACTGTATAGGTAATGGTTACCACACCAGCAGCAACACCCGTTACTAGGCCGGTTGAACTAACAGTAGCAAAAGCCGTGTTACTGCTTGCCCATAATCCTCCGGTGGTGGTGGTTGATAAAGTGCGGGTACCATTCACACATACATTAGCCGTTCCGGTTATAGCAGCTACAAGTGGCAAAGGATTAACGGTGAAAGCAGACGAAGTATAAATGGATTTACAGTTGGTTGAATTGGTTATTTCTACGGATACAATATTACCCGTAGTTAAAGTTGTATTGGTGTAAATATTAGATGTACTGTTTTGAACGGTTGAACCATTTACCATAAACCTATAACTTGTAAAGCCGGCAGTTGCGGTAAAGGTTGCTGTTGCGCCAGCGCAAATAATGAAATCGTTATTTGCGATGCCTGAATTTTCCGCTACTACCAGTGTACCAACCGGTAAATTGTTCACGGTTATTATCTGGCTATTAAAGGTGGTACTACAACCATTGGATGTTGTTACATCTACAGTAACCGTTACACCATTGGTCAATGCAGCATTACTGTAGGTATTTGAAGTTCCGGATTGAACGGCAGTACCATCCAATTTAAAGACATAATTAGCAAACCCGTTGGTAGCAGTAAATACTACATTCGTTCCCTGGCAAATAGTAATTGCAGATGCTGCCAATGTCCCCAGAGGCAAAGGATCAACGGTGATTTGCACCTGGTTAACAACTGCATCACAACCATTTGAATTGGTTGCAACTACAGTGACGATATCATTATTCAACAAGGTAGAATTACTATAAGTATTTGATAAACTGCTTAGTTGTGATATACCGTTTACTTTAAAATTGTAATTATTAAAACCGGTAGTTGCGGTAAAGGTTACGATTGAACCAAAGCAAATTCGATTGTTATTTGCCGTACCTGAGTTTTCAGTTGCCGTTAGCGTTGCTGTTGGCTGATCATTTACTGTTATAAATATTCCAGGATAAGTTGAAGAACATCCCGCTGCATTCGAAACATCCACCGTAACAACAGATGCATTGGCCATTGTTGTTGTACTGAAGGTATTGGCTGCACTGAAAGCCTGCACAATAGTGCCATTTACTTTAAACTGGTAGGATGTACCACCCGTTGCGGTAAATACAATGTTATCGTTTTCACAAATGATATTAGCTGGAGTCGTAAGTGTTCCGGCAGGCAAAGTATTAACGGTAATGGCAATGGGCGCAGAGGTTGATTTACATCCAAAATTATTGAAAGCATCCACTGTTACAGAAACTCCATTGGTTAATACGGTACTGCTAAATGTTGCGGAAGCTCCGCTTTGAACAGTGGCACCGTTTACTTTAAAGGCGTAGCTGGTTCCGCCATTGGCAGTAAAGTTGATGGTTTCGCCTGGGCAAATACTTGTCCTGTCGGCGATGAGACTTGCGGTCGGCAATGGATTCACCGTAACTGCAGGAGCTGTAAAAATAATGGAACAACCGTTAGAGAACACTTCAACAGTTACTACTTCGCCACCTGTTAAAGTGGAGCTATTATAGTTGGCAGATGTTCCGTTTTGAACGATCGTACCGTTTACTTTAAAAATGTATCCGGCAAAGCCTCCGGGAGTTGAAAAAGTAACCAAAGAACCAAGACAGATACTGGTAGTGGATGCCGATAACCCTCCAGTTGCAACTGCCTTTACAATCATAGATCCGGTTGCAGTTGGATTAACGCAAGGACCGGTTGTAGTTACCGTGTAATTGAAAGTGCCGAATGCGGTGGGTGTTCCACTAATAGTGAACACACCGGCTGCAAAGGATCCTGTAACACCTGCTGGTAAACCAACTACGGTTGCTCCGGTGCCTCCGCCCCCTATAGCGTAGGTAATGTTGGCGATTGTTGTGTATCCACAAACATCCTGGCTGGTAGTACCCGCAGCGGAAGTTAAACCAATAGTTGAATTCTGGTTAACAGTGATCGTTCCGCTTGCGGACGGTTTTACACAAGGGCCTGTAGTTGTAACAGTGTAATTAAAAGTTCCAATCGCAGTTGGAGTTCCACTGATGGTAAATACTTTAGAACCTGAATTATAGCTTCCTGAAACACCGGAAGGCAGACCTGTTACGGATGCACCAGTTCCACTTCCCCCAACCAGGTAAGTGATCGCAGTGATGGCCGAAGTTAAACACCTGGTTTGTGCGATGGTTGCTGCTGCTGAGGTCAGGGCAATTGTTGCATCGGCAGTTACGGTAATCGTCCCGGTAAGGGAAGGATTGATACAAAGCGATCCGGTGGTCGTGACCGTATAGTTAAACGTACCTGCCGCTGTGGGCGATCCGCTGATGGTGAAAACTCCTCCGCTGAAAGAGGTAGTTAAACCAGCCGGCAAGCCCGAAGCAGTGGCCCCGGTTCCGGCACCACCTATTGTATAGCTAATATTGGTAATCGTATTGTTGATACACCTGGTTTGTACATTGGTTCCTGCAGCAGAACTTAAACTGATAGTAGCATTTGCATTCACTGTTATTGAACCGCTGGCAACCGGGTTTACACAAGGGCCTGTAGTTGTAACAATGTAATTAAAAGCTCCAATCGCAGTTGGAGTTCCACTGATGGTAAATACTTTAGAGCCTGAATTATAGCTTCCTGAAACACCGGACGGCAGACCTGTTACGGATGCACCAGTTCCACTTCCCCCAACCAGGTAAGTGATCGCAGTGATGGCCGAAGTTAAACACCTTGTCTGAGCGTCTGTACCCGCCGCCGAGGTCAAGGCTATTGTGCCATCAGCATTCACAGTAATCGTCCCGGTAAGGGAAGGATTGATACAAAGCGATCCGGTGGTCGTGACCGTATAGTTAAACGTACCTGCCGCTGTGGGTGATCCGCTGATGGTGAAAACTCCTCCGCTAAAAGAGGTAGTTAAACCAGCCGGCAAGCCCGAAGCAGTGGCCCCGGTTCCGGCACCACCTATTGTATAGCTAATATTGGTAATCGAATTGTTGATACACCTGGTTTGAACATTGGTTCCTGCAGCAGAACTTAAACTGATAGTAGCATTTGCATTCACTGTTATTGAACCGCTTGAACTTAGGTTTACACAAGGCGAACCAGATGCAGTAATTGTATAATTAAATACACCGGTTGCAGTTGGTGTCCCGCTAATGGTAAATACGCCTCCGCTAAAAGATCCAGAAACACCAGCAGGTAAAGATCCCGCAGTAATTGAAGCACCTGTGCCAGTTCCTCCAATTGCATAGCTAATAGTTGTAATCGCATTATTAACACACCTGATTTGTGCATTGGTTCCTGCGGCTGATGTAAGTGTTACGGTGCCATTTGCAGTTACCGTAATCGTTCCGGTAAGGGAAGGATTGATACAAAGTGAACCGGTGGTGGTTACTGTATAGTTAAACGTACCTGCCGCTGTGGGTGATCCGCTGATAGTGAAAACTCCTCCGCTAAAAGAGGTAGTTAAACCAGCCGGCAAGCCCGAAGCAGTGGCCCCGGTTCCGGCACCCCCTATGATATAGCTAATGTTGGTAATTGAATTGTTGATACACCTGATTTGTAAATTGGTTCCTGCAGCAGAACTTAAACTGATGGTAGCATTTGCATTCACTGTTATTGAACCGCTGGAGCTTTCGTTTAAACAAGGCGATCCGGCTGTCTGAACCGTATAATTAAATACACCGGTTGCAGTTGGTGTCCCGCTAATGGTAAATACGCCTCCGCTAAAAGATCCTGAAACACCGGCAGGTAAAGATCCCGCAGTAATTGAAGCACCTGTGCCAGTTCCTCCAATTGCATAGCTAATAGTTGTAATCGCATTATTAACACACCTGATTTGTGCATTGGTTCCTGCGGCTGATGTAAGTGTTACGGTGCCATTTGCAGTTACCGTAATCGTCCCGGTAAGGGAAGGATTGATACAAAGCGAACCGGTGGTCGCTACTGTATAGTTAAACGTACCGGACGCTGTGGGTGAACCGCTGAGGGTAAATACACCTGCACTAAAAGAAGTCGTTAAACCAGCAGGTAAGCCCGAAGCAGAGGCCCCGGTTCCGGCACCACCTATTGTATAGCTAATGTTGGTAATCGAATTGTTGATACACCTGGTTTGTACATTGGTTCCTGCAGCAGAACTTAAACTGATGGTAGCATTTGTATTCACTGTTATTGAACCGCTGGAGCTTTCGTTTAAGCAAGGCGATCCGGCTGTCTGAACCGTAAAATTAAATACACCGGTTGCAGTTGGTGTTCCGCTAATGGTAAATACGCCTCCGCTAAAAGTTCCAGAAACACCGGCAGGTAAAGATCCCGCAGTAATTGAAGCACCTGTGCCAGTTCCTCCAATTGTATAACTAATAGTTGTAATTGCATTATTAACACACCTGGTTTGTGCGTTGGTTCCTACGGCTGATGTAAGTGTTACGGTGCCATTTGCAGTTACCGTAATCGTTCCGGTAAGGGATGGATTGATACAAAGCGATCCGGTGGTCGTTACCGTATAGTTAAACGTACCTGCCGCTGTGGGTGATCCGCTGATGGTAAATACACCTGCACTAAAAGAAGTCGTTAAACCAGCAGGTAAGCCCGAAGCAGTGGCCCCGGTTCCGGCACCACCTATGGTATAGCTAATGTTGGTAATCGAATTGTTGATACACCTGATTTGTACATTGGTTCCTGTAGCAGAACTTAAACTGATGGTAGCATTTGCATTCACTGTTATTGAACCGCTTGAACTTAGGTTTACACAAGGCGAACCAGATGCAGTAATTGTAAAATTAAATACACCGGTTGCAGTTGGTGTCCCGCTAATGGTAAATACGCCTCCGCTAAAAGATCCAGAAACACCAGCAGGAAAAGATCCCGCAGTAATTGAAGCACCTGTGCCAGTTCCTCCAATTGCATAGCTAATAGTTGTAATCGCATTATTAACACACCTTGTTTGTGCGTTGGTTCCTACGGCTGATGTAAGTGTTACGGTGCCATTTGCAGTTACCGTAATCGTTCCACCCAATGATGGATTGATACAAGGCCCTGCGGCTGTAACTGTATAATTAAAAATACCGGATGCCGAAGGAGAACCGCTGATGGTGTAAACCCCACCACTGTAAGACGTGACTAAACCAGCCGGTAAACCGGCTACGGTTGCTCCTGTTCCACCTCCACCTATTGCATAGGTAATGGCAGAAATAGGCAAATTAATACACCTGGTCTGGATATTCGTACCCAATCCTGAGCTCAAGCCAATGGTAGCATTTGCATTCACCGTTATTGAACCGCTTAAACTTAGGTTTACACAAGGCGAACCAGATGTGGTGACCGTATAACTAAATACACCCGATGCCGTTGGTGTTCCACTAATGGTAAATACTCCACCACTAAATGAGCCAGTAACGCCAGCAGGCAATGAACCCGCAGTGATAGAAGCACCTGTGGCTGTTCCACCAATTGCATAAGTGATGAGCGCAATTGCATTATTGATACACCTTGTTTGAGCATCAGTACCAACTGCTGAAGTAAGTGTCACAGTGCCGTTTGCCGTTACCGTTATCGTTCCTCCCAATGAAGGATTGATACACAAAGAACCGGTGGTGGTTACTGTGTAATTAAAAGTACCAGACACTGTTGGTGAACCGCTGATGCTGAAAACACCTCCGCTAAAAGAGGTGGTTAAGCCAGCAGGCAAGCCGGTTGCTGTAGCACCCGTTCCAGCTCCTGCAATTGCATAGGTAATGGTAGAAATAGTGTTATTGATACATCCAGTCTGCACGTTGGTGCCAACTGTAGAACTTAAGCCAATGGTTGCATTGCCGTTTACAGTTATTGTTCCACTTGTACTCAAGTTTACACAGGAAGCACCGGTTGCAGTAACGGTATAATTGAAAATACCCGAGGCTGTTGGTGTTCCACTGATGGTAAATACTCCACCACTAAATGAACCGGTAACGCCAGCAGGTAATGAACCAGCGGTGATGGATGCACCTGTGGCTGTTGCGCTAATTGCATAAGTAATGGGTGCAATCACATTGTTAATACATATTGATTGAGCATCTGTGCCTATAGCAGAAGATAAAGTAACCGTATTGTTTGGATTAACTGTGATAGTTTGGTTGGCGGTAGCGGAACAAGGAAAACCATTGCTAGCAGTTACACTGTATAATGTTGTTAAAGTTGGAGAAACTGTAATGGAAGTGGAAGTCGCTCCTGTATTCCAAAGATAAGTTCCGCCTCCGCTGGCTGTTATCGTTGTACTTTGTCCATTGCAAATGGTGGTGCTGCCGGCTGAAACAGACGGGGATGGAGCAGCATTAACAATGAGGTTAAATGGGGCATTGGCCTGGATGTAAAGTCTTTTTCCGGTACCACTACAGGGGTCACCAAAAACCCCATTGTTTGCTCCTATTGAAAATGAACTTTGGCCGATCGCCGCCGCAGAAACAATTGCTAACGAATTTGAGGCGTGGCAACTACCAGTTGTAAAACTTCCGCAACTTCCATTCGGTGTGCCATAGCTAGCAAAAGCAATGCTTGAAAATGTTCCATTGGGTGAAGTTAACGAAACAGTACCTCCTTCATTAGCAGTTCCACAAACGCTTGTAAATGAAACTATATTTGAGCAACCAGTAGCAGAATTCCGGACGGTGATCGTGATAGGATAGGTTCCAGACGTTGCAGTCAATCCAGTCAACGAAATCGCTCCACCACTTAATGCGGTCCAGCCCACATTGATCAATCCTGCAGCAATACCCGCCGGAGCCCAATCAATTGAGTATTGATTGGCTCCATTTGCAAGCCCGGAATATAAAATGGAAGAAGTGGTAACCCCGGAACAAACGATGGGTTGATTTCCTAATGTTATCGAAGGAATAGCATTTACGGTAAAAGAGGAAGCACTCGTTACGCTACCTCCTGCTGTCGTAACTTGTATATTGCCGGTTGCTCCTGCTGCCGGCGTAGCATTTATTTCTGTTGCAGAATTTACAGTAAATGATAAAGCATTTGTTCCGCCAAATGTTACTGCTGTTGCACCAATAAAATTTGTACCGGAGATAGTGACCGGTGTATTGTTGGCGCATCCGTTGGATGGTGTAAAACCTGATATCGTAGGCAAAACAGCCGCAGGAATATAAGTGAGCCCAACGTCATCAATGGAAGCGCCGGGCTGTGTATCGACACTATTATCGTTCTGCCAGGTAAAAATAAGCCGAACGGTTGTGCCAGCCAGTGAAGAAGGTAATACGATGGTTTGAGTTATATAGGTTGATTGCAAGTTTGTTTGCGAAAAAACAAGTGTTGCGCCAGTTAATGCCGAAGTATTTGAAACGGGCACTCGTTTAACAAGCGTAATAGGTGGTGCGGCGGTATATACCAACAGCCTGTCGTAAGCATTCGATCCGGAAAATTCACCACCGGATTTCCATGTAAATGAAAAGGTAATATTTGTTGCGCCAGCAGGTACCGCTACATCTCTATAAAAATGAGAAGTTCTGGTTCGGTTTAGCCGGTAATTATTATCTGTCCCACCATTGTCTGTTATATATGCTGATCTTGTTCCACTTGCATTTGTAAAAGCGCCAGCTACCCAAACATTATCGTCATCGTCAACCGTCGTCCAGCCATTACCTGATAAAGTACCGGAAGTTTCAAAACCGCCATCGCTGGCGGAAATCAAGGCGATTTGAGAGTGCCCGCTTACATATAAAAGTGCAAACAGCAAGGTTAGGTAGATGTTCCTCATAGGAATTAATTATATAATCCAGCCAAAGGTTAAGGGATTTGACTGGAAAAAGGTTTTTCACCAGAACTAACAGATTTTAGTCATAAAAATTGTTCGGCAGGTGCTGTTTTTTGAAAAATAATTCTATAACACCTGTAGTTTTTTTTCTATACAATTATCCAGAGTGCATTTGGGTAATTGCAGAAAATGAAGGCGGATCTAAAAAAATCAATCGAAAAAGGACGGCTTTTGAAAAGGATGTACTTAAAATAAAAAACTGTTTTGAAAGAAAAAGACGCTTCTCATGATAACATTGAAAGACCACATCATAATAAATCCAACTATTTTGAATCGATAGAAAATGGCTTGAAAGAAGCAGGTCTGGAAGCCAATTTTTACGGAAAATTTCTGCAACTTAAAAAACACTTTTATTTATTATCCATCATCTGAAATACTTTCAAAAAAGGAAGATCAATCGTTACACCCCGGAAACCGCCGGTCCGGGCCATCAGTAGTTCATATGGGTTAAACCAAACTATTTCGCCCCCCGTCGTTTAATCTTCGCAAAAATTAGCAAGCTGAAACGAAGGATAGACGATAGAGAGTTACTCGTCTTAAAATAACTTTATACCTGACATTTAAAAATACTGCTTAAACATACTGGAAAAAAAAGCTGCCCCAATTATGGAACAGCATTTGATTCATGTGTGTATATTTTTAAAAGTTTATTTTGCAATCATTTTGACCGTTGTAGTTTCATTGTCCGGCGATATTACTTCTAATTGATAAATACCGGGAAACAATTGGTTGCCAGCATTTATGTATTCCATGGAACCACCGGTTGTAAGGTTGATCTTTTTTGTTAGAATGGTTTGCCCCTGTGCATTCAGCAACCGAACCTGGTACATGCCTGCCGCCATATTTTTAAATTCTGTTCCAATTACACCATTTGTTACCGGGTTTGGATAGATCCTGATACCAGCCGCAGTAACCTTGCCTGTTTTAACCATTACAGTATTGCTATAATCAAACCGACCATCGACCCCTACACTGCGTATCCTATAAAAATTATTGCCTTTTAGCGGATTGGCATCCAACCAGGTGTAAGTGGTGCTAATCCGGTCAGCGCCTGTTGCTACAGTACTATTTACTTTTTCATAATTAACACCATCCGCACTTTTCTCTACCTTGTAATTTTTAATATTCAATTCGTTTTCAACCGTCCAGCTTACTGCTACTTTACCAGCCTGTTCAATTGCCTGAATGGCTTTAAAGGTAACCGGCAGCGTGCTTAAACTAACCTGCTTTAACACAATGCGGAAACGGTTGGCGACTGAACTTTTGGCATTCGAAGTAATTGTAAAATCAACGTTGAAAGTTTCGTTCAAATTTAAAGCAGTACTTTTTCCGGTAAAGCTATCTTCTAACCAGGCAAATACCAGTGGGTCCATATCAGCAGGCACAAATTCAAAGCGATAGCTACGCTCGGTTGTTTTGGTTAGTTGCAGGAAGATGGTATCCATGCTCTTAACCAATGGCCTTCTTTCTATAGTCAGGAATTGCTTATCCCTTAGAATACTCAGGTTCTCGGTAATATTCGAAAACTTTAAGGCATCTTCAATATCCACTTTTTCTGTAAACCGGTCATCAAATTCAACCATGGCGGCATCTACCAATAGACTTGTATGATCGGCATTGGTCTGCAACAGGCTGGTTCTAAGCGATTGAACCGGGATCCCGGATGTTGTAGCCAGACGAAAAAGCTTTGGCACATAGTCTGTTGATTTATCATCTTCATTGAACGTTACCGAAGCCGCCCCCGGTGTTCCCATTTGTACAAAAAACGACTGGCTCAACTGGTTATGATTTCTTTGAACTGAACTCGTATTAGGAATAGATGGTGTAAAATCGGTCGGATTAAAAATATTCGCTTCCATTACAACAAAAACACCAATCGTACCTAGTGAATCCACCAACATTTTTTTTAATCTGTTACCATTACTTTCAATAGTCTGAAGCCACAGTGCATTCTTACTAATTACCATGCCTGTACCTGCAGCGAAAGTCAATATAATGCTGCTATTATTCCAATAAATTTGGCCGTTGGGAGCATTGATAATAACACTGGTAAATCCTGCCAGGGATACGTCCGAAGTTAGATCAAGTCTGCCATTGATGGTAAGTACACCGGTTTGACCAGTAATGGTATTTGCATTGATGGTTGCTCCACTTGCTACTGTGTAATCAGCCATTACTTTGTTTGAAAACAAAACGGATGCTACTGCAACAAGGATAACTTTATTCACTGATGCTAAAGTAAAACGGCGGTTTACAAGACCTTTTAAAAAAAGCGGAAAAAACATACAACCGCTTTTTAAAGCATTGGCTAAACCCGATGGCTGTGCAGGATCGTAAAATTTAATTTCCATGTAATTAGTGGTTGTAATTTTTGATTAATTCGCCGGCATTTTTGTTAAATGGCTAATCCAATATTGGTTGAACGCATCCGAACAGGTGAAGAAATTTAAAAGGAATACAGCGATTAACTAAGCATGATTTTTAGGCGGAAGATGGATTCTGGGATAATATATTGTTGAGACAAAGTGCCTTAGCAAATACAGGAACTTCATTAGAAAAGTTGGTTTTAAAGCCACCGCTTTCTAATTCAGAACCTGTATGGTGCTGTAGATTAATGTGTATTAAAAAAACAAAGCAAACCGAAAAAGGCATTCGGGTTATCTTCAAAAAAAATAATGTGAGGGATTAATTATTTTGAAATTTTTACTATTATGGTTTCAGTTGATGCATTTTAAATAAAAAATCTTTCTTGTTTGTTAAGGGTAACCGCAATCATGCCAAAAAATAAATTGCTGAATTTCAGTTATTTATAAAAAACATCCGTTGCTAATGATCTATAATCTGGAATATCGTCCCATAAAAAAGACAAGTTATTGCAAGACTAAAGACTTCTTTCCGGAGCACATCTTTTACAAGTTGCCTAAAACCATCTATCCCTGCGCCCCTATTTGTACCTAGTTCGTATCCCGTTCGCAAATTCAGTAAGGTGATACGAAGGAGAGACGAAGAAGACTGACTCGTCCTAAAATAACTTTACACGAGTGATTTTATAATCGTATCGTAAATGTACAGACACAAAAAAAGCTGTCCCAATTACGGGACAGCAGGTATTTTATTTCTTTTTATTGTTCGCTCAATTACTTAACGATCACTTTGATCGTTGTAATTTCTTTGTCCGGAGCCGTTACCTCCAACTGGTAAATACCGGAAAGCAGTTTATAGTCTGGTTTGATATTTTCCATCGACGTGCCCGCTGCATGCCTGATTGTTTTGATGAAGATAGTTTGGCCGAGGGCGTTTGATAACCTCGCCGTGTAAATACCATCAGCCATATTTTTAAATTCTGCACCTATAATATCGGTTACAGGGTTCGGATAAATCCTGATTCCAGAAGCCAGGTTGCCCATCTTAACCAACACAGTACTGCTATAGTCGAACTTACCATCTAAGCCAACACTCCGCACACGGTAGAAGTTATTACCACTTAGCGGATTTACATCCAGCCAGTTGTATTCCATACTAATGCGATTGGCACCGGTTGCTGTGGTGGTATTTACCTTTGTAAAACTTACCCCATCTGCACTTTTTTCTACTTCGTAGTATTTGATGTTCAATTCATTTTCAACCGTCCAGTTTACTGCAATTTTACCGGTTTGTTCATTGGCTTTAATGGTTTTAAAAGTAACCGGTAAAGGTCCCAATGCAGCCTGCTTAAATACAATTCTAAAACGATTGGCAACTGAACTTTTTGCATCGGCTGTAATAGCAAAATCAAAGTTGGAAGGCGTCAATACACTGATTGGCGTGCTTAGTTTAGTGTAACTGTCTTCCAAAAATGCCGTCACCGTTGGATCTATATTGGTTGGCTCAATCGCAAAGCGATAACTGCGCTGGGTTGTTCTTGTAAGCTGAAGAAATATGGTGTCGTTGTCTTTTATCGTTGGTCTTCTTTCAATTGCAAGGAACTGTTTATGACGCAACAGACTTAGATTTTCTGTGATGTTGGTAAATTTGAGTGCATCTTCAATATCCACTTTATCCTCAAACTGATCATCAAACTGTACAAGTGTACCATCTACCAATAAAGTATTGTTATTGGCGTTAGTTTGCAATAAAGTAATCCTCAATGACTGCATAGCTACCAATGGTCGGGCAGGACGGAAAAGAGATGCATTGTAATTGCTTGATTTATCCGTTTCTTTAAAAGTTAATGTTGCAGCTCCAGTATTTTCTACTTGTACAAAAAATGCCTGGCTCGACTGGATGTAATTCCCTTGCGTTGATATGACGTTTTTTGCAATGAATGTTCCGGGACTTCCTAAATCTTCCATAGTAACAAAAAGTCCTACAGTACCCAATGAAGGATCAAATATATAAAAGCGGTGTGGATATACATTCGTTTTCGTAAGTTTAGTAAAGTCTACTGATGAAGCATACGGATTGCCAATTAACTCAAAGGAAGGATTGGAAGCACTGGCAACTCCAATAAAAGGAAACGACTGCGACCCTGTTTGCAAAAATCCTGTACTGCTTAAAGTGGTATTATTCATATTTCCAAAAATGGTATTATCAGGACTTCTACTCCTATCTCCCCTCACAAATGCGTAGTAACCGATGTTAGATGCAATACCGGGCGTACCAAGATCCTTCGATAAATTCGTACCAGTAGTATTTCCAACATTTACATAAGCATTGGTAAGTGAATTCCAGCCTTTCATTGAAATGTTTTTGAAGTTGCTATTATCCAGGCCATTTCCTGTACTTCCGGTTGGATTCGGCCCCGTCACGAACATTCCTTTTCCAATAACATAATTGCCACCCGCCTGCCATGAATTGAATATACTTCCGGTATTGCTTAAAGGTGCTGTCACCAGGCGCCATGACCGGCTCATCGGATAATACCTTTCTACCGTTACTTTTCCGGTAGCACTGTACGCAATGGTACCCGTTACTTCTCCTACCCTTGCAGTCGCGGCAGCATCAGAACGCAACACCAATGTATCATTTAATTGGAGTGTACCTGCAACCGGAAGTAAGGTTCCGTAGACCGCAGTTTTATTGCTTAGGGTTACGGCTCCACTTACTGTCAGGTTTTTAAGGGCGTTTGTACCGCCGTCAATTGTCTGGTCAAAATTCAGCGTACTGGTACCGCCAATTGCATTGAGGTTCATGTTAGAAGTTGAAGACCCTCTGGTGATTCCCAGGCCGGTAAATGAGCCGGAAGCAGTGAAGCTCTGTCCGTTCAAATCAAGCGTAGTACCAGGCTGCAACTCAATGTCTTTACTCACCGAGGTAGCTGTTAACTCTGGCATTCTTGGTGCACCGGCAGGTATTACTACATTGGTGCCTGATACCGGCACCACACCGCATGACCAGTTATTGACATCACTCCAATTGGTGCTGCTGTTTCCTGTCCATATTACAGAACCTGTTACCAAAGTACCCGTAGCGGTTGCGTTTGTACATGAAGTGCCACTGGTTGTAATGGTAAAGTTAAATGTTCCTGAAAGAGCGGTTGTACCACTAATGGTAAATACACCATTGCTGTATGCACCAGTTATTCCAGTCGGCAAAACGGATACTGATGCTCCTGTTGCCCCGCCACCAATGTTGTAAACGATGTTACTGATTGGTAAATTGATACATGGAGTTTGATTGTTATTAGCGGTTGTAAGTGTAATGGTTGGTGATTGCACCGTTAATGAACCGGTAGCAGATGCCTGCGGCGAGCAGGTGCCGGTTGTTGTAATGGTATAGTTAAACACACCACTCGTTGTTGGTGAGCCGCTGATGGTATAAACAGTTCCAACATTCGACACTCCAAGGCCAGCAGGCAGGCCGGTTATGGTAACACCAGTTGCAGATCCACTAATGGTATAACTGATAGGAGCAATTGAAGTGTTGATACAAAGTGTTTGTGTGGTACTTCCGTTGGTCAAATCAATTTTCTGGCTTAAAACGGCAATGGTACCGCTGGCTAGTGTTTGTGCGCAGGTACCGGTAGTTGTAACCGTATAATTAAATGTGCCTGTTACTGATGGAGTACCGGCTATAGTATATATATTTCCAGAAAGAGTAGCAGTTAAACCAGTTGGCAAACCGCTAACGATAGCCCCTGTTCCCCCACCACCAATGGTGTATTTAATATCAGCAATAGCTGTATTCAAACAGGGTGTTTGCGTTGCATTACCTGTTGTTAGCAAAATAGATGCTGCAGGATTTACGGTAATGGTACCACCAAGACTGGTTGACGTACAAGTACCCGACGTAATAACCGTATAATTAAATGTGCCGGCTGTTGTAGGTGTTCCACTGATAATAAAGAATCCACTGTTATTAATACCCGTAACGCCTGCTGGCAAGCCAGATGCATTGGCTCCGGTGCCAGTGCCGCCAATCTGGTATTGAATACTGGTAATTAAAGGTGTACTGATACAAAGTGTTGGCGTACTGCTTCCGGAGAATAGTGTAATAGTTTGCTCCTGCACAGTGATAGTGCCGGATATGGTAACAGGGCTACAGTTAGTTCCCGAAGTAATGATGGTATAGGTAAAAATACCAGCTACTGACGGCGTACCAGCGATGGTGTACACTTTTCCGGCATTTGTCATGGTAACCCCGGTTGGTAAACCCGTTATTGTTGCTCCGGTTGCTTCACCGCTGATGGTGTATGCTGCACTCGCAATTGCTGCAGCTTTACAGGATGTTTGCGTACTTGTTCCGGCAGTAAGATCAATCTTTTGAGATTTCACTTTAATGCTACCTGTGGCTGTAAATGGACTACAACCGGTTGCTGTAATACTGTAAGTATAATCTCCCGGACTAGCAGGTGTGCCGCTTATACTTAGGTTAACTCCATTAAAAACAGCAGTTAAGCCAGTTGGCAAAGGTGAAACGATTGGTGGTAAACCACTGCCAATATTATATTCAACCGGAGTAATAGCATTACCAAGGCAAATATTTTGTAAGTCTGATCCCGAACCAGATGCCAGCGTTATAAATGTAGACAAGGTACCAAAGGAAATATCATCCAATCCGAAATCGTTTCCACCTGCTGCTGGGTTTAAGTTTACAATGCGAATTATAGCAGTGGTAGCATTACCGGAATTCCATTTAGGATCGCTGTAAAAGCGAACCCAGTTATTTAAATTCACAGAATTATTATCCATTGGCTTTGGAGCTGAATTAAGGTCCGCAGTAGTCCCAGTTTGTATTCCGTTAATTTCAAACTTTAATTTAGCCGGACTTGCGGAGTTAATGTTCATTGCCCACGCACTAAAATAATAATCGGTATTCGGTAAAACTGATACAGTTTGTTCCCAAATGGTAATATTATCATGACCATTCACCAACATAAAATTGCGATCGCCCGTTTGGTTATTGGTATGATCCTGACCCCAGAAATTCGGGTGGTAATCCTGACCATTTAATCCTACACCATAACCGTTGTTAAGATTATCCGGTACCAATTCATTGTTAACGCCAGGGAGGTCGGGCTTGTAGGCATATCCTGTTATAAAGCCCGTATTACCATTTGTAAAATCACCATTCACCACCAGTTCCTGCGCAACACTAAAGCTGACGGTAGCACTGGCACAACCGCCCAGCGTAGCTACCACGTCGTATATATCTGCTACATCCACGTCAATGGTTGCACCTGTTTGGCCTGTACTCCATACAAAGGTTGCACCGGCAGGTAACGACGTTGCAGTTAATCTAACTTTACCCGGCACGAGGCAATAAACTGCCTGTATTGAAACAACCGGAACGGGATTTACTGTTAACGTTACATTATTTGTAACAGAACATAATGCAACATTGGAATTGGTAGCACTATACACTTTTGTGCCTGCCGTTGGCTTGGCGTACACAGTTGCTCTTGTGTCACCAGCGTATGGAACAGTAGCACCTGCATCAATATACAATCCGGTAACCGGTGCCCAAACCACCGGCACTAAAGGAACCCCCACAGAATAATTGACAATAATTGACCAACTATTAATCGTTCCGGAAGTTCCGGCGGCAATGTCCCTTGCACTCAAGGTCCAGTTACCATTTGGGGTATTAAACAAAGAAGCAAAGGATGTTACATTTGATAAATTTCCAGCTACTCCTGTTGCACCTTGTACATTGAACGTGGCTTCAGGCTTATAGGTACTATTAAAAGGAGCTGCCTGCCCAACAATGGAAGTTGTACCTGTACTGCTGATGGTACTAATATTAAAATTATCTCCTGTTCCACCTTCCCGGTTCACTAAATTCAAAACATTTGAATTGGGTGCTTTTATATTTACTACTAAATCCCCCACATTGTTATGCGTGATTTTAAATTGCACACTTACACTATTGATAACTGCGCCAGCCGGGATTGTTGAAATGTTAATGGTGTTTGATGCACCTGTCGCATTATTATCCGGAATAGCCAGATTAATAGCGGCAGGCGTGGATGGGAAAGTTACGGTAGTGGTTGTGAAACTTGAAGCTGCACTCAATGGCATGATTGTGCCTTCGCAAAAAGCAGCAGTTACGGGTTTAAGTACAGGGGCAGCCGGTAATGGATTTACTGTAATTGCTGCTGATCCGGTTTTGTCTGCCGCCAATGCAGTACAATTTGCATCTGAAAGTGTAAAGATGGTGTAAGTGGTGTTTGACACCGGGGATACCTGCAAAGTAATAGTGGGTGCAGTTCCACTAAAAGCAGCACCATTCGATAATGTACCACTAATGGTTCCTGCACCAGTAATAGAAATGGTTAGCATGGCTTGTTGACCGGCGCAGATGGCCGTTGTACCGTTAATAACACCGGTAGGCCTTGCATTTACAGTGATGGTAACGGCAGTAGAATTGGCCTCAACACAGGGCGAATTTTGAACCACCGCTCTATACAATGTTGTTTGCAGAATGTTGGTATAAGTTAATGAAGAAGTTGTATTGGCAACAGTAGTCCATGATGCACCGGCATTGACAGATAATTCCCATCTTACTACCGAACCATTATTACCGGTAAGACCCATTGTACCCGAATTATTGCCAGCGCAGACTGTTGCATTGCTGCTAACTGTTCCAGCTATTGTTACCGGATTTACAGTAATGATGGAAGGAGTTGAATTAGCGGAGATACAAGTACCACTTTGAACAACTGCCCGATACCAGGTGGTTTGTGTTATGTTTGAATAAGTTAAATCGCTTGTTGTATTGCTAACAGTAGACCAGTTTGCGCCGGCGTTTGTAGAAGCTTCCCACCGGATAACTGAACCGGTATTAACGCTTAGATTTATGGTAGCTCCATTGCTGCCAGAACAAACCGTTGCAGTTCCATTTACTGTACCACCTACCGAAGCCGGGTTGACCGTGATGTTTGCAATGCCGGTTTGTATTTGTGAACAGGAGGTGGAGCTTGCATCTTGTACACTCACTAAATTATAGGCAAAACTGCCTGCACTATTGGTGGGTACAGGAGTGGTAATCGTATTACCAACAATTGTCGTAACCGAAGCGTTGCTGCCACCATTAATATTGTAAGTAAAAGTATAGGGTGCTGTACCATTGGCTCCGGTAAAAGTTATGTTTGGATTAGTTCCATTGATACATACGGCGGTGGTACCGCTAATGCTTGCTGTTGGTAAAGGGTTAACAGTTACCAGCACGCTTTGAACAGTAGAACAGCCTGCCGCGGTAGTTCCCTTGATCCAATAAGTACCAGCCGTTGCAGCGGTTGGGGTTGCATACACATTGGTAGCTCCAGCATTTGTAAAATAAGTATATGTCAAACTTGCATCCGATCCGGTTGTAATTGAAGGACTGGTAAGATTTGCAGTAAGTGGACTACAAACAGCAATTGGATTGGTCACCACTGTCGGCAGTGCATTGATTGTTACGGTTACGGATCCGCTCTGAGACCGTGCGCATGACCTGCTATCCTGCACGCTAACCAGTGTGTAAATATAGGTTGTGTTGGGTGTCAATAAAGAGACCGAAACCTTTATTAAATTTCCGGATGAAGTAATAGTTTGCAGAGCACCCAATACCCCATTGGTAGTGATGGTATAAGTAAAAGTGTAGTTTGATAATCCACCTGCACCTGTAAATATAACAATGGGTGCTTCGACAGCATTTGCACAAGCAGCAGTTTTATCCACACCAATGATAGCTGTTGGCAAAGGATTAACTGTAACCGGGTAAACTGTTGCATTGGCCGCATTACAACCTCCAACATCTGCATAGTTTACAGATACCGATTTTGATCCGGCAACATCCCAGGTAACTTCAATCAAGGCTGTGCCTGCTCCCGAAGTAATTGTACCTCCATTCACCATCCAGACATAATCAGTTTTTCCGGATTGAGTACTATAAACGTTACCTGTTGAATTTAAACAGGCTGTAGCTACACCACCTGTAAATGTAGGTGGCGCAGTTGTTGGCGCATTTGAGAAACTGGAAGAAGTTGATGCCGTGCATCCAGATGAATTGGTATAATTTACATTGATTGTTTTTGTTCCGGTTGCAGTCCAGGTTACCTCAACAGTAGGGTCGCTGGAAGTACCACCAGCAGTGATGGTACCACCCACTACATTCCAAGTATAATTAGTCTGCACAGATTGGGTAGTGTAGATTTCTACATCTCCAACACAAATTGGATTTTTTCCCGTTAAAGTTGGTACTGGAATTGGATTTACTGTTAGCAGTTGGCTAACATTCGCAACACACCCATTTACATCGGTAAACGTGTAAATGATAGAAGCGGTGGTACCGGCACTAACACCACTTACCAGGCCGGTAGATGAATTTACATCCGCAAGAGGTTTATTATTACTTGTCCAAACCCCTGTTCCCCCAGCAGTTGAATTACTCAATGGACTGGTACCATTGGCACACAATGTAAAAACGCCTGTGATAGGTGCCACAACTGGTAGCGTATTCACTGTAATAGTGTATGACCTTACTACAGTACAGAAAGAAGCATTTGTAATGGAGTAAAAAATGGTAACGGAACCTGCCGCAACACCTTGCACCTTTCCGCTTGACCCAACGGTGGCAATTGCAGAACTACTGGTAGTCCAGGCACCACCCAAAGTGGCGTTCGCAAGGGTTATTGAACTACCCACACAAACCTTATTTAATCCAGTTGCCTGAGTGATTTGAGCTACTACGGGTAATGCATTTACCGTCAGGCTAAGATCACTTTTTGAAGTACAGTTATTGCCGTTGGTAATCGTGTAGGAAATGATAACCGTACCGCCAGCAACGCCTGTTACCAGCCCGGTTGTAGCATTTACAGTTGCGGATGTGATATTACCGCTTGACCATACTCCACCAGCAGTAGGATTGGTTAATGTGGTAGTGGCACCTACACAAACAGCCGCAGCACCGGAAATTGGATTTACAACCGGTAATGAATTTACGGAGATCAACGGGGTACTAAAGGTTGCTTTACAACCATTACCGTTTGTTACTTCAACCGAAACAGCATCACCGTTTATCAATGTGGAGTTAATATAAACATGTGAAGCGCCATTCTGAACTTCAACACTATTTAAAAGGAATCTGTAATTGGTAAATCCTGCCGTGGCAGCAAAAGTAACATTGGCGCCGGCACAGATGGTGTTGTCATTATTGGCAGTGCCTGAATTTTCAGTAGCTACCAATGAACCAGTTGGTAAAGCATTTACGGTCATTGTGCCAGCACTGAAAGTGCTTAAACACCCATTTACACCGGTTACTATAACAGCTACCGTTTGACCGTTGGACAATGTATTTGTAGAAAAAACATTTGTACCGCCATTTTGTATCGTAGTAACGTTTACGCTAAAATTATAATTGCTAAACCCTGTACTAGCAGTAAATACTGCATCGTCACCAATACAAATAATATTGGATGGCGTGGTCAATGTTCCGGTTGGTAAAGGAACAACGGTGATTGATTTTGAATCTGCCGCAATAGTAGTACAACCAAAACTATTTGTTACGTCAATAGTAACTGCATCACCATTTGCAAACGTGGTTCTGGTAATAGTATTAGCTGAAGTATTTTGTTGAGAGACGCCACCGATTTTAAAATTATAATTTGTAAATCCGCTGGTGGCTGTTAAAGTAACTGAAACACCGCCAGCACAAATGGTTGCATCGTTTGGTGTACCAGATGTTTCGCTAACCGTGAGCGTAGCAGAAGGATAAGGATTCACTGTAACAGGTAAAGCATTAAAAGTAGTAATACAACCCGTTGCATTTTTAGCAACTACTGAAACCACCTGGCCGTGGGTTAATGTTGTGGTAGAAAATGTGTTAGATGGGCCTGCAACACCAATACTAAAGCCATTCACTTTAAAATCATAATCACTAAATCCTGAAGAGGCAGTAAATGTAATATTGCTGCCCACACAAAAACTGGTTGATGTGGCTGATAAAGTACCCGTAGAAACCGGATTAACTGTTATGTTTGTTTGGGCAGAGATTAGACTACACTCATTCGGATTTTTAACTTCAACGGTAATATAAAAAGAAGTGGTTGGTAAAGCAGCGGTGTTAACTACGTTGCTGGGTCCGGTGTAAATGGTATTAACGCCATCTATTTTAAATGTATAGGTGTTTCCCGAAACTGCCGGGGCAGTAAAAGTGACTGTTTCACCGGGACAAATGGCTGTTTTATCAGCAGTTAGTGTGGCCACCGGTAATGGATTTACCACGATCATAACATCATTAAGAAAACCTGGGCATATTGGATCAAAAATTCTCACAGATACCTTATCGTTGCTAATAAGTGAATTGGTACTAAATAAGTTGGATCCACCTGCAATTTGGGCGACAACACCATTTACATAAAACTCATAGGCAGCATATCCGGGAGTGGCGGTAAAGGTAACGGGGGCGCCTGCACAAATAGTGTTATCATTGGGGGCTGTACCGGATGTTTCAGTAGCAGTCAGCAAACCAGGTGGTCTCACACTCACAACCACTGTAAAAGGAGTACCGTTGACACTTCCACAAGAGGTAGGCGTAACGGTATAAGTTGCTGTCGCAACAGAAGCTGTTGTGTTCGTAAGCGTTTGGCTTAATGTAGAAAGATTGCTTCCTGTGCTAAAACCGGTTATCGAAGCTGCCGGGCTAATAACCGGAACACCCCAGGAATAGGTTGTACCAATTGGTGCTAATACTGGTAAATTGTAAGTCGTACCGGAGCAAATAGTACCACTTTGATTAACAATGTTAGCAATGTAATAAACGGTCTGATTGCATTCTAAGGTCAACCTGTCTGGCGTAGATAGCGCAGCAGGAAATAAAATCAATTCCGATACATGGTTGTTGTCCCTCAACCCCCTATCGCCGTTAAACGCAGAACTAATTGAAAATGTGCCATTTTTTTGAATATTTGAAGAAGTCGTTATGGTATGTAATGAAAACGTTCCGGTAAGGGTTTGAACACTATTTACCCAGTTTGTTGGAGGGTTCGTTCCATTTACCCAATCATTTCCATTATTGTCTTTCATGTAATTACCTCTCACAGAAAAATCAGTATTAGCGGGTAATGCCAGAAGAGTTTGTTTATATCCCAAAACGGGAAAAGAAGGATCGTTTACAAAATCCCTTACAGCATTTACAGTCCATACCGCTGTCGAGACAAGGCACTCAAGTCTTTGCTGGGTGCTTCCCCCTGGGTCTGTCCACCTGACAGTTGGTTTTCCATTGACCAGTTCTACTACACCGGTGTTTACAATTCTCGACTGATTTGCGGCCGTTGCCTGTATTGCATTTCTTCCATTTCCACTTTGATCGTACCAGATTGAAACAAATCCATTGTTACCAACTCCCACAAAAGTCAATAAAGCGGCCTGATCAAGGTCGCCTGCTGCAAAACCAATATCCGCTGTGGCATTATCGCTACTACGTCTTACCTGGATAGCGCTACCAAGATATGCAGTACTCAATTTGCGAAGACTAAATGCTGCCGATGCAGGTGTGGCTGCGGTAAGCCCCACATTGTTAAGCATGTTTTGTGCAGCTAATTTTTGTACCGGCCAAACAAACAGCATGCTTATAAAAAGCAGGGAAGTAAAAAAAGTACCAAACAATTTGACATTCAAAAAATAATTTCGTTTTGCGTCAAGGGTTTCAGAACCATGTAAAAGTGTTCCCATTATAGAGTAATTTAAAAGTGGTCAACAAATAAGTTGGTCTTTTCAAGGAAGAATGGATTGTAAAGTGACGTTTAGTAAAAAGCAAATACAGGAACTTAACTTAGTACTGGACGTTGTTTAAGCCAACATTTGTTGTTCAGAACCTATATCGTGCCGCAGATTAGTGTGTAAAAAAAGAACGGGTAAACGAGTTTGATAATTTTAAAAAAATAATTGCAGGGATTATTTTTTTATTTTATTGTCCTGACTTAACCTATTATAGTCAAGGCCAATAATTTATCATCTACCCATTCTTCCTAAACCGTACCGTTTTATTAAGTGCTTCATTTAAAAAGGTTTACGAAAATTTGATTCTCTCTTAAATCCAGATTATGGAGTTTATTTCCAAATACTGAAATGTCTACTATACCTAATTGGCAGAAAAAAAATCAGTATTTAATTTAAATAAATAGAGATGATGATTTTTGTAAAGGTTTTTGGACTTTGAAGTAAACCAGCCTCTTTTTGCAGAAAAATTAATGTACGGGATTAATTATTTTGTGGTTTAAAAGGCTCAGCGTGGCTATCGAAGGAATTGGAGATTGTTTACTTAATTGCGCAGCAAATGTACTATAAACTTCAACATCAGTTTTGTTTTTTTTCATTTTTTTCAAATAGATTTTTCGACTCAGCAATTGTTTGTTTGAATATGATTTGTTGAGGCTTATAAAAACCACAAAAAAAGCTGCCCCAGGGTTGGGACAGCCGGTACTTCATGTGTGTGTATCTTTTGATCTTATTGCACGATTACTTTAACTATGGTGAGTGCTTTTGCCGGTTCTGTTATTTCTAACTTATAAATGCCGGACAGCAATTTATAATCTGGTTGAATGTATTCCATAGAAGTACCCGGTGCATGATTGATGATTTTACTGAAGACTGTTTGCCCTTGTGCATTTAACAATCTTACCTTGTAAATACCTGCGGCCATGTTTTTAAATTCAGCACCAATTACATTATCTGTTACCGGGTTTGGAAAAATCCGCACTCCGCTTTCCATCGTTCCCATCTTCACCAGAACCACACTACTATAATCAAATTTACCATCGATGCCAATACTTCTTACCCGGTAGAAATTATTGCCACTCAGCGGATTGGCATCAAGCCAGTTGTAGCTTGTGCTGCTGCGGTTTGCACCGGTGGCAGCGGTAGTATTCACTTTGTTAAACACCACGCCATTCCAACTTTTCTCTACCTCGTAGTTTTTAATATTGAGCTCATTTTCTACCGTCCAGTTCACTGCAATTTTACCGGTTTGTTCCTTGGCTTTAATGGATTTAAAAGTAACCGGTAAAGGTCCCAATGCTGCTTGCTTAAATACAATCCTGAAACGGTTGGCAACTGAACTTTTTTCATCGGCTGTGATAGCAAAGTCAAAGTTGGACGAGTTCAATAAATTAATCGGCGTGCTCAGCCTGGTGTAACTATCTTCCAAGAATGCGGTAACCGTTGGATCTATATTGGTTGGCTCAATCGCAAAGCGGTAGTTGCGCTGGGTGGTTCTTGTAAGCTGAAGAAATATGGTGTCGTTGTCCTTTATTAATGGTCTTCTTTCCACTGTGAGGAACTGCTTATCTCTAAGAATACTCAAGTTCTCAGTAATATTCGTAAACTTTAACGCATCTTCGATATCCACTTTTTCTTTAAACCGGTCATCAAACAGAACCAATGCGGCATCAACCAAAAGGGTTGTATTATTCGCATTGGTCTGCAACAGGCTGATTCTAAGCATTCGAGCTGGGCTTCCGACTGTGGCCGGACGAAAAAGCTTCGGCTCATAGTCTGTTGACTTGTTGTCTTCATTAAATGTTACAGAAGCAGCTCCAGGTCCAGCTACTTGTACAAAAAACGCCTGGCTCGACTGGATATGATTTCTTTGAACTGAAGTGCTATTGAGAATAGATGGTGTAAAATCGATTGGATTAAAAATATCCGCTTCCATGACCACATAAACGCCCACCGTACCAAGTGATGGATCATAAACATAAAACCTGTAAGGAATTACATTATTTTTATTAACCTTTCTAAAATCTACCGAAGAAACATAAGGATTACCTATCAAAGCAAACGTTCCTGCACCAATGTTAAGATCAAATGTTTGAGTACCCGTTTGTAAATTTCCAGTACTACTCAAGGTTGTATTGTTCATGTTTCCAAAAACTGTATTGTCGGGAGATCGCCTTCTATCCCCTCTTACAAAAGCATAGTAACCTATATTAGCTGCTTTTCCAGGTGTAATTAAATTTCCAGAAAGCAATGAATCCTTTGTATTGCCGACATTTTTGTAAGTGCTGGTAGATGAATTCCAACCTTTCATGGAAAAATTATTAAAGTTGCTAACATCCAGCCCGGTTAGAGGGCCAGGATTTGGGCCGGTTACAAACATGCCTTTACCAACCCCGTAGTTCCCGTTGTTTTGCCAGTTACTAAGAATACTTCCGGTATTGCTAAGTGGCGAAGTAATAAGGCGCCAGGCCCGGCTTTGAGGATAATATCTTTCTACAGTAACCTTTCCAACAAATGAGTTACCCGGAGTAGCCCCATTGTTAGTAATATCTGCAAGCCTTGCTGTGGCAATATTGGTGGATGCCAGCACCAGGTTATCATTGGTGAATAAGGTTGTGCCTCCAACACCAAAACTCAACGAGTCAAGAATGCGAACTGAATCACCCACTGCTCCGGATATTGTTATCCCTGCAGGATTAGATAGGTGAAAGCTTTTAAGTGTATTGTTTACAAACCAGCTACCGCTTATATTTTGCCCTACAGTACCATTCAATTCGATGGTTCCTAAAGTAGCATCCAGTACACCATTGTTTGCAATGGCTCCACTAACAGATAATTTTCCACCTGCTATGGTTAAAGATGCGCCACTTTGAATCGCAATATCCTTAACTGCACCGGCTCCGGCATTGATTTCGGGAAAGTTAACGGGCGTATTTGGGATAAAAACAACGCTAGTGCCGGAAGGTACACCACCACACCAGTTTTGCGCATCAAACCAACTGGTATTTACACTACCAGTCCAGGTAATAGCGGATTGCACATTGATGGTAACTGCGTTTGAAAAACTTTTGGGACAGGTTCCATTATTAAGCTCGGTAATCGCCAATTGCTGTCCGTTATTTAAAGCAGACAATGAACTACTGGCAAAGGTTGCAGTTCCGGTTGCATCTGCCAAAACTCCGGCAATAGGAGCTTGTGCAATTCCGCCAATTGTATAACTAACTTTAGATGTACTATTGGGTACCAAGCCGGTTAAGATAATAGTTGCAGCAGTACCAATACAACTTGCGGTTGGTTGCGACACCCCCGTAAGCGTTTGAGTGGTAAGCACGGTTACAGGCAATGGCGTAGCCGGTTCTGAACACCCGTAAGAATTGGTGGCCGTTAAAATATAAAATGAACTGACGTTGGGCGCAACCCCTGTAACATCACCGGTGGTAGCGGAAAAGCCTGCTGGAAAGGATGCCCAGTTGTAAGTGTATTTATTCGAATTTCCCGTTATTGAAACATTGTCAATTGCCCAGCATCCATCCACTATCGCATCGAATTTAAAACGGATATAAAAAACAGCATAGCCAATATACGTATTGAGATTTATAGTTGCATTGGCAAAAGCACTCCTGCTTCCCTGGGTAGTATTATAAGTCGCTATTGAGCTCCAGGTTGAACCATTTGTAGAGACTTCAACACTTGCGGAACCATTCAAATTGCGATTGAAATAATGAAAGAAATCCAGGTTCAAACTGCTAAAGCCTACTGTACTCATTGGAGCAGAGGTTAAAATAACTGCTGTGGTACCTGTACCCTGTAAAGTACTGCTGGCCAGGAAAAAGCTGGTATTATCATTCGAATTAAATAAACCTGCCCCATCATCATAACCATCGGGCCGGCTGGTCCATTGGGCAGCGGCACTATCTCCTCCGGTGGAATTATTCACTTTAGTCCAGCTAAATCCACCGGAATTAAATTTTTCCCTGAGCAGTGCAGAAAGATAGGAATTAGCAACCGCATACAAATTAACACTCTGCCCATTACAAATTTGATTGGCAGATGCCGACACTTGAACAGCCCCGCCGATACCTGCATAGGGATTGATATCCACAAAAACGGTATCAGCTACTGTAGCACATCCGTTCGCCGCATTGATCGTATTCCAGATGGCATAATTACCGGGTGTGGAAGCACCAATATTTATGGCACCTGTACCCGAATTAAATGATAAACCGAAAGTAGAGGCGAAGCTTCCGGCAATCGCCCCCGGCCCAAAAGTCGGCAATTGACTGGCCGCATTGATACTTTGACATAAGCCATTGCCTGGATATTTAAAATCTGCAAGGGGTAATTTAGTAATCGTAATATTCGTAGTAGCTACAATGGTGGTGCAACTGGTTGCCACCGTATTGGTGATTATATAGGTTCCGGGTGTACTGGTTGCCAGATTAATTTGACCAGTGCTCGTGTTAACAAAATTTAAGCCTGCAGTGGAAGAAAAAATGCCTGCCACACCTGCATTGGAATAATTTGGAAATGGATTATTGCCATTGCTGCATACCGGGCTGGCATAGAAAAAATTAGCTGATGGATTGGCATTGATCGTTACCACTACCGGTTCAATATCCGAACAACTGGCAACTACACTTTGAATATAATAGGTACCTGCGATGGTAATATTATTTGGGTTTGATAAACTAATTGTTGCAGCGGCATCTGTCCAGTAGGTGAGTGTACCGCCGCCCGTGCTGCCGGTTGTTACTGCTGGCAAAGTTAAATCGACCGCACCCGTGCAAACAGCCTGGTTGGTTATTTTTAGTACCGGAGAGGTTGCAACATTTACAGTAACAGGGGAAGACATTTGCCGGAAGCAACCTGTATTGTCATTGGTACCTAATATGGTGAATGTGGTGGTGCTATTCAGCAAGCCGGTTGGAAAGTCAATCAAGTTACCATCACCTGGTACCGATCCACCAACCGTGTTGTTTCCTGCATCTTTTAACTCGTAGCTAACGCCTGTTTCTGAAGCTGACAAATTGATAGTGGTAGCTGCGCCAGCACACAAAGATCCAACCTGGGCTGCAAGCGTTTTATCAACTGGCAAGCTTGTAATACTTACTGCAACAGAAGACGAAACGGGGCAACCAAACCCATCGGTAACGATAAGATTATACACGCCGGCATTGGTTACCGTGGCAGCCGTAGTAACGGTTGGATTTGCCATATTCGATGAAAATAAATTTGGGCCGCTCCAGGCGTAGGTATAAGGACTTGCTCCACCAATCGAATTCGCAGTAAGAACGAGGTCACGTCCCACGCATACTGCTTTGCCTGAATTTGCTACCGGATTGATAGAAAGTGCTACCGGTGATAAGGTTCCAAAAGAGATATCATCCAATCCGAAATCATTACCTGCCAATGCAGTATTTAAATTAGCGATGGCAATATTAGCAACGGTTGCCGGACCTGAATTCCATGAACCGAAAAAACGTACCCAGGTATAGGGGCCGCTATTATTGGCGTACCCTTTAGGCAGATAGGCAATACTTCCGGTTTGGAGTCCATTGATAGAAAACTGCAGCACCGCATTGTTGTTATCAATCAGACTTAAGCCCCAGGCAGAAAAATAGTAGGTTGTATTTGGTTGAACTGTAATATTGGATTGAGCCCAAACAATAGCACCGGCCGGTGCAGGCATTCCATTTACAATCATAAAATTACCGGTTCCCGTAGTATGATCTTTTCCATAAAATGAAGAATGAACGATATTGGCATCTGGTCTTACAGCATAGTTACCCTCCGGAACTACATTGTTTTGATCATTGGTATATGCAGTGGTGAACCCAACAGGCCCGGCATTAAAATTTCCATTTACTACCAATTCCTGTGCAACGGAAAAGGTGGCGCTTGACGCACAAGCCGATCCCACCGTGGTGTTAACAGAATAGGTTCCGGCGGAATTTACATTGATCGTTGAACCAGTTTCACCGGTGCTCCATAAATAAGAACTGCCCGTGGTGGAAGTTAATTTTACAAAACCGTTGATGCTGCAATAGTCTGCAGTAATAATTGGCGCTGTTGAAATGGGTTTTACTTTTACGGTAAATTGAAAGAGAGTACCGGTAGTGCCACATAGATAAGGTGTTACCGTATAGGTTACCGTTGCCGGGTTGGCAGTACTATTAACCAGTGTTTGGTTGATTGCTCCTGTTTGTGTTGCCTGAAGGGTAGCTCCTGTAACTGATCCTGCGGGAGTAATAACGGGAGTTCCCCAGGTATAATTTAAACCCGGAATACCTGGTGTAAATGAAGACGGAACAGCACTACACGTGCTGTCGCTTTGATCAGCAATTTTCATCAGCGTATCGGTAATGTTAAAATAATTCAACTGGTTACAGTCAAGTGTTTTACGGTCGGCATTTGTTAAAACACCTGGAAATAAGATTAACTCAGAAACACTCAGACCACCTGTCATTCCTCTACCAGAAGCATTTGCGCCACCAGTGGAATCATTCTGGAATCCCGAACTAATGGAGAAAGACTGATTGGATGAATTTGCCGCAGCAGCATTTAAGGTATGTAGCTTAAGCGAGCCAGTCATTGTTTGAATACCATTTACCCAGTTTGTCGGTGTAGAACCTGTACCGTTTGCCCAATCGTTTGAATTTAGATTGCTGGCATATCCCAACCGTATCGAAAAATCTGAAGATGCAGGTGAAGCAAAAAGGGTTTGCCAGTTGGATGTATTGGGAGTAATATCAGCCAGGTTGCGAACCGCACTGACTGTTTGAACAGGTGTGTTTGACCTACAAACAAGGTATTGCGATAAGGCCTGAAATAGAATGGATGGCCTGCTATTCACCAGTTGAATTACTCCTCCGCCAACAATTCTCGGTTGATAGGCAAATCCCGATTTAAAGGCACGAAATGCGTGCTTATTATTTCCACTTTGATCGTACCATGTATTTATAAAACAACTTGTTGTTGGATTAGTCGTATAAAACGTGCTGAATAACACCGTACCAGGCCGTGCCATAAAACGAAGCGAACCCGTTGAGGAGATTGCTGCGGCAGAAGTAAGCACTAAATTTTGATTATTGGTAATGCTTGCAACAATTCCAATGGTTGTTCTGGATGACGTGTCCAGCAATACGTCGCCCGGTTGTATTTCGGTAGTAAAACTAGTGCCGACACCTGAAACAGTAACCGAACCAGCGGTTGCATTCAAAAAGCCGGTTTTAGGAGAAAATGAGTTGATGAAATTTGCATTCAGTAATACGCCGGAAACAAAAGTAACATTGCTTGTTGCACTAATGGTTAACGCTGCGTCGAAAGCAACATCTACTTCTGCATTATCATAGCCACGCCTCACTCTCATTACAGGGCCAATGTAATTACTAATTACCTTACGCACACTAAAAGCGGCTGAAGGAGCAAGAGCAGGCAATCCAATTAAATCAAGATTCTGTGCTGTACTCTTCTCAGGTATTAATAGGCACAATGTGATAAAAAGTATCAGGATCCCGTAACAGAAACTGTACCTGATTTTTTTGTCACCCTGATTTAAACTACGGTAAATTTTCTCCATTGTTAGCTTTTTTTTGTTAGAACTGTAGCGGTATTTCTTTTAAAAACGTCAGGCTCTATCTCATACAAAAAACTTGATCACCTGTGGCATACAGCCGGTATTATGCGACTAAATACTTTACGGATGATTCTTTGCAGAGATCATATGAATCGTTCTTAAGAATTGGAGTTTTTAGCAAGCCACGCTATTACAAACATAAATATAGTAGTAAAAACATTTTGCCTTTTTGGATTAAAAGAACATGACCAGTTATGAACATATTGTATTTGTCTACAAACATTCGGGTACCCGATTCAGAGGCGATTCAATGGGATAATGGAGTTTGGATTAGATAATTGAGTATAAAAACAACTAAATGATTTATAAAATAAATCTGAAACAAAAAAAATAAATCTGATTAGCCAAATATCATTATCGATTAACTACTGATAATTTCGGGTGCAGATATAGATTCTTAGCTTTGTAAAAAGGAACTGGAAGGGATTCAGGTAAATGTAAGGAATACAAATATATAAGAATTATTGTTTTTGCCAATTTTTTTTCTTGAAATATTTTCGGAAAGTATTTATTCTTTCATCTCGTTGTAATTTAAAGCCAGTTAATCCAACGGCTTTATCGCCCGAAATATTTAAGCGGGAAGTGCTTTGCAAATCTAAAAAACTGATGTACAAACTATTGTTATCAGCGTTTGGCACAGGTATTATAGTAAAGACTTTTTTATTTTCCATGCCGGAAAATAGTTTCTTATGATATCACTATGTTGACTGGTTATCTCACCATCAATTTAGCATGAAAGGAATTATTTTCCTGATCTTTCAATCTCAACTGATAGATTCCACTTACGAGGGCGTTCCTTATCACGATAATACTTGTAAAGAAATCTCCTCCCGGATTGGATAAAGATTGCTCATTCATCAGTTGGCCAAGTTGATTGATAAGACTAAATTGATAAACGCCGGCTTTCATCCGATTGAATTGAATACTGATTTTATCCCCTTCAAATGGATTGGGGGAAATACTGATCCCCGGTAATTTTTTATCAATAATTATTTTTACAATATTGCTGTAATGATGTTTTCCATTTAAATCAATACCCCTGATTCGATAAAAATTTCCGCCGCTTTGTATTAAAGCATCCTGCCATTTATAAATAACCGCAGTTTGGCTTACACCACTTGCCAGTCTTGTAAACTTTTTATTAAAGTTAATTCCATCGTCACTCTTCTCCACCTCGTATTTCACGATATCTTTTTCATTTTCTACCGTCCATTCCACTAGTATGCTACTCCCCTGCTGCCTGGCTTTTACATTAACAATTGCAGTCGCTAATGGTGTCGCCTGTTTGAATGTTATGCAGAACCTGTCAGGTGCTGCGCTTCCTGCTGCTGTAGTAATTGTAAAACTAAAAGAAGATGGTGATGCGACTAATAAAGCTGTTTTTAAACCCGTGTGTTTATCTTCTAAAAAAGCCATCAGCAAGGGATCCAGATTTTCGGGTTCAAACAAGAACTGGTAATTGCGGTTTGAAGTATGAGTAAGATTAAAAAACAACGTATCGCCTGAACCAATGGGCGGTCTTCTTTCCATCCCGATTAAAGTTCTATTCCTTAACAAAGAGAAATTTTCATGGATGTTTACAAATTTCAACGCATCCTGAAAATCGACTGCATCATTATAATGTTCGCTAAATTCTGCAATATTACCGTCCGCTAAATGTGTGCTCCCATCCGCATTTATCAAATTTAACGAAGACCGGAAAGCCATCTTTTTTGAAAAAGGCAGGACAGGCCTGAACATCCCCTGGTTATTGTTCGATGTCTTGTGAGCTTCCTCAAAATTGATACTGGAAGGTGCCACTGTTGCATCAGTTTCGATAAAAAAAGCTTGTCCTGATTGGATGTTTAAATCCTGACCACCCGGACTGGGTTTTGATTGCGTGTAAATACCATCATTGTCAAAATCATCAAACTCTATGAAAGCCCCCACCTGGTTTATTTTAGGATCCCATACCACAAAACGATTGAGTAAATTTACCCTCACCAGGTCTTTAAAATTAACCGGCGATGCATATGGATTTCCAACCAGGGCAAAAAAACGACCAGCACCTGTGCGGGTTGATCCGGGTAAAACCTGTTGACCTATTTGCAATTTCCCCCTGCTGGTTAAAGTGGTATTATTGGTATTTGGAAAGACTGTATTTGCAGGGTCACGATCGCCTCTTACAAACATGAAGTAACCAATATTATCTGCATTGAGCGATAGTCCTTTGGAAACAGGTACCAGCGTATTGTCAACGTTGATATAAGCATTGTTTTCAAATTTTTTCATGGAATAATTGTTAAAGAAACTAACATCCAACCCATTACCGGCACCAGGCAATTTACCAGTGATCAGTGTTCCAATACCTGCAATATAAATTCCATTGTTTTGCCAGTTGTTAAAAATTGTTCCGGTAGTTCCGAGCATGCTCAAAGGCGACGTAACCAGGCGCCACGACCTATCTCCCGGAAAAAACCGTTGCACATTGAACCGGCCAGTTGTGTAGGTAATATCGGCAGTTGCCGGAACCGTTGCAACCCTGGCAGTATTGGTGACCGTTGAGATTAAAGTGATATCACCTGTCGTAAGGTTTAATTTACTATTGGCGGATAAATTGAGCGAATTTACTATGCCTAAATTATTATTTATGGTTAGTCCTGTAGCGAAGTTATTATTGTTGGTAAGATTATAAAAATTGAAACCGGTTGAACCACTGTTGGTAAAACTTTGAATGGCCGTAGCATTACCAAAAAGTATATTGCCATTGTTATGTGCAAAACTACTGCCACCGAATTTTATCAAATCGCCGTTGATGATTATTGTTCCCGCTGGCGCTGTTTTTACACCGGTAGTTCCAGATATCAGCAGGTTTTGATAGGGATGGGTATTGGTAATATTTTGCACATCATTGCGTGAGTATTCAACAGTACTACCCGAAGCCAAAATAACATTATCGATGTCCTGATTTAGAGAAGTTGCCGTCCCCCCTGTGCCACCACTAAAACCATCTTTATCGCCGGTTTTAAATGTAGCCCCTGTTTCAACCGTTACGGTTTCTCCCGTTCCAAAAGGCCCGGTAATACCTTCATCATTTATTTCAAAAACACTCCCCGTTTTAATGATGAAGGATCCGTTATTATTTAAGGTAATATTTCCCACAGAATTACCAACATTTGTACCGGTTACTTCAATGTTTTGGTAGGTCCCCATTTTGATTGTTTGGCCACTAATACTATTGCATGCATACTCAATCACACCGCCTGTTAAACTATAAATTCCTCCCATATGTGGCTGCGGATTATTGGTTCCACTCAACCTTAGTCTGCCGCCATCCATGGTTAAATTGGTGCTGATATTTCCAAATGTATGGTTGGCTGCATCTACTATCGCCGCCCCGGTAATAAAAACAGTACCGGCTGGATTAAATGCGCTGGTGATTGTTTTGGTCCCATTGCCCGAAAATTTTATGTGCTGATAGTCCGATCTGGTTGAAACCGCCTGCGGACCACCGGTTGCCAATCCATATTCAATGATACATCCAGTTGCAAGTGACGGAGCAATTCCCGGAATGGCTGCATTGGTTCCTGTAAAGCCATCTTTATCCCTGGTAATAAAATTCCCGATGATATTGACAGAACTTCCTCCCCCGTTTATTACCTGGCTTTCTCCACCATTGTCAAATCCGGCAGTGGCACCGATCGTCAAGAGTCCATTTAAATTGAGATCGTTTATTCCATTCATTGCCAATGTTCTGTTGCCGGTAATGGTAACATTTCTTAAACTGATATTGACATTGGTTGGAATTGTAACTGCTCCACCAGTCGTTCCCTGCACTGTCAAATCGCTGGTAGCGGTAGCTCCAAGGAATCCGGCAACACTGTTTAAAGAAGCACCATCTAAGTCAATTAAAGCACCAGCACCGATTGCAAATATGCCACTGGTAAGCAACAGATTTCCTTTGATGGTACGGCTAAAAGGTAAAGTAACGATTGAAGCATTATTATTGATCAAATTAAGAGGTCCGCCAAGGTCAGGAAACTCGGACCCTGTAATGGTTTTAGCAACAGTGCCTGAATATTTAAGTGTACCAGCAGGGCCATAAATAATTTTGCCCGATCCGTTTAATGTGATGGTGGCAGACTGAAAATAATCAAAGGTACCATTGATGGTAAGTGTTGCTCCCGGCTCCACCGTTATATTGCCACCAATTAAACTAATATCATTCAACGTTTGATCGCTGCCAATGATGAGCGTTCCACCAGACTGGGCAATATTATTGGTGGCTGGTAAAGTACCGCCGCCAAGTCTGTTCAAATGAAGGGTTCCTCCTGCGGCAGCGATGTAGGTGACGCCGGTATAAGTATTGGCATTGGTAAGCATCAATGTGCCGGCTCCGTATTTTGTAAAACTGCCATTGGTGGTATTATCAGCTATCACCGCATCGATGGTAAGATTGCCAGGAGCTACATTCAATCCAGTAGAAAGGGAAGTGCCCAGCTTTATCAAATGAGTATTGGCAATATTAAATGAAGCACCATTTAACAACTCACCGCCATCAATCAATATTGTATTGCTTGCATTCCCAAGGCAGCCATCTGAAGCAACCCGTATTTTTCCTCCGATTATATTTAATGGTCCGGTAAAACTGTTGGATGAATTGATGATATTAAACATGCCGGAACCGTTTGAATTGGCTGCAAAACTTACTCCGCTTGTGCCACTAATAACGCCGCCAAAAGTAATCGTTCCTGCATTACCGAGTGTGAGTTGACGGTTGGTTGCAGCTAATGATATGTTATTGTCAAATGAAAGATTGGCGGTAGCACTTGCTAAACCAACAATGTCACCAAATTGAATATTACCGCCAATATTGACACCTCCGGGATACCTTCCATTCAGATTCGTATTATTGTCTGAAGCTACAATGCCACCGTTTAAACTAAGGGTATTGTTTCCCAACGCATTGACACCACTGATAATTATCGTGCCATTGTTCAAAGTAAAACCACCTGCATAGTTTGAACCAGTGCCCAATGCCAAAACACCCGGACCAGTTTTTATAAAACCAGTTCCTGCTGCGGTTGAAATTGCCTGTGAAATCATATTCAGCGTTACTCCACTTGCAACATTGATGTTAGCTACAGTGCCGCCAGTTCCTAGTGTACCACCATTGCTCCAGATAACATCTGCTGTAGCATTGATTCCGGCAATATCAATGGTAGCCCCTGTAATGATAGCTGGGTTATTGAAATGAATTATGGCACCTCCAGTTGTGATTAACGGCGAAGTATATGGCCCTGCCGGAATGGTACTCCAAAAACTTCCATTTAATGTGCCGGAACTTCCAAAATAGTTATTGGTTTGACCACATAGATCCATTGCAATTACAACAAGCGTAGTAGCTAGTAAACCGATTTTTTGGTAAAAAACATTTAGTGAATTTAAAAAATGCAGGATCGCATTGGCTCCCTGTTGATGTTTGATAATTTGATTCATAGAGAATAATTTTAAGCAACTATTAAAAAAATAGTGGTTACGAAAGGCAGCAGAAATCACATCTGTTTAAAACACCAGAAGTAGCTAAAGAGGAAAGGAATCAGAAAGTGAGCAGAGCAGCAATCATTGGAGGGAGGATTTTATATAACAGTTTAAACTTATACAATAAGAATTGCAATTCAAAGCTTTTCAAAATAAAATTTAAAAAATTTTTAGTCCATAGACTTTGATCTTAATTAAAACCTTAATATTTTGTTTGAAAAAATATGACAAAGAAATACCTGAACGAGTTAACCTACGAAATATTAGGAGCCGCAATTGAGGTGCATAAAATATTAGGTCCGGGCCTACTCGAAAGCGTTTATCACCAATGCCTTGCCTACGAATTTGACTTGAGAGGCATTACATACAAATCCGAGATGTATGTACCGGTAAAATACAAGGATGCAGTAATCGATACTACCTTCCGTTGTGATTTTTTAGTTGAAGATGCAATTGTTGTAGAATTAAAAGCGGTAGATGCTGTGTTGCCGATTCATGAAGCCTTCCTGATCAACTATATTAATCTGCTTGAAAAACCAAAAGGTATCATGATTAATTTTCATTGCCTCAATATTTTCAAGGATGGCCAGAAAACGTATGTAAATAAATTTTTCAGAGACTTGCCTGAATTTTGATTGAACCACATAGATAGATAGGAAACATAGTTTTAAGTAATGCGATTTAAGGGAACAGTATGAACCTATTCGGGATATTCTTTCGATTATTTAAATGAATTTTGCATGAACCACATAGGTACATAGGAAACATAGTTTTAATAAAAAACTTTCAAGCGATATTTTATTTGATCTCTTTTCGATGTTTTCTATGTATCTATGTGGTTTAAAGAAACAGTTTTAATTATTTTGTCCTGGAATCAATTATGTTCTTTTCATAAACCTTTTCAGGTTATTCTTGCGCTATACCCATGAACTTTGATTGAACCTCTTAGGTACATAGGAAACATAGTTTTAATAAAAAACTTTCAAGCGATATTTTATTTGATCTCTTTTCGATGTTTTCTATGTACCTATGTGGTTTAAAGAAACAGTTTTAATTATTTTGTCCTGGAATCAATTATGTTCTTTTCATAAACCTTTTCAGGTTATTCTTGCGCTATACCCATGAACTTTGATTGAACCTCTTAGGTACATAGG
>Ga0209181_10001757_pt1 | contig 37003 bp, 30 predicted proteins | sample MAT05_FD_187208 | JGI IMG/M metagenome (GOLD analysis project Ga0209181, IMG submission 187208) | Freshwater microbial communities from Lake Fryxell liftoff mats and glacier meltwater in Antarctica - MAT-05 (SPAdes) (version 2) | ecosystem: Environmental > Aquatic > Freshwater > Ice > Liftoff... | reverse complement strand
CCCGCGGCGCGCTGATCGAGATCAACGACGTACTGAAGTGAAGCGGCTGGCGGCCGCTGCCCACTGGCCAAACCGCGTCGCTTGCGCCTGAACAGCGCCGGGGATTGCGCAATCGGGGCACACGCTGTCGGAATACCTGACACTCGAATCCAGATCGGGAACAAACCTGCCTCAAGTTATTGATTTTTAAGCGTAAAGCGTGGTCGGCACAATAAATGCTTATGTGTAACGCATACCCACCCCCTTGCAGAGGAACCTCAAATGAAGCTCTCGTCCATGAAGCACCTGCTGGCAGTTGCCGCTCTTGCCGCCACTTCGTTCGGAGCCCAAGCGGGCTACCTGGGCAATACCGTCGAAGCACGGGCCTACTTCCCTGCGCTGCCGCCAGGCAGCACCACTGGTGGCGGCCCGGTCAACGCCGTGGTCGGCGCCGGGGTTGAATTCACCGACGGCATGTTCACGCCCTTCTTCGGCCCATCGTTCGACTTCGCCGACACCACCATCACCATCACCCACGCAGCCACCGGGCATTCGAACGCCACCTTCAACGGCTACGGCTTCTTCGATATCTTTGCAGGGATAGACGACATCGTCGGCGTCGACATCCTCAGCGACAGCACCGGCTTCTTCAGCGGCGACCCCGGCCGCATCACGTTCAACACCAATACGGTGTTCGTCAACTTCCAGTCGCTGAGTTTCAGTGGCAACACCACTCCGCAGATCGTGCTGGGCGTGCGCTTCGCCAATGGCGGCAACGTGCCCGAGCCCGGCTCGCTGGCGCTGGTGGGCCTGGCCCTGCTGGGCATTGGCGCCGCGCGCCGTTTCGTGCGCTGATAGCCAACGCCCAGACGGACCGGCAGCCTGCCGGTCGCGTCACCAAAGAAAGGGTGGCCATCGGGCCACCCTTTCTACTTGGCGTCTGGCTCTATGAAGCCGGCGCCGGCACGCTCCAGCGTTTGGTGATATCGCCATTGGCGTTGGTGCTCTCGAGCTGCACGCCAAAACCCCACAAGCGCGCCACGTGCTTGAGCACTTCCTGCCTGCTGTCGTGCAAGGGCCGGTCGTTGTGCTGAAAGTGGCGCAGGGTGAGCGAACGGTCGCCGCGCAGGTTGACATTCCAGACCTGGATATTGGGCTCGCGCGAGCCCAGGTCGTACTGGTGGCTGGGGGCCTGAAGCAAGCGCCTGTAGCCGCTGGCGTCGTGGATGGCGCAGACCTCGAGTTCGCTCTGCGCCTCGTCGTCGCAGATCGCAAACGGGCGCAGGTCGCGCATCAGCTTGGGTGACAGGCACTGGCCGATGAAGCTCTGGTCCTTGATGTTGCGCATGGCGTGGTCCAGCGTGGGCAGCCAGGGCTTGCCGGCAATGTCGGGGAACCAGGCGCGGTCTTCGTCGTCGGGGGTTCTCGCAGATGCGCTTGATGTCGGTGTGCATCGCAAAACGCAGCACACACGGGTTGAGGCCTCTTCAGGCCTTGTGCCCCACCAGCGGCTGATAGGTAACGTCAATGCGCGACTTGAGCCACTCGATCATCACACCGTCGGTCAGGAAGCCGTGGGCCAGGATGCCGCATTCGAGAAAGGCGTCGAACTCGTCTTTCACAAACTGCGGTAAGTCGGCGCCAGCTGCGGCCTCGGCTTGGCCTGATGCCCTCGGCCTGCTCGGTGCGGGCAATCAGCTTCCAGGTTGGCAAAGTGCATGGAGCACTTGTCCTCGGCGGACATGCCGCGGCCGCCGACATTCAGCTGCCGACAGGTCGCAATGACAAACACGCAAGCCACCCTCCCCATCAACCCCTCCTGATCAAATCTGCCGCCGCTTCTCCACCAGCCCCAGGAAGCGCTCGTATTCGGCCTCGTCCACGCCGTAGCTGTGTTCCGCATCCGGAAACTGCCCCTGCTTGACCTCCGCGACATAGGCCTTCAGCCCCGCAACCGCCACCTCGGTCAGGTTGGCATAGCGCTTCGTGAATTTCGGCTTGAAGTCGGTGAACACGCCCAGCAGGTCATACGACAGCAGGATCTGCCCGTCGCAGCCGGCGCCCGCGCCGATGCCGATGGTGGGGATCTCGAGCTGGCGCGAGATCACTTCGGCGATCTTGGCGGGCACGGCCTCGAATTCGAGCATGAAGCAGCCAGCGTCCTGGATCGCAAAGGCATCCTCGAGGATCTTCATCGCCGCGTCGGCGGTACGGCCCTGAATTCGGAAGCCGCCGAAGGTGGCGACCGTGTGCGGCGTCAGGCCGATGTGCGAGGCAGTCGGGATGCCCGCATCGACCAGTGCGCGCAGGATCTGCGCCTGCGACTTGCCACCCTGGGGCTTGACCGCGTCGCAGCCGGCCTCCTGCATGAAGCGGGTCGCGTTCTGCAAGGCGCGGTCCACCGTGTTGTAGCTTTGGTAGGGCATGCAGCCGAGCACGAAGGTGTTGGGCGCGCCGCGGCGCACCGCCTGGGCATGCATCACCATCATGTCCATCGTCGCGGGGATGGTGTTGGTATGGCCGTGCGCCACCATCGCCAGGCTGTCGCCGACCACGGCCACGTCGACGCCGGCCAGCTCGGCCCATTTGGCCGAGGTGTAGTCGGGTACCGAGGTGTAGACCATCTTCTCGCCGGTTTGCTTGCTGGCGCGGATTTCGGTGATCGTGCGCTTCTTGCGCTCGGGGCTGGCGGGAGGGTTGGCTGTTGTGTTGGCTGTTGTGTTGGCGGTTGCGGGTGTGCTCATCGGATGCTCCTCGGAGGGGGTTTGCAATGTCTCGGGGTCAGCGGCGGGTCGGGTTGCGGCCGAACACGCCGGCAGCGGCAAAGCGTGCCTGGCCGCCGAGTCGCTCCTCGATGCGCAAGGCCTCGTTCCACTTGGCCATGCGTTCGCCGCGCGCGAAGGAGCCGACCTTCAGCTGCCCGGTGCCCCAGGCGATCGCCAGGTGCACGATGCTGGTGTCCTCGGTCTCGCCCGAGCGGGCCGACACGATGCCGGCATAGCCCAGCTCGCGCGCGGCCTGCCAGGCCTGCAGCGTCTCGCTCAGCGTGCCGCGCTGGTTGGGCTTGAGCAGCACGGTGTTGGCGGCGCCCTGGGCCGCCGCCTCGCGCAGCAGCGTGGCCGACGAGACCAGCAGGTCGTCGCCGACCACCTGCACCCGGTCGCCGACGGCCTGGGTGAAGCGGGCGAAGGCGAGCGCGTCGTCCTCGGCCAGTGGGTCCTCGATCGAGGCGATCGGGTAGCGATCAATCCAGCGCAGCAGCAGCTCGATCAGGCCGTCGGCGTCGAGCTCGCGCGCCTCCAGGCCGAGCCGGTAGCGCCCGCCGCTGCCGAATTCGGACGCCGCCACGTCGAGTGCGATCGCGACCTCGCTGCCAGGCACGAAGCCAGCGCGTTCGATAGACGCGACCAAGGTCTCGAGCGCCTGCTCGTTGGTCGAGAAGTCGGGCCACCAGCCGCCTTCGTCGGCAACGCCGCCCGGGGCGCCGCGGGCATGCATCAGCTCGCCGGCGCAGCGGTAGACCTCGGCCGTCCATTCCAGCGCCTGCGCGAAGCTGCTGGCGCCGGGGCAGACGACCATGAAGTCCTGGATGTCGACGCGGCGCCCGGCGTGGGCCCCGCCGCCAAAGATCTGGATCTGCGGCATCGGCAGCAAGTGTGCGTCGGGGCCGCCGATCGATGCGTACAGCGGCAGGCTGCGCCCGGCCGCCACCGCATGGGCAGCTGCCAGCGAGACCGCGAGCGTGGCATTGGCGCCCAGCCGGGTCTTGCCGGGCGTACCGTCGAGCGCGATCAGGCATTGGTCGACGGCGGCCTGGTCCTCGGCTGCCAGGCCCTGCAGCGCGCCAGCGATCTCGCCGTTGACATGGGCCACCGCCTGCAGCACGTCGAGCCCGCCGAAGCGCGGGCCTCCGTCGCGCAGTTCCAGCGCTTCGCGGCTGCCGCGTGATGCACCGGCCGGCACGATCGCCCGGCCGAGGGCACCGCCCAGCAGGCCGACCTCGGCCTCGACCGTCGGCCGGCCGCGGCTGTCCCAGACGCGGCGCGCGTGCACCGACTTGATGACGAACGCGTTCATCGGGAGAGTTCCTCGCGCCAAGCCAGCGCGACCTGCGCCAATTGGGCCACCGGTGCCTGCAACAAAGACGTTGCCACGCGCCGCACCCGGTCGCGCTCGGCGTCCTGCGTCAGGTACTCGACCGGCGACTTGCCGTCGACGCGGGCCAGCAACAGGCCGGGCAGCAGCGCGGCTGCGCGCTGCTCCAGGTCGGCCGAGGCTTCCCAGTCGACCCCTCCCAGGTAAGCGCCCGCCAGGTCCTCGAAGGCCAGCAGCAGGCGCTCGGCGGCGGCCGGGTTCCACAGGCATTTCAACAACAGGTGGTTCAGGCAGAAGGCGAGGTCGAAGGCCGGGTCGCCCCAGGTCGCGCATTCCGCATCAAGCAGCACCGGGCCGCGCGGCCCGACCAGGATGTTCTTCGGGCTGACATCGCCGTGCACCAGCGTCAGCGCGTGCGCTTGCGTCACCGCCACCAGCTGCTGCAGCGCAGGCGCCAGCGCGGGGTGGCGTTTGGCGGTGGCGAGCAGATAGGGCGCGAGCCGGATCTCGAAGAAGATGGCCTGGCTGTCGAAACGCTGTGCCAGCGCGGGTTGGGCCGCCGCGTGGCGGTGGATGCGCAGCAGCAGCGTGCCCACGCCACGGGCCGTGGCCCGGTCGACCTGGCCATCACGCAGGGCCGACTTCCACAGCCCATGGTCTGCCGGGTCGAGGTAGTCCATCACCAGCACCCCCAGCGCCTGGTGCTGGCCGAGCAGGCGTGGCACCTGGCCGGGTGCGGCCGCCTGGGCCACTTCCATCCACCGGGCCTCGTAGACATTGCGCTCGATCGGCGCGCACCAGTCGGCCGCGACGCGCAGGCGGGCCAGTGCCCTTTTCGCACACACCCGGCCGCGGTCGGTGTCGATGCGCCAGATGTCGGACGAGACCCCACCCGTCAGTGGCTCGCCCTGCAAGGGCTGCGTGCCGGCCAGCCCCAGCGCCTGCAGGGCTTGCACGAATTCCACCGGCAGGGGCTGCGCCATGGGCTCACGCTCTGGATATGAAGGTGTTCCATGATCCGGGGCGCTGCCCCGCACCATGAAACTCAGCGTGCCACCACCTCGCCGGCCTCTTCCTGCTGCAGCGCGAAGATCGAGGTGTAGCCCTTCGACCAGTCCGGCGGCATCAGGCAGGGCCGGGGGTCGTGGTGGGCGTAGCGGGCGCGCTGGCCGCGCAGCATGAACTGGTCGTGCTTCGGGCGGATCGGGTTGACGGTGTACGGGAAGGCGTCGCCCGAGGTCAGCGTGTTCAGCAGCAGCGGCCGCCCGAGGTCGGACTCGTTGCGGGCCGAGTAGTGCAGGGTGCGGCAGTTGTGGATCGTCAGCGAGCCGGCCGGGCCGGGCATGTAGACCGCTTTCGTCAGGTCGAGCCGGGCGCAGTCGGCCGCCGACAGGCAGCCTGTCCACTGCCCTTTGGCGTCGTACTGCGAGAGCATAGGGTCGATCAGGTGGCTGCGTGGCAGCACCGCGAGCGGGCCCTGGTCCATGCCGCAGTCGTACAGGTAGGTGCCCACCGTCAGCGGCGAGTAGTTGGTGTGCGGCCAGAAGCTGATGTCGTAGTGCCACTTGACCTCTTCGCCGCCCTGTGCCCACTTGAAGTTGAGCTTGGAGTGGTGGAACTTCACGTCGGGGCCGACCAGATCGGCCACGATGTCGGGCATCACCGAGTTCAGGCAGTAATCCCAGTAGTCGGGGTGCTGTTCGACCGGGTTCGAGACGCGGCGCAGGCGCGGCGTGTCTGCGCTGTGGCGCGGCTCGAGATCGAACACCGTGTCGGTGCGCGTGATGGCGCGGCTGCGCTCGACCATCTCGTCTGTCGCGGCGCGCAGCCGGGTCAGCCAGGCCTCGTCGATCGCGCGCTCTACCAGCAGGTAGCCTTCGTTGAAATAGAACTCGCGCTGGGCCTGGCTCAGCACCTTCGGGGGGATGGCGAGGATCTGTTCGGGGGTCATCGGGATTCTCCTGTGAGCGGCGGCAGGTGTCGGGATCGAGGCGGGATCAAGGCGGGCTCAGGCGGCCCCCGGCCCGGAAGGCGGCGTTCAGTGCGGCAAACGCCGGCGCACGTGCGGCGTAGTCGAAGCGCCCGGTCTGCAGCACGCCGCCGGCCGCGCGCAGCAGTTCGCCGTAGGCGGCGCGGGCGAAGGACGAGCCCACGCTGACCCGGCGCACACCGAGGGTGGCCAACGCGGCCAAATCCAGCGTAGAGCCGGGCAGACCCATCAGCACGTTGACCGGCTTCGGCGCCACCGCCTGAACGACCCGGGCGACCTCGTCGGCGGTCTTCAGGCCCGGGGCGTAGAGCACGTCGGCGCCGGCCTCGGCAAAGGCCTGCAACCGGCGGATCGTGTCGTCCAGGTCGGGGCGGCTCCAGAGCAGGTTTTCGGCACGCGCCGTCAACACGAAGGGCAGCGGCAGGGCGCGGGCCGCGGCCACGGCGGCGCGCACCCGGGCCACCGCCAGGTCGAAGGGGTAGATCGGGTCGTCGGCACGGCCGCTGGCATCCTCGATCGAGCCACCCACCACGCCGAGTGCAGCGGCAGCGCGCACCGTGTCGGCGCAGGTCTCGGGGGCGTCGCCGAAGCCGTTCTCCAGGTCGGCGCTGAGTGGCAGCGGTGTCGCGTCGACCAGGTCGCGCAGGTGCGTGAGCGTGGCCTCGCGCCCGAGCGAGCCATCGGGCAGCCCCTGGCAGAAGGCCTGCCCGGCGCTGCTGCTGGCCAGGGCCTCGAAGCCCAGCCCGGCCAGCAGCATCGCCGAGCCCCGGTCCCAGGGGTTGGGGATCACGAAGCAGCCCGCCTGGTGCAGGGCGACGAAGCGTTCGGCGCGGTCGTGGTGGGTCATCCCGGCTCCTGGTTGGGTTGTCAAACAGCGTCAACCGTCGAGGCGCGCGCCTTGGCGGTTCAAGGCCTCGCGCACGGCCCTGCCGGGTAGATCGCGCGGCTGCAGGCGTTCGCGTTTGGCGAGCCCGGCCGCCACGCCGAGCGCCTGGCCATACGAAAAACATTGCGCCGTGACCCGCGCCGAAGCGACCGCCTCGTGTTCGGCCGACAGGCAGCGCCCGCCGAACAGCAGACCTTCGCCGCGCTCCGGCACGAAGCAGCCGTAGGGCACCTCGTAGTAGTCGTTGAACAGCCACTCGACGCGGGGCTTGTTGCCCGCGTGCAGCTCGATCGGCCAGGGCGAGCGTGCCACCCCGTCGGCAAACTTGCTGCCCGCGACGACATCGGCATTGCGCAGCGTGGCGGTGCCTGCGCCCTGGCGCGTCTGGCGCACGCCCACCTGCACCCCGGTGTCGTTGACCCAGCTCGCCTCGCAGCCGGCCAGCTGTTCGCGGAAGAAACGTGCATAGGCGCGCACCTGCAGCCGTCCCTGGCGCTCGGCTTCGCTGAAATCGTCGGCCAGCACCGCATTCAACTCGCGCCCGTCGGCGCCGCGGATGCGGGTGCAGTTGCACAGCAGCTCACCGGGGCGGGTGGTGGTGAACAGCCAGATCTTGCTGCGCGGCAGATCGGCGCCCAGCTGCTGGGCCGCGAGGATGCGTTCACTGACGGCCGCCGGCATGATGGTGTCGAACCCATGGGCGGCCAGGAAGCGCGCCGTGTCCACGCCCTGCAGCCGGAAGATCATGGTCGGGTTCTGCACCACGCCGTCGGCGCCACACCAGGTGCGCAGGCCGGCCATGGCGAGCAGATCGGCGTCGCCGCTGGCGTCGATCGTCAAGGGCGCGCGCACGTCGAGCAGACCGGACTTGGTCCAGACCAGCGCGCCGCCGAGCAGGTCGCCGTCGCGGTGCACCCCCGTGCACAAGGCGTGGTAGAGCACCTGCACGCCGGCCTCGGCCAGCAGCGCATCGGCACTCTCGCGCCAGGCCAGCGGCTCGTGCACCCGGGTGTAGGTCTTGCCGTACAGCAGCGGCGGCGTCAGGGCGCCGCGCTGCTCCATCTGTGCGATGAACTCGTCGACGAAACCGTGCACGAGCTGGCGCGGCTTGCCGGGCAAGGCGTCGGCCTCGTACAGCCCGCAGAGCGTGCCCGACAGCCCGGCCACCGCACCGCCACCGCAGAAGCCGTAGCGCTCGACCAGCAGCACCCGCAGGCCGGCGCGTCCCGCCGTGCAGGCCGCTGCTACGCCGGTAGCGCCGCCGCCGACGACCAGCAGGTCGACTTCGCGGCGTTCGGTCGGGCGGGCGTCCATGGGTCGGCTCTCAGCGCAGCCCCATGGCCACGGTCGGCAGCCAGGTCACGAGGGCCGGCCAGTACAGCGTCATCGCCAGCACCATCAATTGCAGCCCGATGAAGGGCACCATGCCGGCATACATGTGGCGCATCGTGATCTCCGGCGGCGCCACCGCACGCAGGTAGAAGATCGCCGGCGCCAGCGGCGGCGTCAGGTAGCTGGTCTGGATCATGATCAGGAACAGGATGCAGAACCACACCGCATCGAAGCCGGCGGCTGTGACCAATGGCGTGAAGATCGGCAGGAAGATCAGCACGATCGAGATCCAGTCGAGGAAGAAGCCGGCGATGAACAGGATCAGCAACAGCATGCCGAGCAGCTGCCAGGGCGTGAGTTGCATCGCACCGATGATCGTGCTGGCCAGGTTGATGCCACCGCCACCGATGAACACCCCGGTGAACAGCGTGCCGCCGAGCAGCACCGCCATGATCATCGCAGTCACGCGCACCGTCTTCAGCAGCGAGGCGTAGAGGCCGGGCCAGGTGAAGCGGCGGTAGAGCACCGTCAGCAGTACCGCGCACACGCAACCGATCGCCGCCGCCTCGGTGGGCGAAGCCAGCCCGCCGAGGATGGAGCCCAGCACCGCCACGATCATGCCCAGCGGGGGCAGCAGGTTGCGCGCAGTGATGCCGAGTTTCTGCACGAAGCTGGGGTCGCCGGGCTCGGGCGGGATGCGTGGCCCTTGCGAGGGCTTGACGATGCACAGCACCAGCACGTAAGCCAGGTAAAGGCCTGCCATCAGCAGGCCCGGGAAGACCATGCCGTACATCAGGTCGCCGACCGAGACATTGGCCAGCGGCCCCATCACGACCACCACCACCGACGGCGGGATGATCGTGCCCAGCGAACCGCCGGCACAGATCACGCCGCTGATCAGGCGCTTGTCGTAGCCGTAGCGCAGCATGATCGGAATCGTCAGCAGGCCGACCACCGACTCGGTGGCGCCGATCACGCCGCTCGATGCCGCGAAGACCACGCACATCAATACGGTGGCGATCGCCAGGCCGCCGGGCAGACGCCGGGTCCAGATGTGGATGGCCTCGAACAGGCGGTCGGCGATGCCTGATTTCTCGAGCATCGCACCCATGAAGACGAACAGCGGGATCGCGGCGAGGACGAAGTTGGAGGCCAGGTCGTCGATCTTCTCGACGAACTGGTGCATCACCGCCGGGCCGAAGGTCAGCAGCCCGAAGCCGGTGGCCGTCAGCAGCATCGCGAAGGTGACCTGGACCCCCAGGAACATCAGCCCGAAAGCGACGGGCAACATCAGGAACGGCAGGTATTCGGTCATGTCGTCGTGCGTGCCCGGCCCATCGCCAGGGCCGTCTTGGCAAACTCGCACAACACCTGCAGCGCAAAGGTGGCGAAGGCGAGGCAGAACACCGCCCGGAACGGCCAGACCGGCAGGTTCAGGGCAGACTGGCCGGAGGTCTCGCTGCGCAAGTAGCCGCTGCTGGCGTAGCCCCACAGCGTCCAGGTGATCCACAGCAGGATGGGCAGTACCAGCGCGTAGACCAGCAGGTCGATCGCCTGCCGCACCCGCGGCGGCAGGCTGCCGCTCAACACGTCGATACGGATGTGTTCGCCCTCGCGCAGCGTGTAGGCCAGCGCGAGCATGAAGTGCGAGCCCGTCAGCGTGTAGCCGACCTCATAGGCCCAGATGGTGGGGGCGCCGAAGGCATAACGCGCCACCACCTCCCAGGTGGTGGCGACCACTAACGGCACCAGCAACAGCGCCGCCAGGATGCCGATGGCCAGGACCCAGCGCTCAGCCAGGTCGATCAGGCTTCTCACGAAGGACTTCCTTCCGTCTCGGATGGGCATCGGCGGCCCGCAACCCAGGCCTGCGCCCAGAAGGACGCAGGCCGCTCTGGCCTCAGGTCCGCTTGACCTTCACCTTGCGCCAGTCGTCGGCTTCACGCCAGGCCAGATCGAAATCGGTCAGGCTCTTGTGCACCCGCGCGAACCACTTCGACTTGCTCTCGCGCGCGGTCTTGTCGGCCCAGTCGCGGCCGATCTTGCGGGCCGCGAACTGCACCTCGTCGTCGAGCTCGGTCATGATGACGCCCTGCTTCTTGTAGAAGTCGAAGGCCTTGGCGTCTTCGACGCCGATGCGGGTCCAGCTCTCGAAGGTCACCAGCTTGGCGACGAGCTCGACCAGTTTGTGGTCGTTCGCCGGCATCTTCGCCCAGACGTCCTTGTTGATCACCAGCTCGAACGGGGCGCAGGGCTGGTGCACGCCGGGATAGCTCAGGTGCTTGGCCACCTTGTAGAAGCCGGGCGCGACGTTCTCCCACAGCGTGCCCCACTCGGTGGCATCAATCGCGCCGCGCTCGAGCATCGGGAAGACGTCGCCGCCGGCGGTGGTCACCGGGGCAGCGCCCAGGTCCTTGGCCATCTCCAGCCAGGCACCGGCGGTGCGCAGCTTCAGGCCTTTCAGGTCGGCCAGCGTCTTGACCTGCTTGCGCGAGTGCAGGAAGACCTCGGCGGTGCGGATGAACAGCGGTATCGAGATCACGCCATCCGCCTCGTCGCGGAACTGGCGCTGCAGGTCGGCGCCACCGGCCTCGTAGAGCCAGTGCAGCATGCGCTCGGCATCGAAGCTGCCCGCATAGCCGCCGAAGAGCGCGGTGGTGGTGTCCTTGCCCCAGTCGTAGCCGATCCAGGTGTGGCCACATTCGGCCAGACCATTCTTGACCGTCTCGGGCACCTTCAGCGCATTGCCCAGGCCGCCGCCGGGGAAGGTCTGGATCTTGAAGCGCCCGCCCGACAGGAAGTCCATGCGTTCGGCGAAGGCCTTGGCACCGATGTCCATCAGCGGGCCGCCGGCCCAGCCGGTGGCCATCTTCCAGTTGTAGGTCGGGCCGGACTGGACCTGGGCCTGGGCTGCGGTGGCGGTGAGCAAACCTGCACCGGCAAGGCCGGTGCCGACAAATCGGCGGCGTTTCATGGGTTGTCTCCAGTGGGTGGGTGGCTTCGGGCTACTGGGTGCCGGTGTGTCCCGGCTTCAGGCGAGGGCTCGGTTTTCTTCGGGTGTCAGCATGGGGCCATCGAGCGTGACACGTTGTGCCTGCGTCTCGCCGTTGCGAAAGCGGGCGACGATGGGCTTCAATTCGGGCTTGACGTGGCTTTCGTCGAAGCCGTTGAACAGGTGGCCGATCAGGCCGCGGTCCAGGTCGGAGGTGCCCATCGCCCAGTCGGCGATAGGGAACGTCAGGTTCATGTTCTTGTGCATCATGATCCCCTGGTTGTGGTGCGCGGTGTGGTGCCGGCGGATCGTGTTGACGAAGGGCATGTTGCGGATGAAGGCGTTCTCGTGGCAGTGGCAGCAGAAGTGGAACGTCTCGTACAGCAGGTAGTGACCGACCATCGTCAGGTAGACGATGTAGCCGGCGTTGGCGTTGAACAGCTGCGAGGCGATCCAGCCCAATGCACCGCCGGCCACGCCCAGGACGATCAGCACCCGCCACGGAAAGAAGACGATGCGGAACTCGCGCACGGTGTCGATCGTCACGTCGTTGTCGGTGAAATACTGGTGGTGCTCGCGGGTGTGGCGCTCGTAGATGGCGCGCAGCGCGAAGACATCGATGCGCCGGTGCATCACGTACTTGTGCATCGTCCACTCGACGAAGTTGCCAGCCAGGAAGACCGGCAGCATCAGCGCCCATTCCCAGCTTGCGCCGTCGATGCGCTGCAGGCAAAGCGTGATCGCCGTGATGCCGACGGCATACATCACGCCGATGTGCACCAGGCCGTTGTAGAAGGGGCTGATGCGCCCCTTGTACTGTTCCCTGAACTGGCGCTGGCGTTCAGACATCATGGCTCGACACCTCTGTGCGATGCAACTAATATGTCAGTGCCATCCTAGGGCTGGCCCCATCGACTGTCAACTCAGGAAACCGAGGATGAAAACCAGACCACGCGGGTCCGTGTCGGCGGCCAGACTGCCGCCCGCCCGTTCCGCACGGCCGCGAGTCGAGGGGGTTGCAGCGGCTGTAGCGGCTGAAGCGGCTGAAGCGGCTATGCCGGCGGTATCGGCGGTCGGCACGGTGCGCCCGCGCAGCCTGACGGCGCAGGCCTACGAACGCATCGAGGAGATGATCGTCAAGCTCGAGCTCGCGCCGGGCAGCGTGATCAGCGAGGCCGAGGTCTCGGCCTCGCTCGGCATCGGCCGCACGCCGGTGCGCGAGGCCCTGCAGCGGCTGGCGCGCGAGCACCTGGTGCTGGTACTGCCGCAGCGCGGGGTGCTGGTGTCCGAGATCGATGTCAAGCGCCAGCTGCGCCTGCTTGAGACGCGGCGCGAGGTCGAGCGCCTGGTGGCCCGCTCGGCGGCGCGGCGCGCCAGCGATGCCGAGGCCGAGCAGTTCGCGGCCCTCGCCGTCGAGTTCGCCACCGCCGCCCGCTCGGGTGACCAGGTCCGCTTCATGCGGGCTGACAAGGCGTTCAACGACCTGTCGGTGCGTGCCGCACGCAACGAGTTCGCGGCCGGCGCGATGGGCCTGATGCACGGCCTGTCGCGCCGCTTCTGGTTCATGCACCACCGCCAGGCCGACGACACCGACCTGATGGCCACGCTGCATGGCCACCTCGCCCGCGCCATCGCCGAACGCGACGAAGCCGGCGCCGCCGCGGCGCTGGACGCGTTGATCGACCACACCGAGGCGTTCACCAAGGTGACCGTCAGCACCGACTACTGAGCACCCCCACACCCGGGCTGCGCCCAGCCCGCCCACCCACGGGGGTTCAAGAAAAGTGGCGGAGCCACATTTTCTTGACAGCCTTGCCGCTCGAGCGGCACGGCAGCGCCCGGCACCAACGCCTCGGGCCCGAAGGCCCCGGGCAGCAGCGCACCGGCCCGGGTCTCGTGCTGGGCGCCGTGCAGGTTGCCGACCATGACGCGCAGCCGAGGGCCGCCGAGTTCGAACCTCATCTGGCGGCAGGCCCCGCAGGGCGCGATCGGCCCCGGGGCGACTGGCCGCTTCGGGGCGACGAGTTCCCGGCAGCGAATGTCGTTGGTGGGTCGAAAACTGAATTTCCCTCGCGCGTCCTCAGGAGGTGCAGCTGGCAGCCGCCAGCCGATGAAGGACTTACGCCGCGGTGATGGGTATGGGTATGCGCCGCGTCGCCGCTCCCACCGCCCGCGCCCGCAACTGCCCACACCCCGCGTCCACATCCTGCCCGGCCGATTGCCGCAGTTTTGTCAGCACACCGCGCCGGTGCAGTTGCCGCGCCATCTCCGCCGCACGTTCCCAACTCGGCCGGCGGAACGACAGCCCATCGACGCTGTTGTACGGAATCAGGTTCATCAGCGCGTACTTGCCCACCAGCAAACGCGCGATGCCTTCGACTTCGTCGTCACCGTCGTTGACGCCCTCGATCAGCGTCCACTGGTACTGGATCGGGTAGCCGGTGGCGCGTGCATAACGTTCACCTTCCGCGACCAGGTCGGCCGGGTCGAAACGCGGTGCGCGCGGCAACAGTTGCGCGCGCAAGGCCGCCTTGGTGGTGTGCAGCGACAGCGCCAGCGCAGGCTTCACGCGCTGCTGGGGCAGTTGGTTGAACACACGCTCATCACCGACTGTCGAGAACACCAGGTTCTTGTGGCCGATGCCGCCACCCGTGCCCAGCAGGTCGATGGCGTCCAGCACCGCGTCCAGGTTGTGCGCGGGTTCGCCCATCCCCATGAAGACGACTTTCTTGACCGGCCGCAGCGTTCTGGCCAACGACACCTGGGCGACGATTTCGCCGCTGCTGAGCTGCCGCAGCAGGCCGCCCTGGCCCGTCATGCAAAAGACGCAGCCGACGGCGCATCCGACCTGCGTGCTGACGCACAAGCTGTCGCGCGGCAGTAGCACGCTCTCGACGGTCTGGCCGTCGTGCAGTGCCACCAGCAAGCGCGCCGAGCCATCGTCACCCGGGTGCTGCGACTGCAGGCGCGCCAGGCCTGCAAGCTCCTGGGTCAGTGCCGGCAGCGCGTCCAGCACCGGCCGTGGCATGAAGTCTTCCAGCTTGCGCTTGCCCGCGTCCTGCGGCTTCGCGGTGGCCCACAGGCGCAGGACACGCTCTTCGTGCTTCGGGCCGGCGCCCAGGGCGCGCAGGCGGCTGCGCAACTGGGCGATTTGCATGTCAGTCGTTCAATGCTGCGGCGTGGTGCCGCAGGTGGTCGTCGATGACGCTGGCGATGAAGTAGTAGCCGTGGTCGTAGCCCGCATGCCGACGCAGCGTCAGCGGCTGGCCGGCGGCTGCGCAGGCGGCTTCAAACAGATGGGGGTGGAGCTGTTCGGCCAGGAATTTGTCGGCCTCGCCCTGGTCGATCAACACGTGCGGTGCGCGGGCGCCGGCTTTCACCAGTTCGGTGGCGTCGTGCGCCGCCCAGGTGCTGCGGTCTGCACCCAGATAGCCGCTGAAGGCCTTCACGCCCCATGGGCACTGCATCGGCGCGGCAATCGGCGCCAGTGCCGACACGCTGCGGTACAGGCTCGGGTGGCGCAGCGCAAGTGTCAAGGCGCCGTGGCCGCCCATCGAGTGGCCGCAGAGGCCGATGGCTCCGCCGCGCAGAGGAAAGTGCTGCGCCAGCAGCGCGGGCAATTCCTGCGTGATGTAGCTTTCCATGCGCCAGTGCGGTGCCCACGGCGCTTCGGTGGCGTCCAGGTAGAAGCCGGCGGCGGTGCCGAAGTCCCAGCTGTCGTCGGCGCCCGCCACGCCGGTGCCGCGAGGGCTGGTGTCGGGCGTCACCAGCATCAGGCCCAGTTGCGCCGCCACGCGTTGTGCGCCGGCCTTGATGGCGAAGGTTTCTTCGCTGCAGGTCAGGCCGGCCAGGTAGATCAACACCGGCGCCGATGCACCGCCTAACGCATGAGGTGGGCGAAACACACCCAGCCGCATGGGCAGGCCGATAGCGCTGGAGTCGTGTTTGTAGAACCCCTGCACGCCGCCGAAGCAGGCGTGTTCACTCAGCGTCTCAAGTGTCGTTCCCAACATCAGTACACCACCACGCTGCGGATGCTCTCGCCACGCTCCATCAGATCAAAGCCGTGGTTGATGTCTTCCAGCTTCAGGATGTGGGTGATGAGCGGGTCGATCTGGATCTTGCCGTCCATGTACCAGTCCACGATCTTCGGCACGTCGGTGCGGCCGCGGGCGCCGCCGAAGGCACTGCCCATCCAGACGCGGCCCGTCACCAACTGAAAGGGCCGCGTGGCAATCTCCTGCCCCGCCGCCGCCACGCCGATGATCACGCTCTTGCCCCAGCCCTTGTGGCAGCACTCCAGCGCCTGGCGCATGGTGGTGGTGTTGCCGATGCATTCAAAGCTGTAGTCGGCGCCGCCGTCGGTCAGCTGAACGATGGCGTCCACCACCGAGCCGCCGGCCGCCGCCACGTCCTTGGGGTTGATGAAGTGCGTCATGCCGAACTGCCGCGCCATCGCTTCGCGGGCCGGGTTCAGGTCCACGCCGATGATCTTGTCGGCGCCCACCATCCGGGCGCCTTGGATGACGTTCAGGCCGATGCCACCGAGGCCGAAAACGACGACGTTGGCGCCGGCTTCCACTTCGGCGGTGAACAGCACCGCACCCACGCCGGTGGTGACGCCGCAGCCGATGTAGCAGACCTTGTCGAAGGGCGCGTCGCTGCGGATCTTGGCCAGCGCGATCTCCGGCACGACGACGTAGTTGCTGAATGTGCTGGTGCCCATGTAGTGCAGGATCGGCTTGCCGTCCAGGCTGAAGCGCGATGTGGCGTCGGGCATCAGCCCCTTGCCCTGGGTGCCGCGGATCAGCTGGCACAGATTGGTCTTGCGCGACAGGCAGAACTTGCAACCGCGGCATTCGGGCGTGTAGAGCGGGATGACGTGGTCGTCTTTGCGCAGGGATGTCACACCTGGTCCCACTTCCACCACCACACCCGCGCCTTCGTGCCCCAGAATGGCCGGAAACAGGCCTTCGGGGTCCGCCCCGCTGAGCGTGTAGTGGTCGGTGTGGCAGATGCCGGTGGCCTTGATTTCCACCAGCACTTCGCCGGCACGCGGGCCGTCCAGGTCCACGGTTTCAATGCTGAGCGGGGCGCCGGCCTTCCAGGCCACGGCTGCGCGTGTTTTCATCCATTACTCCCAATGTTGCAGGCATTTTGCCCGGCCTCTTCAAGTTGAACGGCAGAGCGCCGAAAAGCCTTCGATGAACGGCCTGTCTTTACGCCTGTGCTCTCTGGTGCCTGCTGCCCGGTGGCTTTTCAGCCTTGCCGCGCTGCTGGGCGCCGTGGTTGCCAGCAGTGCCTGGGCATCCGCAGGGCCCTTGGCCGAGATCGAACGCACCTTGCGTGGCAAGCCCGAAGTGGCCGTGCTCGCGCTGACGCAGGCATTGCCGGGCCTGCGCGGTGCAGAACGGGTGGAAGCACTGGTGGTGCAAGGCATCCTGCTCGTCCGCACCCACGACCCAGCCGCCGTGGACGCGGTGGTGCGCGAACTTGAGCAACTGGCTGCCAGTCCCCAAGAGCCTGCTGCTACCACCGCCGATACCACCGCTACCACCGCCGCCGCCGCCGCCGGCCTGCTGCGTGCCCGATCTGCCGCCCGCGGCGGGCCCGCCGGCCGCGCGGACCGCCTGCTGACCGAGGCCATGACCCGCCTGCCCGCCAACGCGCCAGCCAGCCTGCGGCTGCGATTTGTCGATGCCCACGCCGAGATCAAACGCAACCTCGGCAAGTTCGACCTGGCCATCGGCCTGTACCAGCAGGCGGTGGCGCTGGCCGACGCCCTGGCGCCGTTACAGCCCTGGCGCCGGTCTGACGCGCGCAGCTCGCTGGCCTATGCCCTGGCGCAGGCGCACCAACTGGACCGGGCGCTGGAAATCAACCGCGAAGGCGCGCTGATTGCCCAGGCGTCTGGCGACCTGCTGGCGCAGAGCCTGACCATGACCATCGACGGCATTCTGTTCGGCATGGCCGGCCGCACCGCCGACGAGTTGCGCGCGTCGCAGGCCGCCATCGAATTCGCCCGCCAGGCCGGCGCCAAGCGCCGCGAGGTGTTGGCCATCGCCAACCTGGCGGACTTCTATCTGAAGCGCGAGGACTACGCCACCGCGTTGCGCCTGGCGCTGGAAGCGCTGCCGCTGGCGCGCGAGGTGAAGGAACTGTCCACCGAATCGGTGGCGCTGACCAACGCCGGCCTGGCCAGCATTGCACTCGGGCGCCACGATGAAGGCAAGGCGCTGGTGCGCCAGGCACTGATGCTGGAAGAGCGCAGCGGTGCACTCAGCGTGATGTTGGCCATCCAGCTCGAGTACGGCGAGATGCTGGAAAGAGTCGGCCTGTTGCGCGACGCCTGGACTGCACTGACGGAATACCGGCGCCTGGCCGACGAAGTCTTTCAGCGCCAGCAGCAGCAGGCGGTGCTGGAACTGCAGGAAAGCTTTGACGCCGACCGCCGCCAGCGTGAATTGGCGGCGCTGCAAACCGACAACGGCCTGAAAGAAGCGCAGCTGCTGCGGCGTGAACTGCAGCAACGCCTGTGGGCGGCAGCCACCGCCTGCGGTGTCCTGCTGCTCGCCGTGGTGGGCGTGCTGCTGCGGCGCATGTGGCGCAGCAATTCACAGCTGGTGGACAGCAATGCCCAGCTGCAGGTGGCGAGTGAACGCGACCCGTTGACGGGCCTGGCCAACCGCCGCCATTTGCTGACGGTGATGCAGCAGCGCGCCGCTGCGGGCGGTGGCGGCGGCTTTGAGGGGTCGATGCTGCTCATCGACCTGGACCACTTCAAGCGCATCAACGACGAGCACGGCCACGCCGCGGGCGACACCGTGCTGGTTGAAATGGCCGGCCGCCTGCGCGCCACGCTGCGCGAAGAAGATCTCACCGTGCGCTGGGGCGGCGAAGAATTCCTGGTCGTCGTGCACAGCATGTCGCCCGCAGAAGTCGAAGCGTTGGCCGACCGGCTGCTGGACGCCATCGGGCGCGAACCCGTGCGGCTGGGCCGTGAATCGGTGGCCGTCACGGCGTCGATCGGCTTTGCCACTTTCCCGCTGCAGCCGGCGCGGCGCGCGCTGGCCTGGGAGCGCGCCATCGACCTCGTCGACACCGCCATGTACCTGGCCAAGGCACACGGCCGCAACCGCGCCTACGGCGTGCGTGCCTTGCAGGATGAGGCCGGTGCCGGCGCCAGCGCCCAACCCGCGACGCTGGAAAGCGCCTGGCGCGACGGCCGCGCCGACCTGACACAACTTGCGGGCCCTGTCCCGGTGTCGGCATGAGGCTCGGCATCAGGCGCGGCATCAGGCGCGGCATTAGGCGCGGCATCAGGCGCGCATCGGCGCTCGTGCTGGCGCTGCTGCTGACGATGCAGCTGCAGACGGCGGCCTTGGCCCAAGCACCCACAGACGCCACGATGGCGCCGCTGCAGGCGCGCCTGGACGAACTGACCCGGTTTGGTATAGACGAGCCCGACGCCGTGCTGGCCCAGCTGGCGCAGACACCCGCCCACACAGTCGCCGAGCGGCGTGTGGTGGCCCTGGCGGAGGGCCTGGTGGCGGCCGGTGCGGGCCGCCTGGACGCCGCGTCAACGGCGTTGTCCACGCTGTCGGCCCTGGCCGCCGGCGACACGCTGGCCGGCGCCGACGCCGCCACCGTGCGCGCCACGCTGGCGGACCTGCAAGGCCAGCCGGCGCTGGCACTGCATGCCGCGCGCGCCGCGCTGCAGGTGTATGCGGCGCAGTGCCCTGCGGCACCGGGCTGCGACTACCGGTCCAGCTGGCGCATGCAGATGTTGACTGCGCGCCGCACCGAAGGCCGCGGCCAGACCAGCGCAGCGCAAGACCACGCGCTGGCGGCGGCCGAACTGGCGCGTGCGGCCGCAGACCCGCTGCGCCAGGCTTGGGGCCTGGCGCAGGCCGCGGAGCTCAGCCGGCTTCAGGGCGACCCGGCGGCCGAGCAGCGCCTGATGGGCCAGGCCCAGCGCCTGGTGCGGCTGGAAGGTTCTGCGCTGGCGCTGTCGCGGCTGCGCCTGTTTGAGACCCGGGCGCTGGCGCAGACCCGCGACACCGCTGGTGCCGTGCGCGCCGCCGAGTCCGGGCGCCAACTGGCGCAGGCCGTGGGTGCCCAGCGCCTGATGGCGTCGCACCTGGCGAACCTGTCCGACCTGGCGGTGCGCAACGGTCGCCCGCAGGACGCCTTGCGCGCCATCCAGCAGGCCTTGCCGATTGCGCGCCGCCATGGCGACCAGCGCACCGAAGGCGTGCTGATGCACAACGCCGCGCTGGCGCGCATTGCACTGGGCCAGACGGCCGCTGCGCGCCAGACCCTGCAAGAGCTGCTGGCCGCTCACCATGCCAACGGCGCCAGTGCCGACGAAGCCAGCGCGCTGCGCGAATTTGCCGACGCCTTTGCTGCGGCAGGCGACTTGCCATCGGCACTGGTGCTGTACCACCAGGAACGCACGCTCGTCGCCAAGATGATGGCCGCCAACCGCGACGCCGCGCTGGCCCTGTTGCGCGACCGCTTCGACCGCGAAGCTCAGCAGCGCCAGCTGCAGCAGCTGGGAAGTGAAAGCACGCTGATGTCAGCGCAGTTGTCCAACCGCGCCACGCTGCAAAAGGTGTGGGCCGCCGGTGCCGGCGTGCTGCTGCTGGCGGGTGTGCTGGTGGCGCTGCTCTACAAGCGCGTGCGCGCCATCAACCGCAGCCTGGCGCACAACCACGCCTTCCTGCGCGCACAAAGCCAGCGTGACCCGCTCACCGGCCTGGCCAACCGCCGCGGCCTGCACGACGCGGTGCAGGTCGATGGCATGACCGACCAGTTCAGTGGCGCGCTGCTGCTGGTGGACATCGACCACTTCAAGCACGTCAACGACGGCCACGGCCACGCGGCGGGCGACGCCGTGCTGGTGGAAGTGGCGCAGCGTCTGGCCGCGGTGGTGCGCGACGGCGACCTCGTCGCCCGCTGGGGCGGCGAAGAATTCCTGATCTACATGCCCGGCGTCGGCGCACCGCAGGCGCAGGCGCTGGCCGAGCGCGTGCTGCAGGCCGTCGGTGCCCAGCCGGTGTCGCTGCCCGCTGCGCGCCACGGTGTCGGCGCGTTGCGGGTCACCGTGTCGGTGGGCTACGGCTCGTTCCCGCTGCTGCCCGCACGCCTGCCACTGACGTTGGCGCGTGCCGTCAACCTTGCCGACATGGCGCTCTACAGCGCCAAGGGCCAGGGCCGCAACCGCGCCATCGGCATCACCGGCGCGCGGGCCGACGAAGACGCGACGCTGCGGCAGATCGAAGCCGACTTCGACCAGGCCTGGCAGGAAGGTCGCATCACGCTGCAGCGCACGGCAGGGCCTGCTGCGCCTGACGCAGCCCCGCCAGTCACCGTGGAACTGGCAGCATCGGTTGAACCCGAAAGAACGAACAAAACATCGGCGCTGGTGGTCTGATGGCCCGGGTGAAGAAAAGCAAATCCGCACCGGTCTGAGGCGAGCTCCCGACCTTGCGCTGACAATCAGCAACATGCTGATTTCATTGCCTTCGCGCCGCTGCTTGGCGCCACTCTTGCTGCTGGCGGCTGCGCCAGTGATGTCACAACAAGGCGCGGCGGCGCCCGGCTCTTCGGCATCCGCACCGTCGCGGGCGGCTTCCGCACCTGCGCGCCCGGCTTCGGCGCCGGGTGCGGCTGCAGCCGCCGCTTCAGGCGCCGCTTTAGGCGCCGCCTCAGGCGCCAGCGGAGCGCAGGTCGTCGAGATCACCGCCAACCGCGCCGCAGACGACGAAGCGCGCCGCCGGTCCACCGCGGCGAAGATCGTCATCGGCCGCGAAGAGATCGACAAGTTTGGCGACGCCACCGTGGGCGAAGTGCTGCGCCGCCTGCCCGGCGTCACCACCCCCGGTGCACCCGGCCGCGGCGGCCCGCCGCGCATGCGCGGGCTCGGGAACGGCTTCACCCAACTGCTGATCGACGGCCAGCGGATGCCGCCCGGCTTCAGCCTGGAAAGCCTGACACCCGAGCAGGTGGAACGCATCGAGATCCTGCGCGCACCCACCGCTGAAACCGGCGCCCGCGCCATCGCCGGCACCATCAACATCATCACGCGCGAAGGCTTCAAGGTACGCCTGAACGACCTGCGCCTGGGCTTCGGTTATGAAAACGGCGAGTTCTCGCCGGGCATCAACTGGAGCCACAACGACAGCAGCGGGCCGCTGACATACACCATCAACGCCGGGGTGTTCAAACCACACCGCGAGAGCAGTAACAGCAGCCGCACCGTGGTGGACAACATCGCCACCGGCCAGCGCGTCGAAGACCGCAGCGTGCAGACGCAGACCTCCGAGAGCCGCATCGGCGGCAACCTCTCGGGCCGCCTGTTGTGGCGCCTGAACGAGCAGGGCGACTCGCTGTCGCTGATGCCGTCCCTCTTCCACACCGAGGCGCACAGCGACAGCAGCTACAGCCTGCAGCAGGCCTTGCGCCAGCAGAGCACGCCGCTGTTCTACGACACCGGTGCTTCCGTCAACGACAGCCGCTTCACCAACGCCCGCCTGGGTGCCATGTGGCGCCAACGGGTGGGCGACGTGCGCTGGGAGCTCAATGGCAACGGCGGCAGCTGGGAGTCGCGCAACGACAGCACCCGCAACGACTACGTGACTGGCGTGACGGTTCCGCTGCGCACCTTCAACGACCTGGCCAGCACGCGCGAACGGTCATTCAACATGACGCTCAAAGCCAGCGGCCTGGCGGGTGGTGGCGCCGCGGGTGGCGGTGCGCAGGGCCAGATGACGGCGGAACACAGCCTTGTCAGCGGTGCCGAAATCGAAGCCGTCAACCGCAGCGAGACGCGCATCTCGGTGCCCGACGTGGCCGATTTCGGCGACAACCTCAAGGCCAGCAGTCTGCGCCTGGCGGCTTACGTGCAAGATGAGTGGCAGCTGTCGCCCGTCTGGGGCGTGCACGCCGGCCTGCGCTGGGAAGGCATCACCACCCGTGGCGACAGCGGGCAGGGCGAACGCCCCACCAACCGGTCCGGCGTCTGGACCCCGCTGCTGCACGCCGTCTGGAAGCCCGACCCGAAGAGCCGCGACCAGGTGCGCATCAGCCTGACGCGCAGTTACCGCAGCCCGCCCCTGGGCGCGCTGATCGCCAGGCCGACGATCAACCGCGAGTACCCCATCGTGCCCATCGATCAGGCCAACCGCGAAACCTACCCCGACAGCGCCGGCAACCCGGCCCTGAAGCCCGAACTGGCCACCGGCATTGACATCGCGCTGGAGCGCTACATCGAAGGCGGCGGCGTGCTCAGCGCCAACCTCTTTCACCGCAACATCAGCAACCTGATCCGCAGCCAGGTGAGCCTGGAAGATGTGTCCTGGAGCCGCTTCGACCGCTACGTCCGCCGCCAGCGCAACATCGGCGACGCCACCACCACCGGCATCGAACTCGAAGCCAAGTTCCGTCTCGACCAGGTCTTCACGGGTGCGCCAGGCGTGGAGCTGAAGTCGAACCTCAGCGTCTACACCAGCCGCGTCAAGAGCGTGCCCGGCCCCGACAACCGCCTGGACCAGCAGGCCAAGGCCACCGGCAACATCGGCGCCGACTACCGGCTGCGCGGCGTGTCCATCACCCTGGGCGGCAACCTCAACTGGGTGCCCGGCTACACCACGCGCCTGGACGTGGACCAGACCACCACCGTCAGCACCAAGCAGGTGTGGGACGTGTTTGCGCTGTGGACCATCAACCCGACGACAGGCCTGCGCCTGCTGGCCAACAACCTGGACCCACGGGACTACACGACGACGGGCGTGAATGGCTCGGTCAACACCGTGACGAGCGCGAACGAGCGCACGACGACGCAGAGTTTCGGGCCGAGTTACACGAACTGGCAGTTGCGGTTGGAGTTGAAGTTGTAGTGGGGGTTACCGCCGGCGCATGAGTTGGCCCGCGTTTTGCCTTGCCCGAGTCTTGTGCCTGAGCCTGCGCCGACAGTTCCGGCATACCGCGGTATTTCGTCGTTAGCAACCTGCAACAGTTGCCAGTTGCATTGCGACAGGAACGGCGACATTATCTGCCGATCACTTCAGGTCGGTCTTGAGAATTCGTTCCAAGGGGAGAACAGCAGTGAAGATCCTGCTTGCGATAGCGCTGGCCCTTTCGTCCGCTTGCTGCCAGGCCGCGCGGCCGCCCGCCCCGCTCTACCGAATGGTGAACTGAAACATTCTGGTGGATCAGCTGACTACCCAGTATCCAGACCCGGCCATCTTGCCGAGCGACATTTCTGCAGCGTGGGCTCTCGTGGGGCTCGATCAACCGTATAGATGCGGGTCGGGTATCTGCAGCACAGTGGGAAGTGCAAGTGATGGACGAGTCTGCCCGAAAGTACCTTAAGACTGTGCTTAGTGATTTGCTTAACTATGACGCTGAAGATCCACTGCAACCAGTCGCTCCGCTTAGCTACTTGACGCCGGAGGGGGACTCTTGTCTTCATGTCGCAGCCGGGAGGGGCGACCTGCAAGCTGTGAGGGTGCTGGTTGATGCTGGCCTGAACGCGAATCTTCGAGGTGACCTCGGCAATACGCCTCTGCACTATGCGCGGAAAACGGCTCATGACGAGGTAGTCAATTTCTGATCAATCGAGGTGCTCTCCCGCGCCTAGAGAACGAGCTCGGTGAGAGGGCTATCGCCGCGCAGTTGCTGCACAAGTCCCCACCTCCCGGGGTCAGATCTTGCCTGTTGTCCCGATGATTCCGACGGCCTGGGCTGGCGCGAGAATCGGGATGCCTTGGAAGCTGCGCAACGACAACACGTCGTCGTCGCCCGACACGATGAGTTCTACCTTGGCGGCGATGGCCAGCGCGAGCACCTGATCGTCATCGGGATCGCGGCAACCGGGCTGCGGCAGCGGCGGCGGTTCGATGACTTCGGCCAGTCGCCGAACGTCGGCCAGCAAGCGCTCGCTGGAGGTGTTGGTCTTGCGTGCGGCCTCTACTTCGGCGTTGACCTCTTCCATCGACATCGGCTCGATGCCTGCTGCGGCCACGCGGTCGGCAATCGACAGCAGCGAGTCGGCCGCCTCTTTGCGCTTGAGCGCGTCATTGAGCATGCGCTCCAGCGCCTGCGGCGTCAGCAGCCCGGCATCGCGCGCGGCTTTCGCCGTGGCTTCAGGCAACTCGATCTGAATCGTCGTCATCGTCAGGCTCCCTGTGCGCTGTTGTGTGCAGACACGCGCTGCTTGAGCTTCTCGCGCTCGATGAAAGTGTCCAGCAGCCGAGTGATCTGCCGCTGGGCCTTGGGGCCCAGCGTCTCGATGGCAAGCAGCCGCCGCTCCAGACTGTTGGTGGCAAGCCGCTTGACCTTGCGCTGCTGCGCCATCCCCAGCAGCACGTCGGCGCCCACGCCCAGCACCTGCGCCATCTGCGGCAGCAGATGCGCCGGTGGTTGCGCGTTCGGCACTTCATAGTAGGCCACCATGCGCTGCGTGATGCCCACCTCGGCGGCGAACTCAACTTGTGTGTAGCCGGCAGCCTTGCGCAGTTGCGCCAGCCGCTTGCCAAAGTTCTCGATCACATCCGTCTTCCGCTTTGACATGGGGGCCTCGTCAGGGGCTGGCACCGAAGATGGCCGATCCGGAGATCGGATAGGTTGAATATACGGTAACCGTATATGACTGCGCCACCAGATTTTTGCGGAGGCATCCGATGGTGCCCATCCCCGAGGCAGACCTGAGCAGCTCAACGGCGATGTCTTGGCGGACCACTTTTCACCTCCCGGCAAATTCCGTATCGTCGTGGCCACCAACGGTTGCACCCTGGAGCCTGTTCATGACCGCCACCACATCCTTCCAGGCTGCATCCATCGGTGTCGGCGCAAGCCTGCTGACCCTGGCCCTGCTCGGGCCCGCCCAGGCCCAACCTGCCCCGTCCCCCGCACCGGCCCCCACCCCCCGCGCCGGCGTCCTCGCCTGGACCACCTACGAGGTCCGTGACCCCCACTACGGCGGCATGCGCGTGGGCAGCCTGCGCATCCCGGCGGGCTGGCAGGCGCAGTCGCAGGTGAAGTGGGACTACGGCAGCGCCAACTACCCCGTCAAGGTCCACGTGCGCGTGCAGTCGCCCGACGGCAAGATGTGGATGGAACTGCTGCCGATGGACGCGGTGTACTGGCTGACGCGCACCTTCAAGCCCATTCCGGTGGGGCAGCGCAGCTTTGGCGCCGTCTATGCGCCCAACGCCACCATCGAACAAGTGCTGCAACACATGGTGGTGCAGCCGCTGCGCGGCCAGATGCCGGGCTTCCAGATCGTGGGCAAGCGGCCGGTGGACGCGGCGCGGCTGGCGCAGGCCTTCAAGCTCAAGGGTCGCGAGGGCGAGGCGATGGCGATGAAGGTGCGCTACACGATGAATGGCGCGCCGGTGGACGAAGAGTTCTACACCTTTTATGCCAAGGTCTACAGCATCCCGTATTCGGGCCCGCAGGGGCAGGACGCGGAATTCCACCGCCACCTGCTGCTGAACCATTCGGTGGGTGCGACCGACGGCATGCTGCCTTCTGTGTACCCGCTGCTGGGCGCAGTGGCGGCGTCGATCGAACCCGACCCGGCCTACGCGCGCCACATCCAGGCCGTGCAGCAGCACATCACGGCGCAGTTCAACGCCGCGCTGCAGCGCGGTTATGACTCGATCGCGGCGGCGGGGCAGATCTCGCGCACCATCAGTGCCAACAACGACGCGCTGCTGTCCAGCATGCAGCAGCAACGCGCCGCCCAGCAGCGTGCCGACGCCACGCGGCGGACGGCTGTCGGCAGTGGCGGTGGCAGTAGCAGTAGCAGCACCGACAGCACCGACGGCTTCGGCCAGTACATCCGCGGCACCACGCGGCTGGAAGACCCGTACTGGGGCACGTCGGAACGCGACAGCAGCTACAGCCACCACTGGACCGACGGCCAGGGCAACTACCGCGCCAGCAACGACGGCAGCTTCAATCCCAATGTGGGCGCGGGCGGTGGTGCCACTTGGCAGCGGATGGGACCGGCGCGCTGATGGGCACGCGCGTTTAGGGATGCCCCCGCTGGCGGCGGCGGCTGCCGTGGGCACACTTCGGTGCAACCCCGAAGGACCTGCACCCATGACCCTGAACCGCCGTGACCTGATCGCCGCTGCCGCCTTGTCTTGCACGCTCGTGCCGCTCTTCGCCCGCGCCCAAAGCAGCTGGCCCACCAAGCCCGTGCGCATCGTCGTGCCCTTTGCCGCCAGTGGCACCACCGACATCCTGGCGCGTGCGCTGGCGCCAGAACTGCAGCGTGTTTTCGGCCAGCCTTTCGTCGTCGACAACAAACCCGGCGCGGGTGGCAACAGCGGTGCCGCCGAAGTGGCCAAATCGGCGGGCGACGGCTACACGCTGCTGATGGGCACGGTAGGCACGCATGCCATCAACCCGAGCCTGTACCCGAAGATGCCCTACGACCACGTCAAGGACTTCGTGCCCGTGACGCTGGTGGCGGGCGTGCCCAACGTGCTTGTCATCAACCCGGCTGCGGCGCAGAAGTACAACGTCAACTCGGTGGCCGATCTCATCAAGGCCTTGAAGGCCAATCCCGGGCGCCTGAACATGGCCAGTTCGGGCAACGGCACCAGCATCCATCTGGCGGGCGAACTGTTCAAGTCCATGACCGGCACCTTCATGCTGCACCTGCCCTACCGCGGGTCGGGCCCGGCCTTGATCGACCTGATGGCGGGCAACGTGGACCTGATGTTCGACAACCTGCCGAGTGCTCTGCCGCACATCAAAAGCGGCCGACTGAAGGCGCTGGCGGTGACGAGCGCGGCGCGTTCCGGCGTGCTGCCAGAAGTGCCCACAGTGGAAGAAGTCGGCGGCCCTGTGCTGAAGGGCTATGACGCCAGTTCCTGGTTCGGCCTGCTGGCCCCGGCCGGCACACCGGCTGACGTGGTGTTGCGCGTGCAGCAAGAAACGGCCAAGGCGCTGGCCACGCCGACGATGAAGGAGCGGCTGCTGTCGCAAGGCGCCATCCCCAGCGGCATGAGCCCGTCGGACTTCGTGCGCTTCATCGACGCTGAGACGAAGAAATGGGCCAAGGTGGTGAAGGCCTCGGGAGCCAAGGTCGATTGACCTTGGGCGCTGGGCCGGCCGAGCCGGCCGGCCAGTCTGCAGACTGACTAAGCCCGCTTGCGCGCCAGCAAGCCCACCACGCCCAGGCCGGCCAGCAGCATGGCCAGGGTGCCGGGCTCGGGCACGGGCGCAAAGCTCAGCGTCACGTCCAGCGAAGAATCCCGCACGCCGGTGCCCGTGGCCACCAGCCGATAGACGCCCGGGTTGATGACGGTGCTGGCAAAGCTGGACGTGGCGAAGCCGTTCGCCACCACGACGCTGCTGTCGCTGGCGACCAATGCATTGCTGATGTCGAACACGTCCAGATTGACGCCTATCAGCCGCGGCCCGGTGCCAGCGGCGGTGCCCACTTCCCACGCCGCCTGGCCGCTGAAGCTGCCCACGCCGGCTCCGAGGGAGAAGGTGATGGTCTGCTGCAGGGAGCCCGTTTGCGTGGTCACCAGGGTGTCCAGCCGCAGGTTGTCGCCTGCCAGGAAAGGTGTGGGCAAGGTGACAGCGGCGTTCAGCACGTTGAGCGTCACCGCCTGCGTCGCGGCCTGCGCCTGCTGCGCAAAGGTGGCGGCCAGCAGGAGTGCCAACGGAGTGACGGGCACGAGCTTGAACGATGCAAAACAGGACATGAACGACTCCTGCCCGATGCGGCGCACGGGAGAGCGAAAACTACGTCACTGCAGCAAACCTGACAACCCCCCCGATTCCGGGGGTTATGGGGCAGCCCAGGCGAGCCGCCCGGTGACCCACGGCGGCGCTGGCATCATCAACGCCAGACAAATGAAGGGCCGATGAGCATGTGCGCCAGCAAGGTGGCTGAAGGCAAGGAGCGCGGGTGGATCATCCCCATCGGCGGTGCTGAAGAAAAAGAGAATGCGCCGCAGATCCTGAAGCGTTTCTTGCGCCTGGCCGGTGGTGACCAGGCCGACATCGTCGTCATCCCCACCGCCAGCCAGTTGCGCAGCACCGGTCCGCGCTACGAACGCATCTTTGGCGACCTGGGCGCGGCGCGCGTCAGCGCCATCGACTTCGACACCCGGCGCGACTGCGAAGAACCCAGCCGCATCGACCGCCTGCAGCGCGCCAGTGGCATCTTCTTCACCGGCGGCAACCAGCTGCGCCTGTCCACGCTGCTGGGCGGCACGCCGGTGGCCAAGGCCGTGCGCATGATGAATGCCGCCGGCGTGCCGGTGGCCGGCACCAGCGCGGGGGCGGCCTTCATCAGTGAACACATGATTGCCTTTGGCGACGAAGGCAGCACGCCCGTCGCCGGCAGCGTGCGCCTGGCGGCCGGCCTGGGGCTGACCAACCGCTTCATCATCGACCAGCACTTCCGCCAGCGTGACCGCCTGGGCCGGCTGTTGACAGCGCTGGCTTACAACCCATTCGCCGTCGGCATCGGCCTGGATGAAGACACCGGCGCCTTCATCGCGCCCGACAACACCGTGCATGTGGAAGGTTCGGGCGGCATCACGGTGGTGGACGCGGCCGAGGTCAATTTTTCGTCGATGGACAGTGTCAACGAAGGCCGCCCGGTGTGCCTGCTGGGCGTGAAGCTGCACATCCTGACGCAGGGCGCCACCTTCAACCTGCACTCGCGGCAGGCCGATGCCGGCACGTTGAATGTGCCGAAGGCCTGAGCAGGTGCCTACACCGTCCCCAACGCTCAACGCTCGACGCGCCACCCGTACGCTAAATCGATCCGCCCAGCAGCGCGCGTGGACTGCCTCTGTGCCGTCTTAGGCAGCCGAGCGGTTGCGAAACCCGCCCAGGGTATGTGCCACAGCGCTCGCTATTGGTTGGAGTATTCTGATGTCGCGACGGCGTTGCGCAGCCAGGCAGACGAGGTGGGCCGACGCCACCTGGGGCGCGGGGTGAACTCGATGTTGAACGTACGGTCGATGGTTGCACCAGTCTGTCTGGCTTTGAGGCCTCGCGGAACGTGAGCGCATGAGTGCCGCATCCTTGTCCTCGCACGAAGCACAGCGGCTGGATGCGTTGCGCCAGTACGACGTGCTCGACACCCCAGCGGACGCGGCGTTCGACGACATCACGTGGCTGGCGGCCCACGCGCTGCACGCACCGATCTCCTTGATCTCGCTGATCGACGAGACACGGCAATGGTTCAAGTCGCACTTCGGGCTGGATATCACCCATACCGAGCGCGAGATCTCGTTCTGCGCTCACGCCATCCTGCAACCGGACGAAGTCTTCGAAGTTCCCGATGCCAGCGCAGACCCGCGCTTCGCGGACAACCCGCTCGTCACCGGTGAGCCGCACATTCGTTTTTATGCCGGCGTGTCGCTGACCGTGCCCGACGGCCACGCGCTCGGCACGTTGAATGTGATCGACCGCGTGCCACGGCTTCTGAGCGCCGACGAGCGCAACGTCCTGCTCACGCTCGGCCGCCAGGTCGTGGCCCAGTTCGAATTGCGCCGGCGTGCCCTCGAGTTGAAGGCCGAGGCCGAGGAACGGGCCCTGTCCGAGGCACGGCTGCGCGAACAGTACGGACACGTGATCGAACAGCTGCAGCACAGTGATCGCGAGAAGACCGCGCTGCTCGAAGAAGCGCAGAACGCCCGCCTTGCGCTGATGAGCGCGCTTGAAAGCGAGCAGCGCACCCGCAGCTCGCTGGTCGAGGCACAGCAGTTCAGCGCCCGGGTGACCGAGATCATGCCCAGCGTGCTGTACGTGTACGACTTCCTGGAACGCAGGGTCGTGTTCGTCAACCGCAAAGTTGCGGAGTGGCTCGGCCATCACGATGCCGAAATGGTGAAAGGCGCCGGCGCTCCGTTGCTGCGCCTCATGCACCCGGCCGACCAGGTGCTGTTCGGCGCGCACATGGCGCGTGTGATGGGCCTGAGCGACGGCCAGATCGCAGATTTTGTCTACCGCATGCGGCATGCCGATGGCAGTTGGCGATGGTTTCACAGTCGCGACGCGGTGATGGCGCGCGAGCCCGACGGTCGCGTGCGGCTCATCGTCGGCACGGCGACCGACATCACGGCGACAAAGATTGCCGAGCAGGCGCTGATGGCCAGCGAGCAGCGCTTCCGTGCACTGTGGGAAACCGCCCCGGATGCCGTCATCGTGCTCGACGAGACCGACCGCATCGGCTACGCAAACCCTTCGACAGCACGTGTCTTCGGATGGGACCCCGATCAGCTCGTCGGCCAGGACATCGCTGTCCTGCAGCCCGCCAGGCTTCGGGCTGCGCATCGCTCGGGCATGGCCCGCTATCTGGCAACCGGCAAGCACACCGTCGACTGGGCGGCCACCGAGGCCATCGGCTTGCACCGCCAGGGGCACGAATTCGCCATCGAGGTCTCATTCAGCCACATCGAGCTCGGTGCCCAGCACGTTTTTGCTGGCTTCCTGAGGAACATCGAGGCCCGCAAGCGTGCCGAGGCGGAGCGCGCTCGCTTGGCCGATTTCCTGGACAAGAGCCTGAACGAAGTCTATGTGTTCGACCCTTCCACGCTGAGGTTCGACTACGCCAACGAGGCGGGCCGGACCAACCTGGGGCGCTCGCTCGACGAACTGCGGGGCATGACACCACGGCACGTCACCTCGGTGCTGGACGGCAGCTCCTTCGACACGCTGCTGCGCCCGCTGCTGAGCGGCGAGCAGCCGGTGGTGACGTTCAAGACCCATCACCTGCGCGCCAACGGCACGCGCTACCCGGTGCTCGTCAACGCGCAGTTCGTGGGGTCGGGCGCCGAACGGGTTGTGCTTGCCACGGCGCTCGACGTCACGGCCCAGGAAGCCGCCGAGGCTGCGCGCAGCCAGCTGCTGATGGAACTTCGTCAGTCGCAGAAGATGGAGGCGCTGGGCACGCTGGCTGGCGGCATCGCGCACGACTTCAACAACATCGTGGGCGCCATTCTCGGCAACGTGGTGCTGGCGCGCCAGGATCTTTCGGCCGATCACCCGGCTGCGCAAAGCATCGAGCAGATCAACAAGGCGGGCCTGCGAGCCCGCGATCTGGTCAGCCAGATCCTGTCGTTCAGCCGCCGGCAGGAAACCAAGCTGGTCGATCAGGAACTCGGCCCCATCATCGTCGACACGGTGCAGTTGATGCGCTCGACCCTGCCCGCCTCGGTTGCGCTGCGGGTCGACATCGATCCGCAACCTATCGCCGCGCGGGCCGATGCGTCGCAGATCGGACAGGTGTTGATGAACCTGTGCACCAACGCCTGGCATGCGTCGGCCGGCGCTGCCGCGCGCATCGAGATCGGCTTGAATTGTCGTGTCGTCGTGCGTGACGAACACAACTCCACCGATGGGCTGCCGCCCGGCGACTACGCGCACCTCTGGGTCGCCGACGATGGCAAGGGCATGGACGCCGGCACGCGCGAGCGCATGTTCGAGCCCTTCTTCACCACCAAGCCGGTGGGTCAGGGCACCGGCCTGGGGCTGTCTGTCGTGCATGGCATCGTCATGGCGCATCAGGGCGCCATCACGGTGGACTCCGAGCTGGGCCGCGGCACCAGCGTGCATGTGCTGCTGCCCCTGCGTCAGCTGCTGCCGCAGCAACCCGGCCCGACCCGTGAGGTGGCCGAAACGGGGATCGGACGCGGGCAGCATGTGCTCTACGTCGACGACGACGAGGTGATGTTGTTGATGGTGGAGCGGCTGCTGCAGCGTGCGGGGTACCGGGTCACTGCGCTGCAGGACGTGGAATCGGCGATCGCCGCCCTGCGCGAAAGGCCGCTGGACTTCGACGTCGTGTTGTCCGACTTCAACATGCCCGGGATGACCGGGCTGCAGCTCGCCCGCCACGTCGGACAGTTTCGCGCCGACCTGCCAGTGGCGCTGATATCAGGTGACGTCTCCGACGAACTACGCGTCGAAGCTGCCGCGATCGGCGTCGCAGCACTGGTGCCCAAGCAGGACGCCTTCGATCAGCTCGCTGGCATCATGCATCGGCTTTGTGACGTTGGCGGTGAACGCGGTGCGGTGCGTGACGGGTGCGCAGGCGAGCGCGCCGCTCGCAACCTGTTGGTCCCTGCGGATGAATCCCGGCGTCTGAGCCGGCTGCACGACCTGTTCGTCCTGGATACCGAACCCGAGCCCGTCTTCGACGCCATTGCCAAGCTGGCGTCGGAAATCTGCGGCGTGCCGATTGCCTTGCTCAGCCTGGTTGACGAAGAACGCCAATGGTTCAAGGCCAATGTCGGTTTGCCGGGCGTGAAGCAGACACCGCGCGACGGCTCTTTCTGCGACCACGCCATCGACGACGGCGCCTTGTTCGAAGTGCCCGACGCCACCACCGACGCTCGCTTTGCCGACCATCCGCTGGTGAAGGGCACCCGGGGCATCCGGTTCTACGCCGGCGCCCCGCTCATCCTGCCCGGCGGCGAGCGCATCGGTACCCTGTGTGTCATCGACCGGCAGATTCGCCACCTGAGCCCTTCTCAAGCGAAAAGCCTTCGATCGCTGGCGACGATAGCCACCCAGGCCCTGCTCATGCGCCGCGACCTGATCCGCAAGGCGCTGGCGGTTCGCACCCAGGAGTCCCGGATGCAGGAGAACCTGGCGTCGCGGCTAGGGCCCGGCACCGTGTTCTAGCCATCGGCATGCGCCTGGTGGCCTCGCAGCTGGCTATAGAGCGTCAGCCTGCTACCGACGGAGAGTTCCCTCGCCCGAGGCCCATCACGCCACCGGCGACATCACCCGCAGCGGTTCGTCTCGCGACAGCATGTCGCGGTTGCGGCCCGACGACTTGGCCGCATAGAGTGCGCGGTCGGCGCGTTCGATCAGCGTGTCCAGCGGCTCGCTGTGGCGGCACGAGGCCAGGCCGGCCGAGAACGTGACCGTCAAACCGGCCGGCCCGCCGGCCGAGTCCAGCAGGGCCAGCGCCCGCCGCAGCCGCGCCAGTGCCTGCAGGCCTTCGGCGGCGCTTCCCGTGTCGCGCATCAGAACCAGGAACTCCTCGCCGCCCCAGCGACAGATCACGTCCGATTCGCGCAGCACCCGGCGCGCCGACTCGGCCATGCCCTGCAGCAGGCGGTCACCGACGTGATGGCCGTGCTCATCGTTGACGCGCTTGAAGTGGTCGACGTCGATCAGCGCGACACTGAAGCGCTGGCCGGTGCGTCTGAACGACTCGCACTCGCGCTGCAGCAAGGCCTGCATGTGCTGTCGGTTGAACAGCCCCGTGAGCGCATCGCGGATGACGAGTTCGCGCACCTGGTCCAGCGCCTGGGCCAGCTGCGTCTGCTGCTGTCGAACCGCCTCGCGCAGCTGGCTGAACCGCCTGCCCTCGCGTTCGAGCCGGCCGACGATGAAGATCGCCAGCGCCAGCTTCAGCGTTTCGCCGATCAGACCGGGTTCGCCGAGCGCCATCAGAATGAGCCAGACGCCAAGCAACACGCCGACGCCGGCGCCGCCGGCGATGCGGCTCTCACGCGGCGTCAGCGTGGCCATGCCGAAGACCTGGATGACACACATCAGGTGCAGGATCGACGGCCGCAGCGACGGCGCAACGGTGTAGCCATACGCCGCGATCGCCATCGCCGCCAGCATTTGCGGCAACACCAGCGCCGGGTCGCGTGCCCGAGCTGACCGGCCGCTGCGGATCAGCGCATAGAAGGTCGCCATGCAGATCAACTGGACCAAAACGATGGCGACCCCGTCGAGGCGTCCGATGTGGCCAGCCGGTATGGCATAGGCCAGCACGGCGACGATCCAGACGGCGTACAGGCCAGCGGCCATCAGCGGCAGCCGCAGCGGCTCGCGAATGGCCGGGTCGGTGCTGGTGACCAGGTCCACCAGCCATTGCATGAGCCGCATCGTCCGCATCGCCTGCGTCGCCTGCGTCGGCAAGGGCGGGGCGGCTGCAGGTGGCGCCATCGGATGGCTGGGGTTGCGCGCTGGCGTTCTATCGCTGGCGCCTTGGGCCGGGCGGTGCGGCAATTCGTTCGTGGCTTCGGGCTTCTGCATCGCCGGCCGCCCGGCGGACAGCAGCGCCTGTGCGCTCAGCTGCGCCGCCACGCGCAGCGCCAGCGCATGGGCATGGGCAGGGGCATGGGCATGGGCGGCGCTGCCGACACCCGTGTCGTCGACATCCGGCGCTGCACCGGTGGTGTGGGGTGCGCTGTCGACGCAGCAGCGGTTGCGCCCGGTCTGCTTGGCCAAATAAAGCGCGCGGTCGGCCCGCGCGATCAGCTCTGCGGTGCTTTCCGGCGCCGCCCACTCGGCCACACCGGCCGAGAACGTGACCGCCAGATCGGGGGCCACGGCCGACCATTCATGGCTGCACACCCGCTGGCGATAGACCTCGACCGCCGCCAGCGCCTGCACACAGGATGATCCAGGCAGCAGCAGCATGAACTCCTCGCCGCCCCAGCGTGCCAGCGTCGCTTCTGCCGGCAGCACACCCTGCGCGAGCACGGCGAACTGCCGCAGCACGGCGTCCCCGGCCGCATGGCCGTGACTGTCATTGACCCTCTTGAACCAGTCGATGTCGAGCACTGCCACGGCAAACGGCAACTTCGAGCGAGCATGGCGGTGGCTCACTTCGTCAAGCAATGCCATCAGATGACGCCGGTTCGCCAGGCCGGTGAGCCCGTCGCGAACTGACAGTTCACTCATCCGCGCGAAGGCCGTGGCCAGTTCCTCGCGCTGCTGCGATTGGCGGTCGTGCAGGCGGCCGACCTCGCCGCCGACCATGATCGCCACCGGCAGCAGCACCGCCGACATCACCAGGGTGTACAGCTCGTCGCTTGGGGCGGAGGACCCGGGCAAAAGCCACAGCCGCGCCAACGAAGTCAGCGCAAGCAGCCCGACGCTGATCAGCGACGCCCGCCACAGGCGCTGCTGGGACAGGCGGCCCATCTCGAAGGCCAGCAACAGACACAGGATCTGCAGCGCCGCGCCGCGCGCCAGGTCGACCAGGCCGTAGGACAGCACGACCGCACTGCTGGCGAGCATCAACTGCCAGTAGGCCAGCCGGGCATCGGACCAATTCGCCGTCAGCGAGCTTCGGGCCAGCGCGTACAGGATCGCCGCCACGGCCAGGCTCCAGCCAACGGTGGTGGCCGCAGCCCAACCCGGCACCAGGTCGGCAAGGAAACCGATCAGCAGCAGCAGCCAGGCGACGCAGCTCAACCCGCACAGCCCGCCAAGCTGCTGGACGCGTCGGCGCGTTTGGCGCTGGCGGCCGCAGAGGGCTGCATCCATCCATGCCATGGCGGGCTTGGCCATCGGGGGCAACATTGGGTTTCCGGTTGATCGTCGGCACCCGTGGTCTGGGCCCGAAGTTCTGCGCAATAAGCGTGTTGTCGTCCGCTGGTGCTTCAACTTGATGCCGGAATGCCGATAGACCGTGGCACAGTGGAAGAGTCAGCCAGCCCTGACGCTGCGTTTGCCAACTTCGGATCCTGAAAGGCCTGCATGTCGACCCTGCACTGCCCTGGCCCAAGGCCATGGGCGGACTCCAAACGCCACCTCTGGTTGCTGAGCCCCGGCCTGCCGCTGCTGGCCTGCCTGAGCCTGGCAGGCTTCGCTTGGCGGCCGGCCGTCGCGTGGTGCTGGGTGATCCCCCTGCTGGTGTTCGTCGTCGTGCCCTTGCTGGATGCCTGGATCGGCAACGACAGCAGCAACCCGCCGCCAGAGGCTGTGGGGCCGCTCGCTTCCGACCGCCATTACCTGCATCTGGTGCTGGCATCGATTCCGCTGCAGTGGCTGGTCACTTTTTTGGGCGCCTGGTGCGCGACACAGCTGTCGCCGACGCCAGCGGCGTGGTTGGGGCTGGTCATCACGGTCGGTGCGGTCAACGGCCTGGGCATCAACGTGGGCCACGAACTCGGTCACAAGCGCAGCCCTGTGCTGCGGCGGCTGGCGGTCCTGGCGCTGGCGCCATCGGCCTACGGCCACTTCCGGGTCGAGCACAACGAAGGCCATCACCGCCACGTGGCCACGCCGCAAGACCCGGCCAGCTCGCGAATGGGCGAAAGCTTCTGGCGCTTCCTGCCGCGCACGGTGTTGGGCGGTCTGGCGTCGGCATGGGCAATCGAGTCCGCCCGGCTGGCGCGCAATGGCCAGCGGCGCTGGTCGTGGCACAACCGCAACCTGCGGGCCTGGTCGGCCAGCGCGCTGCTGTTCTCGGCATTGGTCGCGGCGTTTGGCATCGCGGTGCTGCCTTTCGCGCTGGCCCAGGCGCTGTATGCGATCACCCTGCTGGAGGTGGTGAACTACCTCGAACACTACGGCCTGCTGCGGCAAACCGGTGAAGACGGCCGCTTCGAGCGCTGCTCGCCGGCCCATTCCTGGAACAGCAACAGCCTGGTCGGCAACCTGCTGCTGTACCAGCTGCAACGGCATTCCGACCACCACGCCAACCCGGCGCGGGCTTACCAGGCGCTGCGCCACTTCGACAGCAGCCCGCAACTGCCCGCGGGCTATGCCACGATGCTGATGCTGGCCTATGTGCCGCCGCTGTGGTTTGCGGTGATGGACAAGCGGCTGATCGCCCACTGCCAGGGCGACCTGAGCCGAGCCAACGTCGATGCACGCGCCGGGCCCCGGCTGCGCCGGGCGTTCGGGCAGGCGTGAGGACTTTCCCGCTGCGGCGGCGCCTGCAAGTGCGAAGCGCTGCGGCCTGAAGGACTCAAAGGCCGCC
>Ga0209181_10001755_pt1 | contig 37027 bp, 29 predicted proteins | sample MAT05_FD_187208 | JGI IMG/M metagenome (GOLD analysis project Ga0209181, IMG submission 187208) | Freshwater microbial communities from Lake Fryxell liftoff mats and glacier meltwater in Antarctica - MAT-05 (SPAdes) (version 2) | ecosystem: Environmental > Aquatic > Freshwater > Ice > Liftoff... | reverse complement strand
CCCCGTGCTGGAGACCGCGAACGATCCCTGGATCGCCCCCGCGATCGGCGAAGCATCCGAATCGTCCAGCGCGACGTCCTCCTCCCCAGGCGCCTCCGCGTCGTCGCATCGACAGGCCGCCCCGCTGAGCGCAGAGGCGAAGAAGAGAAGGAGCGGGAGTAAGGCCCGAGTTGTACGCGCCCAAGTGAAGCTATGGAGGACACGTAACGTCGAGAGGATCCAGATCATGGGGACCTCGCCCTCACGGCTACCCACCCAGCGCTCCGCGAGCTTCCGGGGCGCGTCCGAGGATAGCCGTCGAGACGGAAGCGGAGGGAGTAGGCGAGGGCATCGGGGCGCCCAGAATGCCCGTTCCAGCGGTTTTCCACCAGAACCGAGTGGAACACCGCCGCGGGCACCCCTCGCCGAACTCCTGGCAACGCTTCCCCCACCCCGGGCGACCCTCGCTACACCCCTGTCACTCGTCACCAGCTTCCGTCGCCCGTCGCCACACGTTCGGCACCGCGCGCTCCACGTCCGGCACCTCGTGCCCCACCTGGGACGCCCGGGATCTCCCTCGCGAGCCCGTTGCCACACTCCGGTCAGCCGTCGCCACACCCCTTGGAACCACCGCCCTTTTCTGTAGCCCCTTGCCCCGGTCGCAACGAGGGGCGCCAGGGTCGCGGCACGGCGTGCTCGCCTCACGAGAACGAACGCCCGTTTCCGCCCTCCGTCGCCACACCCGCCTGGACGCTCGCCCGCCTCGTGGGAACGTTGGCCCCCGTCGCGCGACCTCGCCTCAGCCCTCCGGCGGCCCTTGCCCTCCTCCGGAGAGAGCGTTCCAGCGTTCCTGCGAAGCGCTCCAGTCCCTCGTCGGGGATCGGCCGACCTCCGGCGATCTGTCACAGCACACTGGACCCAAAGACGAAAAATTAACCATCGCCGCGCGCCGGGATACCTTCTGTTGCCAGAGGTACAGCATGCCTAGAGCACCGAACGGGTTGAAATGGACCGAAAAAAGCCGGATTTCAACCTGTTCGGTGCTCTAGAAACGGTTTCCCGGACAGCGATCCCGATCTCGAGGATTTCCAGACCCACTACATCAACAAGGTCGCCCCCGATCCCGAAGCCTCCGGTCACACACCGCAGGATGTCGCCCGCCCTTTGGCCGCTCAGGCAACCCCTGTCGCCTCGCCTCGACCGACACCGCGACACCGCACCTTTACGAGCTCGAGCCGGAGGACGCGGGCAAGACCGCCTACTGGCTGCTCCGCTGGGTGAGCACGCGCGGGGAGGTGGGGCCGTTCGGGGGGCTCCTGACCTGGAAGATCAACGCCTGACTCGCTGAGTTGCGAGCGCCCCGAGTCCTTCTTCAGGATTCGGACCGCTCAGCCGCCTTCGCCGGACGTCTTGCTGGGGTTGACGGCAGGGGCGCCCGCGTCGACCGGCGTCGTGAGGTACGGTGAGGAGCGCGCGTTGGCGACCGAGCCGGCCGGCCCGCTGTTGAGACGCGAAGGCTCGTCCCCGAGCGGCGAAGGCGCGGGGATCGGCGCGGTCGACGGCGCGCGCACCGGAGCGCGGTACGGCTTGGCCACAGCGGCCTTGGGGGCCACGACCGCCGCTGTCCTGATCACCGCAGGGGCGATGGCGGACGCGCTCGGCGCCGCGGTCGGCGTCGGGACGACGACCGGCGTCGGGACCGGGACTGCGATCGGCGGCGCCACCGATGCGGTCGTGATCATCGCCGCGGCAGACGCCGTGTCCCCCGAGGAGGCCGCCGTGGCGGGGCCGACCGGTGAGAGGGCGATCTTCCACGCCAGCACCCCGGCGAGGAGAGCGAGGCCGCCCATCACCAGGTTGCGTGAACGCGGGCTCTTTTCGCCGTAGCCGGCCGAGCTGGCAAAGTGGATAGAGCTTTCGACGCTGAGATCCTCGGTGCGGGCGCGCCGCGCGACGGGGGTCGGGATCTCTCCGGCGGGGTGGAGCTGGCTCTGCCGAGCATTCGAGTGCTCCGGCGACGCCCCGAGCCAGAGCGTGCGCAGCGGGACGCCGCTGACGTCCTCGTGAATGCCTCGCTCGCCGACCCACGCGGAGAGAGCCTCTCCGAGGGCCTTCATGGTCTCCCAGCGGTCCCGGGGATCTTTCTGCAGACCGCGTGCGAGGATCGCCCAGAGCGCGTCGTCGAGGAGGCCCTTGCCATCGAGCGGGGGCACCGGATCGCGGATGACGGCGCAAAGGGATTCCATGGTGTTCGAGCAGGGGAAGGGCGTCTCGCCGGAGACCATCTCGTAGAGCGTCGCGCAGACCGCCCAGACGTCGCTGCGGTGATCGACCTTCTCGCCGCCGCCGGCCTGCTCGGGCGACATGTACCCGGGAGTGCCAATCACGAGGGCGCCTGTCGTCACGCCCCCGGGGTCGCCGAAGCTGAGCTTGGCGATGCCGAAGTCGACGATCTTCGGCTGGATCCGCCCGCCGTCGATCCGCGCCAGCATGATGTTGTCCGGCTTGATGTCGCGGTGGATGATCCCTCGATCGTGCGCAGCGTGCATCGCCCCCACGATCGGCAGTACGAGCGTGAGCGCCCGCTCCGGCGTGACCCGCACCTCGCGATCGAGCAGCGTCCGCAGCGACTCGCCCTCGAGCAGCTCCATCACGATGTAGGGGTCACCGCAGGTGGTCTCGCCGAGGTCGAAGACGCGCACGATGGCCGAGTGGGTGAGCCGCGCCGCCGCCCGCGCCTCCCGCATCACCCGCTCGACGATCACCGGCAAGCGCATCTCGGGGTGTACGAGCTTGATGGCGACATTGGACTGGAGCGCCGTATTCGTGGCCACCCAGACGGTGCCCGTCGCGCCTTCGCCGGCCTTGCTCACGAGCCGGTACTTGCCGCCGAGGAGCTCGCCGACTTTGTACTGTTCACCGGCGGTGTGCGCGGTGTCTTTGCCCGTGATGCTCAACATGATCGTCTCCTGAACCCTGGCTGTGTGCCGGCGCCTGCTCGCGTCGCTTCGACGTAAGAGCACGGGTCGTGCCGGGCGCTTTCAGGGACTTTCCCGGGCGGAATCCGATGCCGTTGGGGAGAGGAGCGTCACAGTGTGGCGCTTCTGTGGATGGTGGTAGCATCGCCGCCATGAGCATTTCGAGCAAGGCGCGGCGGCTGCGGGGTCGGGGCGTGAAGAGCGCGCAGCGGCAGGGGCGTGCCGGAGCCCGCGCCGCGGCCTCGCCTCGACGGGACGGCCGGCTACCGCAAGGTGGAGCTGGAGAAGGCGCCGCCGCCCGCGAAGGTCCCTCACGCCTCGATCGGCGCCTGGTGGGCGCTCTACATCCTCGGCGGCATCGTGGGGCGCGGCGCGGCCTCGAACGGCCCGGGCGCCCTGGAGCTGAGGAGCAGCCGGACCATGTCAATCGTCTCCGACGCGATCGAGATCGTCTCCGCGTCGCTCGCGCTCCTCGTCGTACTGGCCACCTCCGCTCGCCTGGTCGAGCGGCAGCGGCGCCTCCGCCACGCGACCGACGAGGAGCTGATGAGCTGGGGTATCGATCCCTGATCTCCAGAGCGGACTCTGGCTCGGACTTCAGAGCCGGCGAGCCTCCACAACAGGAGCCGCCAGCCGAGCCCGAGAGCCCGCGCAACGCCCGGGGTTAAAACCTCATCCTTGGTCACATCTCAAATTTCCCCGGTGATCTGCCTGGTTCCGACTCGCCTGGCCCGAGCCTACCCTGAGCAGGGAGCCGTTCAGAGGCGGGACGATGCCCCGCGTCTGAACGGCTCCTCGCTTCGATCAGGTTGCAGCGACCTTGAGCGTGCGCCCGCGGCCCGTGCGCGCGAGGCGCCGAGCGACGGCGGCGGCGAGGCCCAGGAGAAGGGCGGTGAGCGCCATTTCGCGCGGCGGCGGCTTGCGGGGGCGCGTCTCGGCGAAAGACGCCAGGGCGCCGGCGCCGCAGGTGTCGTTGACGGACTTCCCCGTGACCAGGTGACTCTCGACCGGGGTCTGATCCGAGGCGAGCGGCTCGATCGTCAGGTCGGCTGTCAGCGCCTCTTTGGGCAGGTTCGCCTCGAAGCGCATCACCCAGACGTCCTTGGGATGGAGGCCGGTGAGCGCCACGCCGAGATCGTCGATCTTGCCGCAGGAGAACACGCCGGCGTCGGTCTCGCCTGTGCCGGGCGCGCTGGCCACCTTCGCCGTGCTCTCGGCGTACATGGCGTAGTCGCTGGAGCAGGCCGCGCTGACCTCTTTGTTCTCGAGCGCCCGGGTGAAAAAGGTCTCGACCAGGGGCGGCAGCACCTGCTGGCTCTCGAGCGCGTGCGCAGCAATCGGCACCGGGGCGAGCAGCGCGCCCGGCGCGGCGTACGTCGTGAGGAAGGTTCGCCCGCTGTCGGCGGCGAGCTTCTTCGCGCGCACGTCGGCGTAGTCGGAGGCGTGGGTCGTGAAGTCCCAGGTCAGATCCTCGCCGGTGATCGTGGCGCCGGGGAAGCCTTTGATCGCGCTCCGCCCCTCGGTGACGACGAAGAGCGAGAGGGCGACATTCTTCTTCGCGCCCGCGGCGAGCATCCGCATCGGGAAGGTGGTGAGCGCGCCCTTGGTGACGACGCGCAGCGGCTTCATCTGCGCGACGCCTTTGCCCGGGGTGAGGCGCACGGCGATGAAATCAAAGCCTTGCGTGGCGTAATCGTCGAGGATCGGCTGCACGTCCGCGGGGATGGCGTAGCCGTGCGTGGTGAACCACTGGCCGAGCGCGCCCGGCGTCGACGAGGAGAGCGTGACGGTGTCATAAGGCCCCACCGTCGCGCTGTGGAGCACGGAGACGTCGGGATCACTCTGCCGGAGGTTGTTGTCGCCGCCGGCCTTGGTGGCGTCCAGGGTCGCCAGGCTGCCGCAGCCGCAGCCGCTGCCGGAGCCGCTGCCGCCGCTGAAGCACTCGATTTCGGGGGAGGCGATCACCGTCGCGGTCGCGGCGTCGAGCGACTCGAGCCAGGCGTCGGATCCGACCCCGATCGTCGCGCCGGTCTTGACCGGCATCACCCAGCCAAAATCCTTGGGATCGCCTTGATACTGGATCTGGTCCCAGAGCACCGTCTGCTCCGTCGAGATGCTGATCGCCACCCGGTGCCCGGACACCGTGGTGCTCTCGGACTCGGACTGGACGGTGAACATGCCGCCGCCGCAGGCGCGCGCGGGCGGCGGGGCGAGGGTGAAGGCGAGTGTCGCGAGCGGGATCGCGAGGGAGCGAGGGCGGAAGCGAGAGCGCATAAGTTTCCTTTCGGCGCCGGAGCGCAGGCCAAGAGAGGCGTGAGGCTATCACGGGATCTCCAGCCGCGAGAAGCCCAGGTCGATGGACACGGCCGGGGTGCCTTCGGTCGGCGCCGCCGGGGCGATCTCGGCCAGCAGGGTCACCCGCACCTCGTGGGTCAGGCCATCGGAGGGAAGATCGAGCAGCCCGTCCGAGGCGAGCTTGCCATCGATCTCCACCCGACAGGGCGCCCTGGAGAGGCCCAGGGGATTGTCGACCACGATATGGAGCACGCTCCCGCCGTGGCGATACGTCACCTCGTAGCTCCGCCAGGCCCTGGGGATGCAGGGCGTGAAGCGCAGCTTGCCGCCCTCGAGCTGGATACCGAGGATATGCCCTGTTGCGATCCGGTACATCCAGGCGGCCGAGCCGGTATACCAGGTCCAGCCGCCGCGACCGACGTTACCCGGCGCCGCGTAGACGTCGGCGGCGACCACATACGGCTCCACGGCATACTGCAGCATCGTCTCCGGCGTCGAGGCATGGTGAATCGGCCCGAGCATGCTCAGCATCGCGGTGGCCTTGTCGCCGTCGCCCGAGAGCGCGGTGGCCAGCGCTGACCAGAGGACACCGTGCGTGTACTGGCCGCCGTTCTCGCGGACGCCGGGCGGGTAAGCGCCGATGTACCCGGGATCGTTCCCCGCGCCCTCGAAGGGCGGGAAGAACAGGAGCATGATGCCGTCCTCTTCGCGCATCAGCAGGCGCTCCGCTTGCTGATTGGCCTGGGCGGCGCGCGCGGGGTCGCCTGTGCCGGCGATGACGGCCCAGGACTGGGCGATCGCGTCGATCTTGCACTCGACGCTCTCCTTGGATCCGACTGGCTTGCCGTCGTCGAAGTAGGCGCGTCGATACCACTCCCCGTCCCAGCCGCCGTCCTCGAGTGACGCGGTCAAGCGCCGGATCTCCTCGGCTCCGCGCGCGGCGCGAGCCCCGTCATTCTTGGCCACGGCGAGAGGCGTGAAGTCGTTGAGCGTTTTGGCGAGGAACCAGCCGAGCCAGACGCTCTCGCCCACGCCGCCTTCGCCGATGCGGTTCATGCCGTCGTTCCAGTCGCCGGCGCGCATCAAGGGCAGCCCGTGCGGGCCCGAGGTCGACCCGGCGTCGAGGGCGCGGGTGCAGTGCTCATAGAGAGAGGCCGACTCGCGACTGCGCTTCGGCGCCCCGAAGACGTCGTGCTCTCCTTCCACGAGCATCCGCTGATCGAGGAACGGGATCACCACGTCGAGGATGCCGATATCGCCCGTCGCTCGCACGTACTCGGCGGTCACGTAAGGCAGCCAGAGGAGATCATCGGAGCAGCGCGTCCGCACGCCCTCACCCGTCTCCGCGTGCCACCAGTGCTGGACGTCGCCTTCGACGAACTGCCGCTCTGCTGCCCGCAAGATGTGCTCACGTGCCAGGCTCGGCCGCGCGTGCAAGAGCGCGAGGACGTCCTGGAGCTGATCCCGGAAGCCGTACGCGCCGCCCGATTGATAGAAGGCCGAGCGAGCCCAGAGCCGCGAGCTCAATGCCTGATAGAGGAGCCAGCGATTGCAGAGCAAGTCAATCTCTGCGTTCGGTGTCTTGATCTCGATCGTCCCGAGCAGCTCGTCCCAGAGGGCCTTGGCGGCGACGAGCGAGGCCTCGGCGCGGGCGGGGCTCGCGTAGGTCGCGCAGAGCTCGCGCGCGTGATCCAGGCTCGCACCTTCCCCGAGCACGAAAGCGATCTCCACGGTCTCACCTGGCTCGATCGAGACGGGAACGAGCAGCGCCGCGCCGGGATCGAAGCCGACCCCCACGCGCCCCGAGAGGGCCACACGTAAGAGCGCGGCGGGCCGCGCCCGCGAGCCGCTGCGGCCAAAGATCTCCGCCCGATCGGCGGTGAAGCTGCTCACAGGCTTCGTCGCCAGGAAGAAGGCGCGATGCTCCGGGAACACCGAGAATGGATTGAACGCCAGGAGCGCCTTGCGCTCCTGATCCCAGGCGGTGACGACGGTGAGCCGGCTCCGCTCGCGCGAGCCTCCCAGCACCCACTCCACGGCGCCACACACCGAGAGGGTCCGGCGCGTGGGGCCCTGATTGCGCAGGCGCAGGCGGCAGATCTTGACAGGATCCGTCGGATCCACGAAGACCGAGAGCTCGTGATCGAGGCCTCCGCGGCTGTGCGTGAAGCGCGTGTATCCCTGCCCGTGCCGCACCTCGTAAGGGCGTGAGCCGCCCGCGGGCGCCGACGTGGCAGACCAGATCGAGCCGTCCTCTTCATCGCGAAGGTAGATGACCTCGCCGGAAGGATCGGTGACGGGATCATTGCTCCAGGGCGTGAGTCGATGGCTCTGGCTGTTCCCGGACCAGGTCACCATCGACCCGCTCTCGGAGACCACGCAGCCGAATCCGGGGTTGGCGATGACGTTGCACCACGGCGCGGGGGTGCGCGCCTCGGGGCCCGTCGTGATCACGTACTCGCGGCCATCTTCGCTGAAGCCGCCGAGGCCGTTGCCGAAGAGGAGCGGTGAGGTCGCCGTCGCCGGGAGCTCCGGGCGATCCAGCGCTTCGCGCGCCGGCTCTGCCGCAGGGAGAGGACTCTTTGCCTCCGCGGCGCTGCGGAGCTGACGCGCGAGGGAGCCCTGCGAGGCCACGAGGACGACCCGCGCCGCGCCGAGGATCAACGTCCGAGCGTCGCGCGCGAGCTGCTCTATACGGCGGACGAACACCCTACCTCGTTGATCGACCTGTCCCTGCGCAGGGCCCGAGGCGACCTGCGCCAGGATCGCCTCCTGGAGAGGTTGATTGTACCCGCTCGGCTCCTCGTTGAGGATCACCAGATCGACGGCGACGCCGTTGAGCCGCCAGTACTCGTGAGCGAGCAAGAGCTCCTTGCAGAGCTCGACGAACTCGGGCTCGTCGACGCGGAGGATGAGGATGGGGAGATCCCCCGAGATCCCGTGAGACCAGAGGGCGTCCCGGGTGCTCCCGCGGACGTCCTCGGCCTGGAGGCTCCCCCGGAGCTGGGGAACGGGGAAGAGAATCGCCGAGAGGAGCTTCTGCGCGCGCTCGGCCTGGATTCCCGTCATCCCGAGGTGCTTGAGCTCGACGCGCGCGTCGGCCCAGGCCAGCTCGAACGTCCGGGCGATGCTGGGCTGAGCCCCGTAGATATCCGCGAGCTCGAGGGCGATCTCCCGGGTCGGCGCGAGCGCCGTGCAGAGGGCGATCCGCGCCCGCTTTCCCGGTTGGAGGAGCACGCGCCGCCGCAGGGAAAGCGCCGGATCGAGGACCGCTCCGGCCGTCCCGGAGAGCGCTTCGCTGCCCATCAAGGCTCCGGGAGCTTCGAGGGTGCGCCCGCGGCCGATGAAGCTTGAGCGGGAGCACTCGAGCTCGAAGTCGCCCCACTCGTTCTCTTCGTTGGTGAGGACCTGCACCACCCACGTCTCGCCCTCGCGGGGAGAGCGCGGGATGCGCCGCGCCAGGACGGCGCCGCGCTCCGGGAGCGCCTCTGTCTCGACGAAGAGCCCGCTGAAGGCGCGGTGAGCTACATCGGCGTTGCGGTCGGCGAGGACGACCTCGGTGTAGCTCGTGAGCTCGATCTCGCGGGGCGTGCTCCCGTGATTGGTCACGGTGATGCGACGGACCTCGGCCGGATGCTCGGCCGAGACGGCGATCTCGGTCACTGTCTCGAGGTCGCCGTCGCGCCGATGAATCTCGACCCGATCGCTGGAGAAAGCGGCGTTGTACTGATCGGGCTTGCGGCGCGTCGGCTGGAAGCCGGCCGACCAGATCTCTCCATTGGATCGATCCCTGAGATAGAGAAAGATCCCGCCGGCTTCCAGGATCGGATCCTCGCGGAAGCGATGAATATCGAGCCCTCGCCAGGTCGTGAAGCCCGTCCCCGCGGCGGTGACCAGCGTCGAGAGCTCGCCATGGCCGAGGAGGTGAGCGCGGAGAGGTCCAGTCGCCGAGAGGCTCACATGCTCGGTCACATCGAGCTCGGAGTCCGCAGTCGACGGGGCAGGGGCGGAGACTGCCGCGCGAAGCTCCACGAACGGCGTCCCCACCGGGACGCGCTCTTCAAGGAGGAGCTCGCAGGCCATGATCCGCGGATCGGCGTGGAAGCGCCGCGGCATCAGATCATTGCAGAGCACGTTGTCGAGCGCCACCAGGGTCATCCCCTGATGGTGGGCCATGAAGGCCTTGACCACGACGCCACGGCGGCCGGCGGGCGCGCGCGCCTTCGTGTAGTCGATTGACTCGTAGTAACCAAAGGGCCCAGCCAATCCATCGCGCGCGAGGGCGCGCAGGTTGTCCGCCGCGAGATCGGGGCGGATCAAGGAGGCCAGCGCCGTGGCGTAGGGAGCGACGACCAGATCGTCGGCCAGACCCGCCTTGAGCCCGAGCCCCGGGACGCCGAAGGCGCGGTACTGGTAGGTCATGGAGAGATCCATGGTGTTGTACGCGGACTCGGAGATCCCCCAGGGGACGTCGCGCTTCTCGCCGTAGGCGCGTTGCGCGGCGACGACCGACTCGCAGGTCTCGTCCAGCAGCGTATTCTCGTAGGTCCTCGTGACCAGCAGCGGCATCAGGTACTCGAACATCGAGCCGCTCCACGAGAGGAGCACGCTGCCGGAGCTGAGCTCGGCGCGCGGGCGCGCGAGGCGGAACCAGTGCTCCTGCGGGATATCGCCCTTGGCGATCGCGATCAGGCTCGCCAGCCGCGCCTCGGACGCGAGCAGATCGTAATAGGACGCGTCGAGCCGGGCGCCGCCGACGTTGTAGCCAATGGAGAAGAGCGCGCGATCCTCGTCGTAGAGGAACTTGAAGCTCATGCCATCCGCGATGGCGCCGGCGCGGTTGCCGAGCCGCGTCAGCTCGAACACGAGCGAGGAGCAAGCTCTTTGCGCGTGAACGAGGCGAGCCCGCAGCTCCGCAAAGAACGTTAGCCCGATCTCCCGTGATTCTGTAGAGGCGACAGGAGAGCTCCGGAGATTCTCCTGGAGCGTGGTCAACCGCGTGAGGGCTACCGTGGTCGCCTCCGCCAAGGCGGTCGCGGTCCAGGCTGCCGAGAGGCCCTGGGCGATCTCGCCCCAGCCCTGGGAAAGCTCACCGGTCGATACGATTTCGGGGACGGCAGCGAGGCTCTCGGCGAACGGCGCCAGGGTGCGTATCTCGTTCACCCAGGCACCGAGCCCGCGGTGCGTCAGCTTGGCCCACGAGTCGACCCCGTAACGCGCGGGCCTGGCGCGGGGATCCAGGGGAGTCGCGCCGATGCGCTCGGCCGCCTCGGTGAGCGCGACGAAGGTGGTGAAGGTCGTCCCCCAGTCCTTGCCTATCCGCTCTCGCGCTTGCGTGAGCGCCGTGCGCAGGGCTGTGCGCTCGGGAGCGGTCGTCGTCCCGTGTCCGGCCGACGAGGTGATCTCCACGCCGAGCAAATCGAGCCCGTCAAGCGCCGCGTCGAGCGCGCCTGTGCCGAAGAGCGGCGATACTCCCGCCTCGAGGCAGGCCGCGCGCACCGTCCAGAGGTAAGCGGCGAGGTTGCCGCTGTCGACGGTGGATACGTAGCGAGGATCGAGGGGCTTGAGGGTCGTGGTCTCGTACCAGTTGAGGATGTGCCCCTCGCGCTTCTCCAGGCGCTCGATCGTCGTCAGCGTCCCTTCGAGGCGCGCCGCGACCTCGCTGAGCGTGACGAAGCCAAAGTCACGAGCGGCGATGACTGACAGGAGATAGAGGCCGATGTTGGTGGGGGAGGTCCGGTGAGCGACGACGGCCCGCGGCTCTTCCTGAAAATTGTCCGGAGGGAGCCAGTTCTCCTCGGCGGTCACGAACGTCTCGAAGAAATACCAGGTCTTGCGCGCGCAGAGGCGCAGCTCGCGGCGATCCGTCGCCGAGAGAGGAGCCGACCTGTCGCGGAGAGGGAGAGGCCGGCTCAGCCACCGCGCGAGGAGCGGGGCGGCCGCCCACAGTCCGAGCAGCGGCGCGGCGAGCGGCAGCGCCGCAGGAGCCGCCACGCCGACGAGAGCGCCCGTGGAGAGCGCCAGCGCCGAGCCGAGGATCATCCGACCGTTGATGTCGGAGAGGCCCTTGGAGATCAACCGCTCGGCCTGGCTCGTCGTCGTCCACTCGAGGAGCTGCTGCCTGGAGACGAAGAGGCGATGGAGCGTGCGCCCGATGGCGTCCACCATGATCATCGCCTGATCGAGCGTGAACACCAGCCGGAGCGCCGCCTGAAGGACGTTGGTCTTGACCTGTCCGCCCAGCGTGCTCAGCCGGGAAGGAGAGCCGTCGCGACGCGAGCGCGTCAGGCCCATGGCGAGCCAGCCGAAGAGAGGAGTCACGAGGACGCCGCCCATCGTCGCTGTCGCGACCACGGCCGCCGCTGGATTGCTGAGCCAGCCGAGGAGGAGCAGGGCGATCGTGCTCGGAGGTACGAGGCTCCGGCGCAGGTTGTCGAAGAGCTTCCAGCGCGCCACGACCGAGAGATCGTTGCGCCGCCGGCCCTCGCCGCTCACCGGCACGTGCGTCAAGAGCCACTCGAGGAGCTGCCAGTCGCCGCGGATCCAGCGGTGTTGCCGGCCCGCGACCACCGAGTACGACGAGGGCTGATCGTCGATCAGCTCGATGTCGGTCGCGAGCGCCGTGCGCGCGTAGATCCCTTCGAAGAGATCGTGGCTGAGCATGCGGTTCTCGGGGACCCGACCGTCGAGCGCGAGCGTGAAAGCATCGATATCGTAGATGGCCTTGCCGACATAGGATCCCTCACTGAAGAGGTCCTGATACACGTCCGATACCGCGGTGGTGTAGGGATCGATCCCCGCGGGGCCGGCCATGATCCGCGAGAAGAGCGAGCGCCGCGCGCTCACGGGCTCGGTCCCGACGCGCGGCTGAATGACTCCATAGCCCTCCAGGATTCGCCCGGTCTTGGGGTCGATGCGCGCCTGGTTGAGCGGGTGAGCGATCGTGGCCACCAGCTTGCGAGCCGTCTCGCGGGGGAGCTGGGTGTCGGCGTCGAGCGTGATTACGTAGCGGAAGCTGCGCAGCCGCTCGGGGGACGCCGTGACGACGGTGAAGGTCGTCTCCTCGTTGCCGCGGAGCAGGCGATTGAGCTCATCGAGCTTCCCTCGCTTGCGCTCCCACCCCATCCAGACACCCTGAGCAGGGTTATGAAGCCTGCGGCGGTGGAGGAGCAGGTAGCGATCCGGGCTCCCGTCGGGGCGACGCCGGTTCAGCTCGGCGATACCCTCTCTGGCGAGCGCGAGGAGCTCGGCGTCCCCGGGGCCCTCTTCGGCTGCGTGATCGGTGAAGTCGGTGATCAGCGCAAAGTGCAGGTTCTCATCGGCGTTCGCGAGTGATCGCACCTCGAGATCAGCGAGCAAACGGCGGATCCCGGCCTCGCTGTCGAGGAGCGAGGGCACGGCGACCAGCGTGCGGCAATCGGCGGGAATCCCCCGGGGAAAATCGAGCTTGGCGAGGAGGCGGGGAGGCAACAGCGCCGTGACGACGCCGTTGACCAGGGTCATCGCCATCTCGCTCGTGGGCAGCGCCGCGACCAGCCCCAGCGCCGTGAGCAAGCCTTTGCCCGCCGAGGATCTCTGTCGCACGGTGACCACCGCCGAGGCGACGAGGCCCGCGCTGAGGAGGCCTACCGAGCCCAGGTAACACGCGGTGGGGTGCGCGAGGATGAAGCGCGAGAGCCGCTCGCGCAGGCGCGGGCGATACCCGAAGCGCGCCTCGAGCTCGGCCCGTCCAGCGTCGATGAGATAATAGCCTACATGGGCCCTGCCGACGTGCTCGGCGTCGCGTCTGAGCGCGGCCCCGGCGAGCTCGACCGCGAGCTCGGCGATGGCGCACTCGTCCCCGGTGCTGCGACGGGCGATGTCCTCGATCGCATGGCGGTAGCGATCCCGCGATTTCGCGTCGGTCGCGCCGTAGGCCTTCGCCGGATCGCGCTGCAAGATCGCCTCTACAGCGCTGGTGTTCTCGAAGAACCTGTTCCAGTCGAGCGCGCCGATGGTGCGCATGCTGGTGATGGCGTTCCCGACGGAGACCTGGTCGGCGGCCTGGCGCAAGTGCTGGCGGCGCGTGAGCTCCTCAGGCGAGAGGCTCAGTCGGGCGCACTCTGCTGCGATCCAGTCAACAGCGCTCCCCACCGGCACCTCATGCTCACGGAGGCGCCGGAGGAGCTGGACCAGGAACTGAGGTGTTGACGGGATCCCCTCGCTCACGAGGGCATCGAGGACCTCGCTCATGTTCGAGGTGGGCTGTCCCGGCGCGAGGAGCCTCGCTGCCCACTGATCGGCGCGCTCGCGATCCTTGCTGTTGGCCTCCGAGGCCGCGAGCGCTCCCACCGTGAGGAGGAGACCGAGGCGGAGCATGATCGGGATGGCCCACAGCTCACCGATGGTGAGGCTACGGACGCTCTGGTAGGCGAGGACGTACCTCGTCAGGACCCCGAGGTCGATGCGAGCGTCGGTGTGACGGAGGTAGTCGAGGCAGAGGCCATAGACGCAGGGATACCCGGCCATCGTCCCGGTCGAGAGGCGCGGGAGCTTGGCGAGGTACCCTGCGGGGAGATCCTCCTCGATTTCGCGGAGCTGCTCTTCAACAACGTGCGAGTTGTCGAGGAGCCACTCCTCGGCAGGAGAAGGCTCCCGCTTCGACAGGATGCTCCGTTCGAGAATACGATACGCGCTGTTTACCCGGTCGCGCGCCGCGGTGAAGCGCTCTCGAAGAGGCCCGGGCGTCACCTGCTGCGACGGCGCACCATGGGCGCGCGCGATCTCGCGCGCGTGGCCTTCGAGGTGCTCCGCGGTGCACAGATCCCCGCGTAACCACCGTGGATCGTCCCAGGCGAGGGCGCGCGACAACCCTGGACAGTTGCTGCCGGCCGCGCTCGCCGGTGGATGATCGGTGGTGTGGGTCGATTCCTGCGCGCCGCTCACTGCGTCGAACCGGGGAGGGAGGAGCGAACCACGTTGTGGCCACTGCGGGACGCGAGGACCCCGGCGTGAACGCTGGTGACGCGGAGCTCGCTGCGCGCCTCGATGCGGTGGAGCCATGCCCCGCTGGTCAGCGGCCAATCGGACGGATGGCGCTCGCAACAAGCGAATGTCCCCTCGGGATCCCGATGACAGCTCGAAGGCGAGTTACAGATGGGGCAGGGGTTCTTTTCGGAAACGAGCTTCCATTCTGCCTCCTGGGACTGCGATCGCGCGACGTACGACATGACTCTCCTGATGGCTCGTTTGGAAAACGCGCGCTCTTCAACATCCGCGTTGTACGAATGTGCTTGGTCGCTGATCGCCTCGAAGCGCGACCCTCACCGTGGCGCACGACCGCAACAATGCAGCGATCGTGCCATCACCCGTGAGTGCCCCCACCATGGAAGACGCGTTTCCTGAAGCGCGCGCGAATAAAGCAGGCGTGCGCTGCTTTAAACACACATGTCTCAGTGGGGCGTTTTGCCACCACCCGGGATCTGTTCCAGCCAGATCACGAAATGAAGGTAAGCAGGTGAATCGAGGGTACGTGCACGGGAAGATTGACGAGCTCTGGGCCGCCGCGCCCCGCGTTTCACGGCGGGGGCGCGCGGCTACCAGGCGACCGCGACGACCCCCGCCACGATCATCGCCGCTGCCCAGGCCCGGTCGAGGTTGAACCAGGTCTGGCGCAGCAGCGAGACGCCGAGCTTGTAATAGACGAGCAGCGCGATCCCACCCGCGGTGAACAGCATCGCGCCGGTGTGCAGCGCGACCGCGGCGAGATAACCGGGCCAGCTCGTGAGCGTGAGCCCGGCCGCCTGATGGCAGCTCGGCCCATGACAGGGCGCCTCGCCCTCGCCGAGCAGGAAGACGGGGAGCAGCATCAACCCGGCTCCGTGCGCCGACGCCATCAGGAACGACCACAGGGTCAGGTCCTTGAAGCCGACGCGCATCCCCACCCAGCGTGGATGGCGCGGGCGCACCAGTTTCAGGATGCCAAAGCCGATCAGCACCGCGGCGGTGACCCACTTGAGGTGATCCCACGAGACGCCCACGTGCCCTATGGCGAGGACCGCCACGGTGAGCCCCACCGAGATGGCATGGCCGAGCGCGATCGGCGGCAGGGCGCGCCACACGGCACGTCCGCTCTTTTCTTGCAGGCCGAGCGCCACGGCAAAGAGCCAGCCCATCCCGGGGTTGGCTCCATGGTACAGGCCGAGCGCTGCCAGGGTCGCCCAGCGCCAGATCATTCCGCTTGCCACGTGATCAGGGAAAGCAGAACGAGTCAGAGGAGGCGTCGCCGCCCTCGAGCCGGACCTGGTGGCTGCGTCGTGGGCCGAAGTCGACGAAGAAGTCCTTGTCGATTTCGAGGCCGCCTTCCGGGTTGGCGTTGAGCTTGGCCATCCAGCCGGTGACCGGCGCGGGCTCGGGGTAGAACTGCTCGTCCCACGCGGCGTAGAGCGAGCTGGTGAAGTAGATACGACGCCCGTCGCGGCTCACCTCGACCATCTGCGGCGCGCCCGTGAGCGGCCCGGACTTCGGGTGCGCGGCGCGCGACACGATCCCTCCGAGGCGCACGCAGCCGGTGAGCTTGGGGTTGTGCGGATCGCTGACATCGTACTGGCGCATCTCGCCGGTGCCCCAGCACGAGACGTAAAGGAACTTGTCGTCGAGCGAGAGGTTGATGTCGGTGATCAGCGGCGGAACCGCCTTGAAGCCCTGGAGAAGCGGTGGGAGCACGCTGGGATCGGCCGCCTCCGCCGGGATCTCGATCACCTTGCGGATCGCCCATTTGTCTCCGTCGCGATACCAGAGCCAGATTGACCCGCTCAGGTCTTTCACGCTCACCACGCAGCCCATGAATCCATAGGCCTTGGTCGGATCATGCGCGGGCCGGAGCTCGAGCGCCATCTGGTGCTCGTCGCCGATGTCGAGCGCCTGCACGTGCTTGCGTTTGCGCAGATCCCAGATGTGGAAGGTGTGGCCGTACTTCTTGCCGAGGAGCAGCTCCGGGATGATCCCGCCCTCGATCATGTTCGGCGTGCCCCACTCGCTCGAGACGAGCGTGTCGTAGCCGAGGTGCCACCAGAAGTCGTAGTGCAGGTACTGCGGCCCACGGTCGAGCTCCCAGCGGCCGAGGACGTTGAAGCTCTCGCAGTCGAGCAGAAAGATCCCGCCGGGGCCGTCGCCCGCGGGGTTCCCGAGCGCGCTCACGTAGATGGCGTCAGGCCCGCAGTGGAGCGTGTGCGGCCGCGAATAGCCGCTGCGGCTGGCGATCTCCTCGGCCTCGATCACCCGGTGAAGCACAGGCTTCTTCGGGTTGATCAAGGTGTCGAAGATGAAGATCTTCGACGAGCGGAGCGCGGGCAGGAGCAGGTAGCGGCGCTCCACGTGGGGGTGCGGCGCGTAGGGACAGAGCGCGGCGCTGCACGCGTTCCAGCCCGAATGGTGGAGCTCATCGCCCTTCGAGGGCACCTCGGAGGTGGCGATGATCTGGCTATACGTCGGCGAACGGGGGTCGAGATCGACCGTGACGAGGGCGTCGTGGAGGTGCTCGCCGGGGCGCTTCAGGGCGGCGTTGGCGTCGAAGGCGGTCACGTAGGCGTAGCGTTCGGGGGGCGCCTCCATCGCCATGCGCGGAGACGGGTAAAATGTCGGATCGGGCCGGAAGCTCATGGGTCTCTTCCTTTTTTGGTTAGAGCGGCCTACCCAGCATATCAGAGACCTCTGGCCCCGCGAAAGAGCGTTCAGCAAACCGGCGCGGAAAGGTCGGCGGAGAGCGCCCCCTCCAGGTTGTCCCCATGGCGTGCGCCGTGGGCCTCGAAGCTCTCTTCAGCTCAGACGCTTTGAAGCGGCAGACCGAGCCTGAACGCCTGCTCCTGATCCATCAGCGTCGTGCTCCCCTCCAGCCCGAGGAGCTTCGAAGTGATAAGCGTCGTCTTGTGGACTGAAGTCTTCTTGCGATAGGCGATAGGCGTATCGTCACACCGATCATAAGCCGCGGAGCCCCTTGGCGGAGCAGCGCCGTCAGCCCTCCGTGGATCCCGTAGAGCTCATCCATGAAGCGCCGGCCGGTCGCTCGCCGGAGGATCTCGCACGCCTCGAGGATGCTGCTCTTTCCGGCGCCGTTATCGCCGATGAGCACGGTGAGCCCGTCCAGCTCGAGGCGGATCTTTTCAAGGGTGCGTAGGCCTTCGATGCGCAGCTCGGTGATCGGCACGGAGCTGAGGGAATCGAAAAGGGCGCGTCGCGTCAAGCTCGGGACGAAGTTTTCTCGTGAAGGTCGGGTCCGCGACCGTCGCGGAGGGCCCCGGTGGCTCACCCGAGGCGATCGCGACCGCCGCGGATGGCCCTGGTGAATCACCCGAGGCGATCGCGACGGTCGCGGGCGGCCCTGGTGGCTCACCCGAGGCGATCGCGACGGTCGCGGGCGGCCCCGGTGGCTCACCCGAGGCGATCGCGACCGTCGCGCGCCTTTTTTACGGGGCGCTGGGCGCTTCCGCGGCGGCGGGCTCGGCCTGGGGGGCTTGCTCCTCGGTCTGGCCGGGCCGTCGCGTCGACGGCCGAACGCGGTCAGCGAGGGCCGTTTCGCCGGCGAGCGTGAAGAGCCCTTCGAGGACCTTGCTCGCGCGGCTGAAGGCGGTGTCGTAGGTGGCAATCGCTGTGTTCTTGTCGGCCAGCGTGCCCTGCGCCTCGCGCGCCTCGCGCACCACGTCTGCGAGGGCTGCATCGAGTGTCTCACGCAGCTTGTCGATCTTTGAAGCCTCCTTGGAGGGCGTCCAGCTCACGCCGTCTCGCTTCGGCGGCGGAAAGGCTTTCTGGCGCAAGGATTTGACGACCTCGCCGGCGAACTGCGAGAGCGCCGCCGGATCGCGCGGGGTTTCGGCCGCAAAGCCCAGAGAGCGCACCGCCCGTGCTCCGAAGAGGCCTGTCATCCATTCGCGCAGCTCGACCAGCTCGTCGTTGAGGGCGGTTTGAGCGTTGTCGCGGCCCTGGCGGATCGGGTCGTCGTCGGAGAGCTCGTGGATATGGGCTTCGTCGGCCGCGGCCATGGTCGCGCTGGTGTGCGCGAGCCATTTGCCGACGAGGAGAGTGAAGGCCTCGACGTCAGGCATCTTCTTGCCCTTGTCGAGGTAGGGGGAGAGGACGGCTTCAATCGCCGGGGCGACGCGGGCGGCGTGGACGCTGGCCGCCGAGCTGACGACGTTGGCGCTCTTGGTGCGATCGACGATCTGTTTTGAGGGCAATGGGTGGCTCCTGGTCCAGGGGGCGTGGGGCATGGGTGTGCCCTGGCCCGCGCGTTGAACGGGGAGGATACGGGGGCGTCTCGTCGTTTTTCAAGCGAGAAAGCGTGACCCCCGGCGAGGGGCCACGCTTCACGCTCTTTGGCTCAGCCGCCGGTAGGCGGCGGCAGGAGACCGCGCTCGGCGTACGAGAGCGCGTTGTGGAGCGCCACTGTCGCTTTCTGCAAGATGCGCGCGGCCTCCACGTGGCCAAGACGCCTCTGCCGGGGCGGGAGCCTCTGGTCTCCGGAGGCGGCCAGTACGTCGTCGAGCGTCGATTTCACGCCGGAGAGCCAGCGCTGGGCGGCCTCGAGGTCGGACCAGAGGAGGGACGGGAGGGCGGGATCTTGGCCCTTGGGGGGCTCATCGCTTACGGTGGTCATGGATCATTGCCTCGGATTCGGAGTGTGATGGTCAAGTCGCCCGGTTGCGTTGGAGCGCGGCCGGGTGGCGCTTTCAACTCACCGCGGAGTGCACCGCGAAAGCCAGAGATATCTACTGGCTAATGGAAGATTGACGGAGTCGGAGTACGTCCTCCTCGCAACAAGAGGTCCTCACCCCAACCCCTCACCCGAGCCCCTCTCCCTGCGGGAGAGGGGCTGGGAACGAAGCTGCTGCGAGGAGCCTCCCCCTCTCCCGCTCGCGGGAGAGGGGGAATGAGGGGGTGAGGTCATGAGGGGTGAGGTCATGAGGGGGTGAGGTCATCCCAGCTTACCGTAGCCACCTTGGCACAAACTCCGGGGAGCTCAGGGCCAGCACAATCGCTGCTCCCGCGAGGACCGCGCCGCCGTGAAGCGCCCCCCGCGCGATCGCCGCCGCGACCCGCTGACGCTCCTCCCCGATCGCCGAGAGCGTGGCGAGCGCATACCCAATCGGGAGCACCAGCGCGAGGCCGAGCAGCGGTGATGCCGATTCTCCCGCCGAGTGCGGCGTGACCAGCGCGGCGAGGATCAGATAGCCTGTGAACAGGTAGAGCGTGGGGCTCTTGAGCCGGGCGGCAGCGCGACGGCCGCGGCCTTCCCGGAAGCCGCGCTTCGCTCCGATCACCGCAGCGCCGAGGGCGAGCGTGATCCACACGAGGCAGCCTATCCACACGCCGAGGCTCACGGCGGGGCGCTCTCGCCCGCCGGGGCGGGCAGAGGGTTCGGGGTCTGGTGTGTGAGTGTCCAGCCGAAGTACACGAAGTCGACGAGCAGGATCATCGCTCCGGCTCTCGCGATGGCGATCACGATTTCGGGGCGCACGATGGCTCCGGCAAAGCGGCCTTGTGCGCTCACGAGCCAGACGATCGCGGCGGCCAGCGCGGCGGCGAGGATGGCCAGGGCGGTTGTGCCGAACCAGCCCATCGCGAAGCCTGCTGGCGTCGCCTCGAAGGCCCAGCGTCGCTCCAGCGGGTAATACCAGAAGAGCGGCCATCGACCGGCGGTCGCGGCGAGATAGACGATGCCGTAGACGGCGCGCGCGACGAGGAGCATGGCAAAGACGCGCGCCGCCTTCACTCGCTTGCTCCGGTCTTCTCGCTCACTCTGCTCATCCGAGGCCTCGCACCGAGGTGATGAGGAGGCCGGCGATGGTGTCGAACCAGACGACGGCGCACACGAGCAGGCTCATCATGGCGTAGACGCGGGCGAGGGCGGGAGACTCGGTGGGGCGCAGGGTGAGGGCGAGGGCGCCGAGGCCGATCGCGACGGTGAGGGTGAGGGAGGCGTAGACCTCTTTGAGGTCGAAGAGGCCGGACCACGCAGGGGCGAAGCGATCGAGGTAGAGGCCGCGGACCTGGACGCGGTAGGTCGGGTAGACCATCGCGCCGAGGAGGAACGTGAGCACGTACGCGACCGAGACGACCTTGGCGTAGGTCTTTTCGAGGGCCTGGCGCGCGAAGTCGCCGCGGAGATAATGCCGCATTTGCAAGGCGTGATGCGTCGCGGAGCCGAGGAGGACGATGGCCGCGCCCGCGTGGAGGAGGAGGAGCACGCGGCGCGCTCCGAAGAAGACGACGCCCTCGCCGACGCTCATGCGGCGCGGTGCGCGAGGACGCGCGGGCACTCGGGATCGGGGGCGAAGGGGCCCTCGCGGCGCGAGACGATCTGGCAGCCGCCGCGGCAGACGGAGAAGAGCGGGCAGGCGTCGCAGGGCGCGTCCGGCGCGGCGTGGTAGGCGCGGATCGCCGTGAGATCGGGGCCTTCGTCCCACGCGGCGGCGACGTCGTCGGCGGAGCGGCGGAGCGGGAGCGGGCGATCCGGCGGCGCGAGTGAGAAGAAGCTGCAGCCAGCGAGCGTGCCGTCGACGCGCATGGCGCCGAGGTGGCGCGCGGCCTCGCAGCCGAAGACGCCGAGGGCAAAGAGCGCGGCGGGCGCGTCCTTCACGGCGGCGAGGAGCGAGGCCGAGAGGAGCGGGACCATGGCGCAGTCGATGCGCACGCGGAGCCGCTTTCTGAAGGCGATAGCGCTGATCACCGGCCAGAGCTGCGCGACCTGATCCGGGGTGAGGCGGCGCTCGTCGTAGCCCGCGGAGTCGGCGCGGCCCGCCGGCTTGTAGCGGAGGAGCTGGATCTCGCCGGCGCCCAGCGAGGCGACGTGATCGCTGGTGTCGAGGAGGCTCGCGAAGGAGTCGCGCGTGAGGACGACGTTGACTCCGGTGGGGATCTCGGCGGCGCAGAGGAAGCGGATCGCGCGCTCCGCGTGGGCCTTGCCGTCGAAGCCGCGGACCTGCTCGTAGGCCTCGCCGACGCCGTCGTGGCTGACGTTGATCTGGGCGAAGTCGCGGAGCTCGCGGGCGCGCTCGGCGGTGAGGCCGATGCCGCTCGTGGTGAGGACGGGGACGAGGCCGAGGGCGCGCGCGGCGGCGGCGATCTGCCCGAGATCGCCGCGCGTGAGCGGCTCGCCGCCGCCGAACGCGACGGTGGAGACGCCGGTCGCGCGCGCGGCTTCGAGGCGGGCGAGGATGGCCGCCAGCGGCGGCTCGTAGCCGTCGGGGCGCGCGTCGAGGTAGCAGCCTTCGCAAGGCGCGGGGCAGCGCGAGGTGACGGCGAGGTGCAGCTCGAGCGGGCGCGTCGCGCGGCCGAGGGCGCGGCCATGATCGACGCCGAGGCGCGCGGCGAGGGGCGCGTCGACGGCGAGGAGGGTGGCGTCATCGAGGCGGACCCACGCGCCAAACGGCTCGGGCCGCGACCAGGGGGGCGACATGGGGCGCACCCTACCTCGACTTGGTTCGAGATGCGCGCGGGAGGGCGCGGAGCTCTGGTCGGGGATGTGCGGGGCAGCGCGCGGCGTTGCTGCTGGTCATGCGAAGGCTTTGGGCGATCGGCCGAGATGGACTAGGGTCTCCCGCCGTGATTGGTCGATTGTTGCGCTGGTCGGCCCTCGCTGCGGGCTTGTTGGGATCCACGGGCTCGGGGTGTGCGCCGACGTTGCCGCCCGCGTCGGCGCCGATTCCACCGATTCCGCCGAGCGTGGTGCCCGCGCCGCCCCCGACGTTGCCGTCGATTCCGGTGGCCACGGCGGCGCCGCCTGCGCCGCTTTTGCCCGCGGATCCCACGCTGTTCGAGCCGGCGCGCTTCGCGCTGGTGCTCGACGATCCCCGCCTCGCCGCGGTGAAGGTCGAGGCGGTGAGCGAGGCGTTCGCGAAGGCCGCGCAGGCGATGAGCGCGGCGATGACGGCGGGCGCGCCCACGGCTGCCTCCGTGGACGAACGGCCGGCCTGGCTCTACCAGCTCGGGCGTCTTCGCGCGCTCGGGGGCGATCCCGGGGGCGCGGCCAAGGCGTTTCAGGAGTCGGCCGCGGCGCCGTGGGCGCTCTCCGATTACGCGCATCTGCAGGCCGCGCAATGGTGGGTCGGAACAGGGCAGTTCGAGCTGGCCCTCGCCGAGGCCAAGGCGATCGGGAAAGACGCGCCCATCGCCGGTCCGGTGGATCTGGTGATGGCCGACGCGCTCCTCGGGAAGAACGATATCGAGGGGGCCGCCGCGCGCTTCCGCGCCTACCTCGGCCGCGACAAGCACCCTCCGCAGTGGACGACGGTGGCGCTCCGCTTCGCCGGAGCGCTCCTCCAGCGCCCGAGCGAGGCGCACGCGGAGGAGGCCTATCGCCTGGCGCGTCGGGTGATCGAAGAGTCAACGGGCGGCGCGGGGGCGGGCAGCGCCAAGGACCTCGAAAAGCAGGCGCTGGACACGATCCCGAGCAAGCACAGGAAGGCTCTGGAGCGCACCTCGCCGGAGGATTTGCTGGCCCGCGCGCGCGCGCTCTCGAGCTCGCAGCAGTACCGCGAGGCCGTCCTGGTGACGGACAAGATCGTGAGGACGGCGAAGGGGAAGAAGGCGAGCGAGTACGCCTGTGATCTCTGGATGGTGCGCAGCGACTCGCTGTCGAAGCTGAAGAAGAAGCCCGAGGCGGCCGACGCCTTCAAAGGCACGATCGAGAAGTGCGCCGGGCAGCCGCGGCGGGTCGAGGCGCTGTTCCTGGGCGGGCGCGCCTCGGCCTCGGCGGGGCGGCAAGTCGAGGCGATCGAGCGCTTCGCGCTGCTGGAGAAGGAGTTTCCGCAGCATCGCTTCGCCGACGACGCGCGCCTCCGCGGCGCCCGAGCGGCGCTCGACGCGGGGGACGAGGCGAAGTTCTCGGCGATGCTGAGCGGGATCGCCGACACGTATCCGACGGGCGATCTCGCGGGCGACGGGCTCTTCGAGCTGGCGTTGCTCAAGGTCGGCAAGCGTGATTGGGCCGGGGCGATCCCGCCGCTCGAGAAGGCGCTGGCCCGCGCTCCGCACGAGCGGGCGTATTTTGCGGCGGGGCGGTTGCCCTATTACCTCGCGCGCGCTCACCTCGAGACGGGGCAGGTGGATAAAGGCCTCTCCGAGCTCGCCGGGGTGATCCGCGAGTATCCGCTCTCGTTCTACATGGCGCTCGCCTATGCGCGTTTGGCCGAGCGCGATCGCCCCGCCGCCGAGCGCGCGGTGGCCGAGGCGGTGGCCCGCGAGCCCGAGGGGGCGTTCTCGATCCCGCGCGGGCCCTGGGCCGAGGATCCTGGCTTCCTCCGCGCGGTGGCGTTGATCCGGCAGGGCGATGCCAAGCTGGCTCGGGGCGAGCTGGACAAGCTGGGCGTCGGGGCGCGCACGGCGCCGCGCGAGCTCACCTGGGCGTCGGCGTTCCTGCTCTCCCGCGCCGGAGCGGTGCAGGCGTCGCATGGATTCATGCGCTCGGGGATGAACAGCAACGCGGCGCCCGGGAACGAGCTTTTGGACTGGCTCGATCATTACCCGGTGGGGCGCTGGCGCGCGCCGTGGGAGGTGGCCTATCCGCGCCCCTTCGCGGCGGCGGTGGCGGCGGAGGGCAAGCGCTCCAACCTGCCCGAGGCGTGGGCCTACGCGATCATGCGCGAGGAGTCAGCCTTCGATCCTCGCGTCGTCTCGCCGGCCAAGGCCTTCGGGCTGATGCAGCTCATCATTCCGACGGCGAAGAAGATGGCCGAGCCGCTGAGCCTGCCCTGGGATGAAGAGGCCTTGAAGCGCCCCGAGGTCAACGTGGCTGTGGGCTGCCGTTACCTCTCCATCCTTCGCAATCAGTTCCCCGACAATCCGCTCCTCGCCATCCCCGGCTACAACGCCGGCGGGGGCGCCCCGCGGAAGTGGGTGGACCAGCGCCCCGGGGACGATTTCGATGTGTGGGTGGAGCGGATCCCTTACGAGGAGACGCGGATGTATACGAAGCGGGTGATCACCAGCCTGGCCGCCTACGAGTTCCTCTACGCGCGGGAGCTGCCGAGCGAGGCCCGGCGCTCCCCGCTCGCGGCGAGCCCGACGGCGAAGGCGGCGAGCATCGCTTCGCCGTGAGCGTCAGAGGGACTCAGTTGGGTCGTCGCCCCTCGCGGCTCAGCGCGTCAGTCCGGCCGCCGCGAGGCGGGCTTCCAGCTCGGCGACGCGGCGCAGCGCTTCTTCCTTGGCGGCGAGCGCGGCCTCTTTTGCGGCGCGCTCGACCTCTTTTGCGGCGCGCTCGGCCTCTTCGCCGGTCATCCAGAACGAGGTGCCGCTCTCGTCGTCGCTGATGGCGAGGGTGCGGCCTTCGTTCACGGCGAAGAGGAAGCCTCCGACGACCGGGGAGAAGGCGGGCCCGTCCCCGGCGTAGAGGCGTGTGAAGCCTTCGTCGTCCGCGCGCCAGATCTGGAGGCGATACGGCCCGCCATCGGCCTTGGGGCCAGCGAGCTTGGGATCGAAGACCCAGAGCTCTTCCGCGCCGCAGGCCGCGTATTTGTCCGGGGAATCGCCGTAGTCTTTGCCGGGGCGGGAGGGACTGACAATCTCGACGGCGAGGCGAGGCGGGTTGTGCCCCGGCTCCCACAAGCGCAGGCTCGTCAGCTCGTCGCGCTCGGGGGGCGGCGGCTCGAGGAGGTAGACATCAGGATCAATGCCAGTGCGCGGGTGCTGCTCGTCGAAGCGGATCGCGAGGTTGCGGCCTACCTGGGCGTCGCGGCCAAGGAGCTTCATGCGGTACGTGAGGATTTTGCAGAGGCGATCGGCGATCTGATCATGCGACCGCGACTCCGGCACCTGGTCCTCCTCGAGCGTCCAGCGCTCGAGGGCGGGCGCGGCGTGGGGGAACGACCGACCGCGAGCCTTTCGTTGCGCGAGCATGGGCGCGAGCCTACCACGGCGCGAGGAGAAAAGGGTGGGGACAGGAGGAAGCCCGGCCTGGATCCCCGGGGCAGGGGTGGACCGGGCGCGACGTTCGGGCGGGCTCGAGGTGGGCTTCCGGGCCGGGCGCGCTCGCCGGGGCAGTGCCGGTCCCGTCTGCGGGCTTGTTCCGGTCCTTCTTGAACGGGTAAAGCAAGCTAGCGGGAGCTTATTGAGCACGGAGAGCGCCCAGGTGGCAATGGGCGCCCTTCGTAACGCGGTCATGCGGCGGCCAAAGCAACTGCAATTGTTGCTCACAAGCCGCTGCGGTCACCTACGGGCAGGCGCCTCCTATGCAGCAGTCGCCTGTCATGCAGAAGCTGCCCATGCCGCCGCAGATCGTCCCGTCGGGCGCGAACGCGATCCCGCAGGCTCCCACGGTGCAGGTGCGCGACTGACACGCAGTGTCCACGCCCGGACAGGTCGACGCGCTGAGGCACTCGACGCACGCGCCCGCGCCGTCGCACTTGGTGCCGCCGGCCTGGCTGCAGGCGCCGCCGGCCGCGCTGTTCGGGTTCGAGGGGGCGCCGGCCATGCACACGTTGTCCGTGCACTGATTGGCATCCACCGGGAGATCGGTGTTGTCGATCGCCGCGACGATGGACCCGGCGCCGTCGCACGTGTTCTTCTTGCAATCGCCCGCGGTCTGCGCGGCGAGCAGGGTGCCGTTGGCCACGGGCAAGGTGCCGCAATTGCCGCTGTCACACGTGCGCGTTAGGCACACGTTGCCCGGGTCCATGCAGTCCGCCGGCACGATGCACTCGGGGCCGCCGGTGCTGCTCGACGATGACGCCGCCGATGACGCCGCCGACGATGACGCCGCCGACGATGACGCCGACGACGCCGACACCGACGCCGTCGACACCGACGCCGTCGACGAGCCGCCCGCGCCGTCGAAATCAAAGCCCCCGAGCAGGCTGGTACACGCCGATGCGCCCGTCGCCGAAACGATCAGAAGCAACCCGGTTCGAACCATCTTCGTCATCAAACCCCCCCCTTCGCCCCAATGAATCCGAGCCCAACGAGGGGCGTAAGGGTTGCCTGCGTGGTCATCTTCTTGGGCGCCGTGAGCATCAGAACCACGCCCGTTGCGGCCAGCGCGCCTCCAGCGAGAATCCCGACCGTTGAGATGGCGCCCATGGCGTTGTAGCTGTCGATCTTCGGTTGGATGGTGGCTTTTTGAGCCAGCGGGCATTGACCATCCCGGCACGATTCCGTGATCTCGCCGTGCTTGCTTGCCGCCAGGCCGCCCGTGATGCCTCCCACGAGGAGCCCCGCCGCCCCGACGCCGAGCGCGACGAAGCCAATCGTTTTTTGCGTCGAACCATTCACCTTGATCTGCTCCGGTGCGGGCTCGGGCTGTGCAGGTGGCATCCGTGCCGGTGTCGTCGGTGCGGGTTTCGGCATCGGCGTTGCGGCAGGAGGCTTCGCCACCGGAGCCACGGCCGCGACCGGCGGAGGCTCAGCTTGCCGAGGCTTGAGGTCGAGAGTCACCGATTCGCTCTGCCCCTCGGCGAGGCTCACCGTCACCTCGCTGGTGGCAAGGCCGGTGGCCGAGGCGGTGATAACATGCTTGCCTGGATCGACAAAGCGCTTCACGCCGAGCGTCGGCGCGCGTGAAGCGGTCGAGCGCGCCAGCGTAATCATTGGCCTGAAGCGCCTTGTACCCCTCGATCGTGAGATCGCGCGCAGTCCCCTTATCTGCATCCGAAGTCTGGGCGAAGGCAAAAGAGGGCGCGAGCGCAGCCGAGAACAGTAGCGTGGCGACCAGGAAGCGGCGTGCATTCATGGGATCTTCTCGAGACTAGAAGCCGGGATCGATGGGCGGAGGCGCCGGGGGTCGAACTTTCTGAGTGGCGCTGCTCATGGGCGTACGCGGGGCTACGGTGCTCGCGACCGTCGAAGGCGCAGTGGGGGAAGGAGCCACCGCGCTCGCCGTTGCAGAGGGAGCACTCACGACGGGGGCTGTTGTCACCATGGGCGGTGCGGGCTCGATCGGAGGCGCCGCGGTGACCATCGTGGTTGCTGGTGACGCCGACGGTACAGCGACCGCCTGGGCCCGATCTCTCCACCAGAAGACCCCCACGCCGATGACCCCGAGCAGCCCAATCACCCCAACGAGCCCAACAATCCACGCCGAGCTCCGCTTCTGCGGTTGCTGGAGCGTCACCGCCGAAGCTCCCTGGGCCGTCTCGCTCATCGAGGGCAAAGCCACCCTTGGCGCCGACTCGCTCAGCGAGGGCAACGACCCCCGCGGGAACGGCGTGGTGGGCTGGACGCTCAGGGAAGTGTCGAGCTGCATCGGCATCGAGCCGGCGAACGGGAGCAGCACCGCGGCCAGCTCGCCTGCGGTGCTGAAGCGTTGAGCGCGATCCTTCTCCAGGCAGCGCAGGATGATGGCTTCGAGGCCCAGCGGCAGGTCCGGCCGCAGCTCGCTCGGGCGGCGCGGGGCGGTCTGGAGCACGAGCGCGCAGAGCTGCGTCAAGCTCTCGGCCGGGAAAGGCACTTTCCCCGTGAGCAATTGATACAAGATCACGCCGAGCGACCAGATGTCGGTGCGCCCGTCGAGATCCCGGGCTGCGGCGATCTGCTCGGGCGACATGTAGCTCGGGGAGCCGAGGACCGTTCCGGCGACGGTCACGGTCTGCTCACCGAGGATTGCATCGCCTTCGAGATGCCGAAATCGAGCACCTTGATCGCCGTCGTCGCGTCGCGTCGCGTCGCCGGGAGAGGAAGAGGTTTGCCGGCTTGAGATCGCGGTGGATGATGCCCATCGCGTGCGCCTCGTTGATGGCCGAGCACGTCTCGAGCAGGTAGCGGACGGCATCCGCGATGGGGAGAGGCCCAACGCTCTTGCACAGGTCGGAGAGGTCGCTGCCGTCGAGGCGCTCCATGACCATGTAGGGGACGCCGGAGGGGAGGGCGTCGACGTCGGTCACCCGCACGACGTGATCATTCTTGATCTTCGCGGAGGCGCGCGCTTCGCGGGTGAAGCGCTCGACCATGCCGGCGACCTGCATCATCGACGGCAGCAGCACTTTGATGGCAACGGGCTCGTCGAGGCCAAGGTGGCGGGCCGCGAGCACCATGCCCATTCCACCCTGGCCGAGGATCTTTTCGACGCGGTATTTGCCAGCGAAGAGGCTGCCCGGGAGGGTAGGATTACCGAGATCGGAACCAAGAGGCGAGCTGGACACGGCGGAGGCCCTCCCTGTGTATTTCGATGCTCTCACCGCGAGGGGTTCGTGGCAAGCGTTGGTCGTCGCGCGTACAAAATGCGAAAGGCGCCCAGGTTGCCCCGGGCGCCCTTCACAGACGGCTGCTTCAGCAGCTCTTCAGTTGCAGAGGCTCGTGCCGAGGTTGCACAACATCGAGGTGCAGTCGGCGTTCACCTTGCAGTTGCCGCCCGTTCCTCCGGCAACGCAGGCGTTGGTGACGCAGGTGTTGGTGACGCAGTCCGCGTTGGTACCGCACGCCGAGGGCACGGAGCCCTTGTCGCACTTGTTCGCCGTGCAGCTCATGCTGATGCAGTCCGCGTTGACGGTGCAGGCACCGAGGAAGCCAACGGCCTTGCACACATTGCCGACGCAGCTCGCGCTCGAGCAATCGGTGTTGTTGGTGCACGTGGCCCCTACAGGGCCTTTCGCGCACGCGTTGCCCGTGCACACAGTGCTGATGCAGTCGCTGTTGACTCCGCAAGTCTTGCCGAATCCAACGGCCTTGCATTGGCTGCCGATGCAGCTCTGGCTCGAGCAATCGATGTCGATGCCGCAGCTTCCGCCCACCGCGCTCTTCGCGCAGAGATTGCTGGTGCAGATGTTGGTCGTGCAGTCGCCGTTGACGGTGCACATGCTGCCGAAGTTGGCCGCCATGCACATCGCGCCGATGCAGTTGTTGTTGGTGCAGTCGCTGCCCATGGCGCAGGCGCCGCCGACGCTGCTGATCGCGCACTTGTTCGCGACGCAGCTGTTGGTGGTGCAGTCCCCGTTGACGGTGCAGGCCTCGGTGGCCCCGACGACGGTGCAGACGTTGTTCATGCACGAGCCGCTGGTGCAGTCGGTGTTGCCTCCGCAGGCAGCTCCGACGGCGACGGCCTTGCACATCTTGCCGACGCAGCTCGCGCTGGTGCAGTCGGTGTTGCCCTCGCACGCCTGGCCGACGGCGACGGGGACGCACTTGAGCGACGTGCACTTGTTCGAGGTGCAGTCGGCGTTGAGCTCACAGGCGCCGGTCACGGAGCTCTGCGCGCACTTGAGCCCGGTGCAGGTGGCGCTGAGGCAGTCGCCCGGGAGCACGCAGGTCTTGGTCGCGCCGCACTTGCCGCAGTTGGCGCCGCCGCAGTCGACGTCCGTCTCGCCGTTGGTGGCGTTGAGGGCGCCGTTGGAGCAGAGCGCGGTGACGCACGCGTGCGCTGCGGTGTCGCAGTGCGGCTTGAGGGCGTCGGTGCACTGCGCGTCAGCGTTGCATTCGACGCAGCCGCCGGTGGCGTCGCAGACCTTGCCGCCCACGGTGCACGGCTTGTCCGCCGCCTCCGGCGCCGTGGCGCACGCGTTGTTGGTGCATGTGGGTGCGAGACAGTCCCCCACCGTGTCCGGGCACATCGCCGCGACGCACGTCGACCCGCCGGTGCCCGAGGAGCTCGATGTGCCGCCGCCCGTGCCGGTGGTCATCGCTCCGCCGGTGCCGCCGGTCGTCGTGGTCGCTGCCGTCCCTCCAGTGCCGGTGCCGCCGCCGGCGCCGGTTCCCTGGATGGTGCTCCGGTCGACCGAGGCGATGAGCTCGCAGCCCGTCACCAAAGCCGACATTCCGGCTGTGGCCAGGACGGCCACAACCAGAAGACTTCCTGTTCGCATTTTCATTGCAAGCTCCCCTCTCAGAAGGTCATGAACGCGGCCGCGCCGGCGCCCGTGGGGCTGGCGTAGGGCGTCACGAAGCCGCGGGGCATCGCCGACTTGACCGGCTTGCGCGGGGCGCCGTTGGTCGCGGCCTTCGTCTCGGCCGGCGCGTCGTTGCTCAGCAGCAGCACGGCGCCGGTGACGCCGAACGTGAGGGCGACGGCGAAGGACATGTCCGCGATCAGCGCGTTGCGGTCCGTCTTGTCGGCGTTGTCAGTGGTGGGGGCCGTCTTGAAGTCGCTCTTGGCGCCGAGCGCCGAGATGCCGAAGATCGTTCCGACCACGACGCCCGCGCCGGCGAGGCCGAGGGTGACGTACGCGGGGACGTTGGACCGCGGCGCCGGGGGCGGCGGCGGGGGCGTCTTCGGCAGCTCCGCCACGGGCGGGGGCGGCGGCGGGGGCGGCGGGGGCGGCGGGGGCGGCGGCGTCGCGTTGAGCGCCAGCTTCACGTCCTTCGTCTCGGCGAAGGCGAGATCAACCTCGGACGAGGTCGGGTCGAAGCCGTCGGCCGTCGCCGTGATCCGGTGGTGACCCGGAGCCAGCGCGAACTCGCCGTTGAACGCCATCGCGTTCGCGGGAGCCATGGCCGCCGGGGGAGCCGCCGCAGGAGCGCCGGCCGCCGGGGGGGCCGCGGGAGCCGCGGGAGGCGGAGCCACCGGGGCTGCCACGGCGACGCCGGCCACAGGGGCCGCGCCGTCGATGGCGAACTTGAGGTTCGGCGGCGACGAGGGCTCCGTCGCGACGCGCACCTTGCCGGGCGTCTTCTTGAGCGCCTCGACGCGGGCCGTCGAGTCAGCGATTTGATCCTTCGCCTTCACCGGGTCGGGCTTCGAATCCAGGTAGACCTGGTAGGCCGCGACCGACTCCTGCACCTTGCCGAGCTTGTCGAGGCAGATGCCGATCTTGAGCTTGGTCGCCCCGATCGGGACCGCGTCCTCGGCGACCTTGTAGTGCTCGAGGGCCTCGGCATACTTGCCGTCCTTGAACAGGGCCTCGCCTTCCTTGAAGTTCTTCTTGGCGAGATCCTTTTTCTGCTTGTCGGTGAGCGGCTTCGCGGCCACGGGGGCCTTCACCGCCGGGGCGGGCTTCGCCGCCCCCGGCCGCGCCACCACCTTGGGGCCTGCCGCTGCCGCGGGCTTGGCCGCCGCCGGGGCCGCGGGCTTGGCCGCTGCCGCGGGCTTGGCCGCCGGGGCCGCGGGCTTGGCCGCGGGTTTGCCCTGCGCCTGCGCCGGCATAGCGGTCGTCAGTGCCAAAAGCCCAGTGAGAACCGCTGCCGTAGACGAAAGCCGCAATTGTGCTCGCATAACCCGAAGCCTCCTCAGAACCGTTGCGCCCCAGATAATCTCCAAGACGGCATCCATACAAGGTCTTTGAAACGAAGCCGATGCTCCCGCGCCATGACGAAGCCCCCCCGAGCCGGCGGGAGGTTAGCCCAGGCAGGGGCCGCGACTCAAACACTAGTGCCGAGGGCGAGACGCACCGGGCCCTCCCGTCGGCTCACCGAAGGGGCTCGGGGACCCCTGCGGGGATGCTCAGTAGAGCCCCCTCGAACCCGGAAAGCACAGCGGTTTCTTCGAGGGCGAGCCACGCTTCGAGGGCCAGCGAACGGAGCGCGGCGACGTCCCCCTCGAGGTGCGCATTTTCTCTCGTGAGCGCCGCGTCGAGCTGCTCGATCCTCCGCGCCAGCTCATTTTCGAGGTCGGTGAGCTTCGCCGTCAGCTCCGCGGCCTTCTCGCGGACCTTGTCTTCTTCCTGCTCCAGCGCGGCCTGCTCCCAGATCATCGCTTCGATCGCCGGGATCGGGTGCTCGCCCGAGGCGCGCTGCGCCTGCACGTCGTAGGTGCGCTCCGCCAGCGTCCCCGCCCAGCCGAGCGTCTTCGAACGCTCCCGCGCCAGCTCGTCGATGCCGCGGCCGAGGCCTCCGCGGATCGTCCGCGCCTGCTGCTCCGAGGCCTCCACCGCGCGGCTGTCGACGACGACGAGCTCGCTCACCGACGCGACCTTCGCCACGAGCCGACGCGCTTCGTCGAGCTGCGTTGCAGCCGCGGACGGGAGCGGCGCGCGCGCCCCCACCGCGGCCTCGAGGCGCGTGAGCTGTGCCGCGCAGATCGTCGCCAGCTCGAGGAACGGCGCCGTCATCAGCGGCGGTCGCGCGCGCCGTGAAGGCCGCGGCGACGGCGGCGGGGGCGGGGTGATCGATCGCGGCGCCGATGACGAAGCCAGGGCGCCGGGGCGCAACGAGGGCGCGCGCGAACGGTCGCTCGACGTCGGCCCCGACCACGCCGCCGCGCCCTCGCGCTCCAGCGCGCGCCGGAGCATCCCCTCGGCTTCGAACCCGTCGCGCGGACGATCGTCAGGATCGATCGCGGTGAGCGTCGCGACCACGTCTTCGAAGTACAGCGGCACGTCGGTGACGAGCGCCCCGAGCGGGCTCGGCGGCGGCGCGTCGGGGCGAGGATCGCTCCCGTACGGCAGCACGCCCGACGTCGCCTCGTAGAGCACGACGCCGAGCGAGAACAGATCGGTGCGCGCGTCGACGAGGCCTTCGTAGCGGTACTCCGGCGCCGAGTAGCCCGAGGTCCCGAGGTGCGTTGGCGGCGTCGTGGTAGCGCCTGTGCTGCGCAATGTCGCCCCGCCGAAGTCGGTCAGCTTGATCAGCTCGTCGCCGTCGCGCCGCGGCACCACGAGGATGTTCGCCGGCCGCAGATCCCGGTGCAGCACGCCCATCTCGTGCGCGCGCCCCAGCGCCGACGCGATCTGGAGGCCGATGTTGGCGGCGCGCCGCCACCCGATCGGCCCCGGCGCGAGGCGCTGCGTCAGCGGCTCGCCGGGCACGTACTCCATCACCAGGTACACGAGCCCGTCGGACTCGCCGTAGTCGCTGATCTCGACGATCACCGGGTGATTGATCCGGTTGACCGCGCGCGCCTCGCGGAGGAACCGATCGCGCGCGATCGGATCGCCGGCGAGCTCCGGGTGCACGATCTTGATCGCGCTGAGGCGCTCGATCAGAACGTGGCGCGCCAGGTAGACCGACGCGAGCCGCCCCGAGCCTAGCCGCGAGATCAGCCGGTAGCGCTGGGCGATGGTCGTCCCGATCCGGGGATCCTTCACCGGCGCGAGGATACACGTAGCGTCGCTACGGATCGTCGCCGTGATCGAACCAGCCCGGAAATCGCAGCGCTCCGTCGAGGCGAAAGCCCTTCACGGCCTCGGCCATGCGCGCGGCGCGCTCCCCGCGGGGCAGCGCCTCGCGCAGCGATCGGAGCCGCTCGACGAAGGCCCCGAGGCGAGGATCGGCGAGCAGGGCGCCGAGATCTTCCCGCAGCCGCCGCGCGAGGCCAGGGCTCGCGCCGCCGGTGCTGATCGTCAGCTTGATCCCCGACGCCTCGACGATCGCCGCGTTGATGAACGTGCACGCCTCGGGTCGGTCCACCGTGCAGAGCAGCCGGTGCTCGGCTTGCGCCCACGCGTGGAGCCGCCGCGCCTCGGCCTCGCCTTCCTTGGTGGTGAACGGGGCGAGGAAGACGATGAGCTTCCCCGCGAGATCCGCGTCGACGAACGCGCGCCGATGGAGCGTCACGATCCCCTCGCGCGCCCGCTCTTCCACTTCGGATCCAGGCTCGCCCTCCGCGACGACGGTGACCTGGGCCCCGGCCTCGACGAGGCGATCGATCTTGGAGACCACCTCGGGGCTCACCCCGATCACCAGCGCCTCGCGGCCGCGCACGTCGAGCTCGATCGGTAGGTAGCGCATACCCTTCGATGAATACCCCGTCCCGTGAGCGAGCGTCAGCGGTCATCGGCGCGGCCGGCGCGATGCTCCTGTCGATCGCGGTGGGCGCTACGGCGCGGTCGTGGGCGGCGAGAACGCCTGGGTGCGGAACGCGAGCTTCTTGTCCGCGTCCCCGACCTTGGCGACGAAGAGGCCCACGAACGAGCCGAAGAGCGAGTCGCCCGGGCCGAGCGACGAAGAGCCCGCGGGGCGGGTGACCCACTTTTTGATCCGGTCGAGCATCTCGGGGCTCACCGGGTTCACCTCGATCAGGACGGCGACGAAGTAGCGCGCCGTGTCGCTCATCAGCGCCCGCGCCAGGAGCGGCATCTTCTTGGCTTCGCCGCAGTTGCGGAGCACGCCCTCGACGTTGACCGCGACGGCGCTGGTCTGCCCGCCTGGCTGCGTGAGCTGGATGCGAAAGACCTCGTCCCAGAGATCGTAAACGATGCGGCAGCTCTTGGCGGTGAGGGCGATCGGATCGCCGCCTTGCTCCGGGAACACGTAGCCGCGCATCGTCAACACCGTCGGCAGGCCGCTCTGGAGCTTCTTCGAAATCTCCGCGTCGACCACGTCGCGGAAGCCGACCGTGAGCGTGACGGCGTGATCCTCGAGCGTGACCTGGGCCGCGCGCACCGGCAGCGCGGCCGGCGTCGGCGGCGCCGCGTCGTCGTCGGCGCGGGCTCCCGGCGTGGACGAGGTCGTGACGAGCACCAGCGCGAGGACCCGTGGAGCCCAGCGCCTCAAGGCCCCGCTCCGCGCCGCGTGGGGAAGAGGCCGAGCAGGTTGGAGAAGGCGATCGTCGCGCCGCCGACGCTGGTGTCGACGCGCAGGCCGAGGTTGTACGTGAGGTCGACCGGGAGGCGCTGCAGCCCCTCGTAACCGGAGGGCGGATCGGTGAAGTCGCGGCGCGCGGCGACGGCGTAGAGGCCCAGCGTGGCGAAGAGATCGATCGCGTAGACCGACTTTTGCCCGGTGTAGAGCGGGACCCGGTACTCGCCGTCGACGCGGGCGGCGAAGTCCCCGTAGCGGACCTCGCCGATGTCGGTGCCGAGCAGGTTCGGCGGCTGCCGCCGGTCGGGCGCGAGCTCGAGGATCCGATCGGGGAGGAGATCGGTGAAATCACCGACGTAGAACTTCTGAAAGAACGGCGCGCTCCCGGCGATCGCGCCGACGTACGCCGAGGCGTGGACGACGTGCTTCCAGGGGAGCTGCCACCAGCGCTGCGCCGCGAGCTCGATCCGCGCGAAGCCGTAGTCGCTCCCGAGCGGCGCGACGCCCGCCAGGACCGAGGCCGAAGCGAAGCTGCCGCGCGTGGTCAAGAAGGGCGTGTCGCGCGTGTCGTAGACGATCGCCGCGTGCAGCGTCGAGAGCGCGCTGATCCCCGGGAGGATGGCGAAATTGATCGGCTCGCGCGTGTTCCCGCGGAGGTGGGAGGCGACGGTAGGCACGGTCGCTGTAACGCGCTCGAGGTGGTAGTCGAACAAGAATCGGGTGGAGAGCGTGAGGTCGTGCCCGGTGCTCAGGGTGGCGCCGAGGCGTTTGTGGGCGACGACGGCGTAGTCGGTGACCTCACGCTGCTCGAGCAAGGGGGACTCGAAGGAGACGGCGCGGTTCCCGAAAAAGTCCTGAGCGTCGTTGTAAAGTAGGCTCAACCCCGCTGACCACCCCGTCCCGGCGAAGGTAGGCGCCTCGAAGAAGGTGCGCAGCGCGAGCTGGCTTTCGGCGATCCCGATGCCCGCGCCGACGGTGATCCCCGTACCGAGGAGGTTGGTCTCGGCGACCTGGAGCCCAACGAACGCGGACAGCGGCTTCGAATGCCCGGCGGTGTCCTCGTCGGCGGCGATGCCCAGCCAGAGGTTCTGAACCACGAGCGTGTTGCGCTCGGTCACCTCGATGACGAGGTACGCCGTCCCGCGCTTCGACCCTTTGCGCAGCGAGAGCTGGACGGTGGAAAAGAACCCGGTGCCGAGGAGCCGGTAGCGCGTCAGCTCGATCTCGGGATCGTTGACGTCGAGGATGTCCCCCGCGCGAAAGCGGACGTAGTGAAGAACAACGCGGCCGGCGGTGCGGGTGTTGCCGCGGAGCTCGATGCCTTCGAGATTGTAGCGAACGCGGCCCGCCGCAGCGGAGGCGCCGGACGAGGTCGAGGAGGGCGCGGGCGGGGGAGGGGCGGCGACGAGGGCGTCGAGATCAGGCGCGGGCGGGAGATCGTTGTCAGCGCGCGCGCTCGCGGCAAAGGCGCCGACGAAGAGGGCGCAAGCGAGGGCGAGGCGGCGGCCGGGCACGGGGCGGGAGACTATCACCCGGGCGCGGCGGCGACGGGGGCGCGAGCGTCAGGCGACGAGGTCGGCGCCGTGGTAAAAGTCCGAGGATGAATGCCCTGCCGGCGGTCAAGAAGACGTGGACGCCCGAGGAGTACCTCGCCTGGGAACGGCTGCAGCCGGAGAAACACGAGTTTCACGGCGGCGAGGTGTTCGCCATGGCGGGGGCGACGTTCGAGCACAACCAGATTGTGATCAACGTCGGCGCCGAGCTGCGATCTGCGCTGCGGGAGAAGCCGTGCAGGGTCTGCGCCTCGAATCTGCGGGTCAAGATCCAGGCGACTGGCCTCTACACGTACCCCGATGTTTCTGTCGTCTGTGGCCGCCCCGAATTCGAGGACGACAAGCGCGACACGCTGCTCAACCCGCTCGTCCTCGTCGAGGTCCTGTCGGACTCGACAGAGGACTACGACCGGGGCACCAAGCTCACGAACTACCGCACGATCACGTCGTTTCGCGACTACGTGCTCCTCTCGACGGACAGGGTGCTTGTCGAGTACTCCACGCGGAAGGACGACGGCTCCTGGGTCTTACGCGAGCTCAGGGCGGGTGAGCGCTTCACGATCGAATCGGTCGGAGTAGAGCTCGCCGTGGACGAGCTCTACTTGAAGGTGTTCGAGACGCCGGCCTGATCAGATCGCTCCGATCTGGTGCAGGTCATTGAGGACCTCGCGCAACTTCTGGAGCCGCGTTCGCGCGCGATTGATATCGTCTGCGTACTCGTGCTCCAGGGTATCCTGAGACGGTGTCGGCGAAGGTTGCATCCTGAGACTCGTGTTTCGCCGTTATGCGGTGATGAGACCACCGAGCTCTGCCGAACAGCACCTCCGCCCGGGGTTAAAACCTCATGATTGCGCACATCTCAAATTCTCC
>Ga0209181_10001750_pt1 | contig 37105 bp, 32 predicted proteins | sample MAT05_FD_187208 | JGI IMG/M metagenome (GOLD analysis project Ga0209181, IMG submission 187208) | Freshwater microbial communities from Lake Fryxell liftoff mats and glacier meltwater in Antarctica - MAT-05 (SPAdes) (version 2) | ecosystem: Environmental > Aquatic > Freshwater > Ice > Liftoff... | reverse complement strand
CACGCGCGATGGTCACGACGTGCCGTTGTCCGAAAGTCTTTACGCAAATTGTGCGAAAGTCCCTACGCCTGCTGTCCGAAAGTCTTTACGCCTCCCGGGCGATCTGGAGTAGGGTCAACGTGAGCGGCGGCAGCGAGTCGGCACGGCTGTCCGAGCTCAGGGTTGGGGATGCCGCGATCCATCAACCGGCTTCCCGCACGATCTGCTCCACCTGACCAACGAGCTGTGCTTCCCCACCAGCGCGGGTCACTCCCGGACCAGTTGCTGCCTGCGCGTGTGCGGTGCAGGTTGACGGCGAGCGGCCAAAGCGCACGGGTGACATACCACCCACAGCGGACGCCGCCCGTGCGACTCGTCCGAGTGACCTTAAAGTCGGTCTGTACTTTATAAAGCAGTTTTGCTTTCATAAGCCAAAAGACTTATGAAAAGGATTTGCGAAAATGCCCTTTCAATTGGATCGCCTCCCAAAGACACGGCGACCCTTGACGGCTGTGGACGCGCCCCTTGGGTTCCGAGACGATCTGCCAAGGGAGGGGTGGCTACGCGCCCCCCTCAGTCCCTGCCGCTGGCGAGTCGCCTGGAATCCACTCGGCTGGCACCGGCACGGTGCGCGCCGGGACGACCTGCACCTGCGCGCCGTCCCAGCACGCCCAGTTCTGATCGAGCGCCTGCGCGATCAGCAGGGCCCGTCGGACGCCATTACCTGCGTGGCGTGCGATCTCATGGATCGACGGCCACGGTCGTGACGGCAGCGGCACGGGTGGCGCCGGCTTTGGCACGGCGTTGTCCGGAAGTCTTTGCGTCATTTGTCCCGTAAGTAAATGCGCTTACCTTCCGAAAGTTGCTGCGTCTCCCGTGCCCGCCGGGCGATCCGCATGATGTGGAGCGCGACTTCCCGCTTCTCGTCACGAGTGAGCGGTTGGTCAGTGATCAGGGCAAGGACAAGTTCGGCGAGAGTCGGCATATCGCCATGATCGGGGCACCCGTCATTCCCGCGTCACCGATGCTGCGTCGGGTGGTCATTCGGCTATGGGGCATCTGCTGTCGATGGACCGGGCGCGGGCGGCACGTCGGACACGTGGTCCCCGTCGGTAGGTCCGTCTAATGGCGCCGGGCGCCCTCTCGTCCGTCCATTCCAGGTGAGAGGAATGCTCTGGCGGCGTTCGCGGTGAGACGCACGTAGACTTTGTCATCCTGAGGCATTGCACACAGCGACCGCGTCTCGGCGGTCGGGAGAGAGGCAGCGCATGAATATCCCGGACGGACACAAGTTCGCATTGCTGGCGCTGTCCGCGCGCCATGTCGATCTCCCCGCCAATGGGGTAGATATTGGCGACGGAACCGTCGCCTCGGGCGGGCACTCATTGGTCATGCCGCCGCTTTGGCAGGATTGGCTCGGTTCGCTTGCGGTTGAACGCATCGGGTCGGCATCGCTCGTGCTGACTGTCACGGCGCCGACGACGCGGCCCGACGTTCTTGATCACGAGAACCAGCAGTTGCAACAACAACTCGAGGCTATACGCGCAGGTCTAATGATCGCGACCCATGGTCTCGACGTGGCCGAGGCGCAGCTGCTCACCGGCGTGCGACACCGCGGTGAAGTCGACATTCGTTCGTCGTCTACTCTCGCGCGGACGTTTTCAATCGCCGGAACACCGGCAACGCCGATCTGCGTGGCCCAGCTCCAACTTGCGGTTCGTGTTGCTCGCGGGCTGCGAACACTCTCGACGGATGGGGCTCGGAGTGATCCGGGAGGCGCATATGGCCGGTTGCTGCGCGGGATCAACGCGCTGTACCGCGCCGCTGAAGCCCCGATGCTTGACGTGCGTCTGCATCAGGCGGTTCGCGTCATCGAGGCTATCGCGATGCCAATCGGAAAGGGAAATGGCGCTGTCAGCCTCGCGTCACGGGAACGATTGTTCATTGGGGGCGGCGAGAAGTTCCCCAAACATCTGAACACGCTGTATCAACTGCGCAGCAAGGTCGAGCACATGCAGGACATGGAGAAGGCCGCACTGGAGATTTGGAAGAGCGAGACGCTCAGGCCAGACGAACTCACTGTTCGTCTGGCGAAATGTGCGTCTCTGGCGGAAGCGCTTGCGCATGCCGCATTGACGCAAATCCTCAGTTCCCCGCACGTGCTCACGCACTTCGTGTCCGACGCGGCCATCGAGCAGTTTTGGACTACGCATGCCGAATCACTGTGGCAGCCGCTCACGTCCGACGTTACAAAAGAGTGCCTCTTTGATGAGCGCGCCGTGCAACGGCGCCTCAACGATGATCGCGCGTAAGTCGTAAGCTGCGGATTCTCGGTCGCCACGTTTCGAGGTGCGGCCCCGATCACTCCGTGACCGCACTCCGCCACTTGGCGACCCACGCGTCGTATTGCGCACGCTCCTGCCCGGGCTCAGGTTCGCCGGTGATCTGTCCCGGGTCGATCTGGTAGACCGCCGCCAGCGTGCGGAGCTCGATCACGTCCACGCGTCGATGCCCGTTCTCGAGGTTGCAAAGCCATGTTGGGCTCCGGCCGAGTACGCTTGCGACACGCCGCTGGGAGTAGGCGTCGCCGTGCTGCTTGTGCAGCGCCCACCGGACGCGGTAGAGGCGGTCCGCCACCAGCTTCGCGAACGCCTGTCGGTGCGCTTCGCGCACAGCCACCACGGCGAAGGGGGTCAGCGGCGGCGTGGTTGGCGGGGGAGGCGGGGCTGACACGAGCACAGATTCACGCCAGAGCGGTCAATTTCGGAATTGGTGACACTGCGGCCGAGCAACTCTCTCGGTTGGGCTTGCTTGCAACCTCCGAGACTTTCGGCGTTTGTTCGGTATCACGGTTTTGGTGACGGCTCGCGGGGTCCGCTTTCGTGCGGTCACCCCCCCGACCGGAGCCGGACAGACTATGCCCGCCATGCGAGACCACAGCACCACCCGCCAGCGCCCCACGGCTCGGAGTAGTCGTGCCGAGTGCCGCACCACCGTGCGGCGCGTGCAAGCCGCACAGGATCGTGCGGCGTGGCGCTTCGCACTGGCTCGCATCGTGCGCGATCTCGCACCGCTCGGGCCGACCGAGACGGTGTGCCGGCTCACGACGATTGTGATCGCGGGAACGCACACGATGCAGGACGGGACGACGCTCACGCTGCCGCGATGCCCGGACCTTGAAGGCGACGAGACGCTGACGAACGCGAATGTTGCAACGCGCGCGACGCCGTCCGAAGGATGGGTTCGCGCGATGCGCCGCCGCACCGAGGACCGCATGACGATCTCGCACTTTGTTGATCGTCCGCGATCAGGGCGACCGCCCGTCGAACTCTCTCCAGCGCTCCAGCAGGTCATGCGGGAGCAGGTCATGCGCCCAGGGAGCGCCACTGAGGCCGTCGTGCTTCTTGCGGTACAGGCGCAGGCCGTCGCGCAGGGCGACCCGGCGCCAACGCGGCGGCGGGTGCGCCGAGCGTTCCACGCAATTCCGCTCGCCGATCTCACGGCGGCACGGCATGGCAAACGGGCGGTGATCGCGGACGCACTCCCCAAAGGGGCCCTGCCATACACGCGGCCGGGAGACTGTTCCTTGCTCGACGAAACACAGTTGCCGCTCTACTACCGCGTGTGGGATCCCATCACACGCACCTACCTGGCCGTCAAGGCATGGGCCTGCCTCGTCGTCGATGCCGCGTCTGAGGTCATCATCGGCAAATACATCCCGGACGCCATGGCGAAGGGGAAGCTCGGCGCGGTTGATGGGACGGAAATTTTCGCCGCGTTTGTCTCGTCGATCTGTCCGGCGGTCGCGAGTGCAGCCTGTGCACCGTACGTCGGGACACTGCCGGCCGTGTTGCGCTGTGACAACGTGCGGTCGCACGGCCTCGTGTCCGAACGCGCCGCCAAGATCGGCATCGACGTGTCGCACAATCCGATCTACCAGCCGTGGGCGAATGGTGCGCTTGAAACAACGAACGGCATCATTAAGCCCCTCTGCCGCGACATCGTGGGCTACGATCAGCACTGGGCCGTCGCGGAGTACGAAAACGACGACCAGTACAAGCGGCGTCGGCGTCTCGCGGCCACGATCACGCGGCTGCCGCCCCACATATACGTCACAATTGAGCAGCTGCCGGATATCGTGCAGCTGCGCGAACAGTTCGACGAGGTCGTGAAGACGTACAATCGTACGCTGATCCATTCCCGCTGGAAGCATTCGCGAGACACCGCATTTCACACGCTGATGCGTCGGGAATCGCGACAGCCGTGGACGAATGCGCTGCCGATGCTGGAATGCACCACTGTGCACGTCCGGGACAAGCTGACCGTGCAGGGCGCCTCCTTCGCGACCACCAGCGATACGGGCGAGGCGCTGCTGCCCGGAGCGCGCGGCACGTTTGCCGTCGATCCCATGCTGCGCGCGCTCTGGCGGCTGGACGCCGATGCGACCGCGCCGGTCGCATCGTTCATGCCCGACAAACTGTGGGCGCAGCAGCAAGTGCCGGGCGACGTGGTCGCCCGCAACAATGCGGTCGCGTCTGCGGCCAGCGACAACGCGACGGAGGCGCGGCTGCTGTATCAAGCCGACCGTCTCGGCGGGCCAGCGGAGGCCGCCCTTGCCAATGCCGTCGGCGCCCAACAGCGCAACGAGCGGCCGGGCGCCAAGCGGAAGAGCACTGCCCCGCGCAAGAAGACGAGTGGCGCGCGCAGCCGGCCAGCGGCAGCGCAGACCGTCCGAGGGCGTCCGCTGGACCAGATCACGCTGGAGTTCGGGAGCACGCCCGTCCCCAACGAGGCGCCGCACCGCGCAGAGGGCCCAATGCCCGTGGCCACTCCGCCACGCGCCGCAGCGCACGCCATACCAATCTCGCCGCGGGTTACGACACCGGCCGACACCGTGCCGTCGGCCTTCAAGCCACCGGTCCTCACGCTGATCCCTGGGGGTGCCACACCGCTGCCCCCCGGCCTCGCACGACGCTCCCTCGCCGCCATGGCGATGGATCTCGCCGCCCGGGCCCTGTCTGACACCACCGTTCCTCTCACCCGTGATTCGGAGACCGCATGACCGAGACGACCGCCCCCGTCCCGCCCACCACACGCCCCGCTTCGGTGCGCGAGATCGTGTTGCGCGTGGGAGGCGCGGCGCATGTGGTAAATCCGCTCCTGCGACAGTTGCCGCTGCCCCTCATGCCGGACGCCCTGATCGCGTACGCGTGGGCCAACGATGCCATCGAGCAGGCCGCCGATACGCGCCAGGGCGTCGTGCTGGTCGGGCCGGGTGACTGCGGCAAGAGCACCGCGCTCTCGCATGCCGTGCGTGCATTCGAGGCGGGTGAGCTGGCGACCGCGCTGCATGACGCGACGTACCATGTGCGCCGAGTCGTTCACGTGCGCACGATCTTGGCGACGACCGAAGACGAGGCGTTGGTGGCGCTGTACGCGGAGGCGTTCGGCGTCCCCCCACTGCCCAAGACGCAGGGCCGCCGAAAGCACGTGACGGAGGTCTTTGCGGAGACCGTGGAGCGGCTGCGTGACGAGCATGTGGCCGTGATCGTGATCGACGATGCTGACGATCTCCCCGATCCCGTGATTCAGGTGATCGAGAAGCTCATGGCCCGCGCCACGGATGCGCACCCAGAACGGATGGGCGAGCGCACGATCTCCGCGCCCGGCGGTACGATTGCACCGCAAGGGATCGGGATTGTGATCGCCGGGACGGCGAAGCTCGAGGCGACCATTACGCTGGGCGACGAATCCGGCAACGCGTGGAAGGCCGTGCGGCGGGTCGGGCCCATCGAGGCGGGTGCGGTGGCCGACGTCTTCGCCCAACTCCTGCCAGCCGCCGCCGCGGCGCAGCGGCAGATGGGACAGACCGCGTTCGCCCGGCTGGTGCATGAACAGTTGACCTTTGGGCGGCCGATGGGGATTGGCACGCTCGACGCCATCGTCCGCCAATACGTCCGACGCGCCGTGATCACGCAGATGGATCAGGGCCGCGTGTTGACGCAGCTGACCGATGTGCCGTGGGATACCGACTTGCTGGCGGTGGCTCGGAGTGAAACGCTCGCGCCGAAGGAAGGGCGTCTGGCGTCACCCTCGGCTCACGCGGCGTAATTATGGCACGCGCTCTCCACCTTGCCGATGGCGGCGCACGGCAGACTACGCCGGGGTCGATCAGTCACGAGATCGCCACGACGGCGATGGCGGCGTCGCTTGCGGCACACCGGGGGCTCACGGTCAGTGAGCACCGGCGCGCGTTCGAGGCGGCGCATGGCGCCGCGCCACGGACGTACGGTGCGCAATTCGGTTCCTTGGCCCAGCGCGGGATTCTCGTGGCGGTGGCAGGCCGGACGAGCGCGACGCGGTTCAGCCACCGGGACGCGCTCGTCGGTCGCGACGAGGCGCACGACGACGACGATCTTGTCATGGTCCGGCGCGCGTTAGCCTCGGCCTGCGCGCGATACCAGCGCGCCGTCACCACACGCGAGGTCGCGCGTGAGCTCGAGACCCTTGGGCTCACCCTCGGCTCGACCCATCCGAACGCGGTCCGACAGCGGCTCCAGACCATGGTGCAGACGCGACGTCGTGGTCGGCCGGAGTGGCGCGGGGCCCTCGCGGTACGCGAGTCGGTGCCCAGTGCCACCGCGTTTTTGTCGGTGCGCTGGCGGCCGGTGGATCTGCTAGTACCCGTCGCCGCGACGGTCCCGTCGAATGCGGTCGATGCCCTGCGGACGATCATCGCGGCGGCCGAAGACGCGCTCGGCGGCCCGGTATCAGCATCGGACCTGATCGCCTGGTGCGGAGCGCACCCCACGCATCTGGCCGTCGCGGGGCTTGGCGCGGCGCGGCTGAGCGAGCTCCTGCCCAGCGCCGCGAAGGTTGATGCCCGGAGTGGACGCGAGACGCGGATCCTCTCACGACCCGCGCGACGCGATCTCGCCGGCGACGCGCCGATGACCTACCACCTCCTCAGCGCACTTCGGTGCCCGCGCCCGATGGGTGTGGCCGCGCATCGGCTTGCGGAGGCGCTGGATGGATTGCGGCCGGCCGACGAGTGGGCCAGCATCGACCTTCTCCGACGCCGTGCCACGCGTGTGGGCGTGGCGGCGCTCGCGCACCTGGCCGATCTGCGCGAACACGCACTTCAGCAGGCGTTGTCTATGGCGGTGACGGCTGCGCGCGCGGAGGTCGGTGGCACGGCGACCGATCCGCTACGGATGCTCGCGGTCGTCGAAACGCTCCGGGAGCAGATGCGCACCCGCGACGCATGGGTTGCCGCTCTGCCGCCAAACCATCGTGTGGGGCGCCGCCTGCGAGGCCAGCACGCCGAGCGTCGGCGGCATCTGGACGTCGTCGCGAGCCGAATCGGGCACAACCCCGAGGATCGCCCGCTCGACGTCACGGTCGTTGGTCCCGCGCAGGCGGTGGGGTTCGATGCACTCAGCCCGTTCGTGCAGTCCGCGATCACCGACGCCGGCTGGACCCAGCACGAGAGCGTGAGATTTCGGGTCGTCGCCGGGTGCCGTCGGTTTGACGACGCCACACCAAGGGATCGCTACCTCCGGACGAAACACCGCGGCGACCGCCTCCGCGTCGACCGTGCTGACGCGCTGCACGCGATCATGGCCCGTACCGCCTCGCCGCGCGTGGCCGCGTTGCTCGCAAGCGCCACCGAGCTGCTGGGCAGCGTAGTCCGGGATGCTGTGGTCCTCGGTGAGATCGCGGACGCGTGCCGTCCGATCCCAGGTGCGCGGGCCGGGGATCCGGGTACATGGCGGGCGGCCATGATCGCGCGTGCGTTGCTCGGGGTGGAGCCAGCAGAGTCGGACATCCACACGGCCCGCACCGGGGACCGCCTAACCGCGACCGCGGCGGGCCTCGCTGCGGTCCTCGCACTCGGCGAGGGCTCACAGGTACTGCTGACCCGAATGATGCGCGGGAGCCACCTGGTCGCAACGGCAGCCACGGTGATGGCGGGGCGGGTGCGCGGCGGGAGGATTGTGTGCGCGGTCACCTAACCACGGGCGCGGTGCGCCGGCCACGCACTTGGCGCGGACGACGGCCGCACCGGGCCTCCCTGTGGGAACGCTTTGTCCCAAGACAGCGGCGATGGCCTATGCAGACTCGTCGCGCCCGTCAGACGGTCCCGCTATTCTCTCAATAGCAGCGGCTGGCACGCTATGCGGTCTGTGGCGACACAGGCCGCCGTGCGGGATGTGGCAGCTATTGTCGTTTGAAAGGGGTGCCTCGGTGGCGGTCGCTGGTTCCTGGCGACGGCCCAGAGGCCATAGCCTCTGTGCTCCGCGCTGTCGATTGCCCACGCTTCCACCCCGTGCACGCATGCCCGCGAAGAAGACCGCCCGAGCCGCCAAGACCGCCACCAACACGGGTGCAGATATCCCGTTCGAGAAGCGCCTGTTCGAGGCCGCCGACGCGCTGCGTAACAACATGGACGCGTCGGAATACAAGCACGTCGTCCTGGGGCTCCTGTTCCTCAAGTACATCAGCGACGCGTTCGAGGCGTACCACGCGGCCCTGACCGCCGATCACGCGAAGGGAGCAGACCCAGAGGACCCCGACGAATACCGGGCAGCCGGTGTCTTTTGGGTGCCGATGGCGGCGCGGTGGACATCACTCAAGGCGGCGGCACGCCAGCCGAAGATCGGCCAGCTCGTCGACGACGCCATGCAGGCCATCGAGCGGGTGCCGTTGTCCGGAAGTCTTTGCGTCAGTTGTCCCGAAAGTCCCTGCGCCTGCTGTCCGTAAGTCTCTGCGCCTCCCGTACCCGACGTGTCAGGCGGAGGACGTGCAGGGCAACCTCCCGCTTCTCGGCCTTCGAGAGGGGCTGGTCGGTGATCAGGGCAAGCAGGAGTTCGGCGATGGTCGGCATGTGCCAACAATCCCGCCTGCCGTCAGCGAGCCGTCACCGCCTTTGAAGGCGTGGCCGGGACGGCAAGGACGCCGGAGGGAATCAGGCGTACGCGCCGCTCTGCATCTGCCGGATGAGCGTAGTGACAGTGCTCCTGCCGGCGGCCGTGCCCATGAATTCACGTGGGCAGCGGCGGCGAATCCCGTCGGGGCCCCCGACTCCTGCACCATCCGCTCCACCAAGGTCACGAGCTGGCGAGTGTGTTTGGTGACGCCATGGTTGCCGCTGGTCATGGCAGTCTCCTCGCGCCGGCCTTGAAGCGGTGCACTGTCGGGCTCGACCGGGACACGAGGATCAGCGGTCCGTAGGCAGCCGAAGAGTGGCTAGGTGCCGCACAGCCTGCCAAATGGCATGGTGCGCGTCGGCAGCCTCGGCGGTATCGTGGAGACACGACGAGGCCTGCGCCGGAGGCCGAGAATTGCAAAGACCATCACCGTGAGCCCATGATGCGACGACGTGCGATTGCGATCCCTGTGCTGTTGGCGGCGCTTACCTCGTGTGGCGAACGGCCATCCACAATCTCCGGCGACGTCTTCCTCGCAACTCCAAACGCTGACGTGCGGCGATTTGCAGCCGTGCCGGTCCGCCTCGTGCGGGCTCCTGACTCGGCTCGCGCCGCGATCATCCGCGCCTGTCAGCTACCGATGTCAGATTCCGCGTGGAAAGAGCTCGTGCTCACCACCGTAATTGGCGTTGGGGCCCGCATCCCCCTGATCGACAGCACGCTGCAGAGCGCGGCGCGGTCACGAGCGCTCGCCGCTCAAACACGCGCGTTCGAGCGCGTGAATGCTGACAGTAACGACGCACTGAAACGCATGGCATCCGATTCACTCGAGGCGGTGCGACGTGGACAGCAGGCCAGATTCGACAGCGTGCTCACGCGCTATACCGTCGTGACCGCGCGCACGGACGTCGCGGGACATTTCTCGGCGACCGTGCCGCCGGGCCGCTACGCCATCCATGCCAGGGCGCAGATCGGCGATGACTTGCCGCAGTGGTGGGTCTTGGTCACGCTCAAGAGCGGTGAGGCCCACGTGCAGAATCTGGACAATGTCGCGCAGGGCGACTCGACTGAAAACTGCGGCAAGCCCGGCTTCCCCTGACGGTCAAATCTCCTTCCTCTGCTGAGATCACTGTGCAAGGTACGATCTATCGATGTGGCAAGGTCGCTGAGTTTGTGATTGTCGCTATCGCCGACGGCGACTACTCGCTGGTTGAGCTTTTCGGCGAAGAGCTCGGCGTCGGCGATGTGGTCGCCGGATCGCTCGACCAAGAGGGAGCTGGCGACCTGCGTCGCATCAGTGACGGCACGCCCGTCGCCTCCATGGTGCAAGGGGCTGGCATGAGCCTGCGTGCGGCGATTGCGGCACTGGACGCGATGGGCGGTTGATCCCTCGGACTCGCAGATGGGGGCACGCGGGAAAGCCTGTGACAGGAAGGCTCTGCTCCGTATCGGCAGGCGGCGACTGGCCACGTAGGGCATCACTCGTTCGCAGCGGTGGGCCGGTATACCATCGCCACGTGCAGTCCGTCCTCGGTCGGCGTGACGGGGACGCCCTTCGCCTCCAATACGGCTGCGACGCGAAGCCACACCCCGGCCGGCGGCGTGCCACCCTCCCACCGGACCGTCCACATTGGCGCGTGGCCTGCGCTGACCTTCCTGTCGGCCTCGAAGACCAATCCATCATCACCCGCACGACCGTATCGGGTCGGAGTGATGTTGTCCTCGCCCCCATCCGAGTCATCGTCTGGTCCAAAGGGATACCGGTCGCGCACGGGGAGATTCAGGACGCTGGCTACGGCGCGGAGGTCTAGCTCCGTGAGCACGGCGTCTTCGGTCGTGAGCCCCGCCATGCAGAACACGGTCTGCAGGAGTCGTCCACCAGCACAGCGTATTGAGAGATACGCTGTGTGCATTGCCTCGCGTGAATCGACGGTGGTGATCTGAAAGCGCAGGGGGACTTCGCGCGACACGGTGGTCTCACGATGCCGCGTCAGGTACGCGGGAGGCACGTTCACGCCTGCGCGTTCCAGCGCAGCGCGGGCGCAGGCGTCCGCCACGGTGTGGGCAGCGTGGCGAGCCTCTGTCGCGGCCAACTCCGCCGCCCGAACACGCGCGGCCTCGCTCTCAGTTAACTCGACCGTCTCGGGACATAGCGGTGCTGGGCGCGTGTCCGCCGGCTCGGGGACCGGATGAAACGTGACATCGGCGGCGAGGTCGAGCGCCGGGGCGGTCGCCTCCCAGTGCAGGAGTGATGTGCGTCGGAGGTGGACCCACGCTCCGGTGTCGAGGTCAAGGCACGCGAGGGGCATGTCGTATTGATCTGCCACACGATGATCGCGGACAGGTCCCCCGAACCCCAGTTCGTCGATGGTGGTGAGCATCTCGGTCACGACGTCGTCACGGTCGTCGTCGTAGTAGGCCGCGACATCCGGCCCGTCCCCGAAATCACGGGCGGCGAACGCCACGTACCGAGGGACATCTTCAAAGGGCATCGCCACATCGGGATGCTCCTTCCCGTCGTCGACATACGTGTCCTGATAGATGACGCGCCGCTCGGCGTCGAGCAAGCGGTCGAGGCGGAGCGGCAGGTAGGGTTCGTGTGCTGCCACCTTTGAGAGGATCGCGATGCGTGGGGGGAGGAGTGCGTCGTCCTGAGGCATTACCGTGATTGGTTCGGGTGGTGGGTCACGCACGTCGTCGGCGAGGTCAGGCGCTGACGAGGGCTCCTGACGCAAGGCGGAAGTGTCCATCCGAATCGCACGTCACCTCGCCCAGCAATTCAAGCGCGTGAAGATGGCGGAGAAGCACCTCACGCTTCGCGCTGACGAACCCTGCCACGAGGTGATCGATGGTCGCCGACTGCATCGCGACGGCACTTCGGACGGCGGTGATCTGCCCGATGGTATCGCTGGGCCACGGCAGCTTCGCCAGCGCGCGCTGTGCGGGGGCTAGTGTTGCGTCCTCCTCTTCGGTAAGGTCGAGGGAAGCTGCCGTGTCCTCGGCTCGGGCGAATCGCTTCTGCTGGAACGACGGGCGCAGCCATCGCACGACGCCGGACCGCTCCTCGCTGACGCGGTCCGTATGCAGCACGACGAGGCGCTCCAGCAGCACCGCATCAGATTCCGGCCACTTCCACCCGTATGCCGTGACCACGGCGCGGTCGAGCGCATCGTGGAGATCGCGCAGTGTCCCGCATGCCGCCAGTGTGTGTACGGCGCGCTCCTTCGGCGTGAGGTCGTCCCCGCTGCGCAGTTTCGCGAGCACGTTGTACATGCCGGTCATGGTGACGCTGTCGTCTCGCGCCACGGCGGCCGACCGATGCGTCTCAAGGGCCTGCGCAATCCGACCGATTTCCGCACGATGCTCCTCCGTCGCGGCAGGGAATGGGAACGGATCGAAGCACCGCGTCTTGTTGTAGCGCGGATCGTTGCCGACACCCAAACGACCGCCAGCCGCGAGCGCCCAAGTCACGTGAATGTGTGACGAGAGCACGCCGAGAACGTAGGGGTCGTCTGAGGCGATACACACGATGCCATGGTCGGCCGCCATTTCCACATCACGGAACACGAACATGCGATGCTTCGCGGTCTCCGTCGTCACAATGAAGCGTGCGAGCCCAGACAAGGCCGTCCGCAGCTCGCGCCTGGGCCACCCGAACTGCCACCACTTCTCCCGCAGCGTCGGCCGACGATTCGCATCGCGCTCTGGCTTCACACGATCTCGTACCAGATCGAAGACCAGCGGGTACTGTCGTGCCTCCGCCTCTGTCGCGTACCCAAAATCGATGACGTAGGTGTCGCGAGGGCGCTGCGTCAGGTCACGTCCAGCGCAATACCGCTTCAACACCATGCTGTACGCGGGCGCATCCGCAAGGATACGACGCGCCTCGTCGCCGGGCAGCACGAACCCGTGCCCATGCAAGGCGAACCCCATGGACGCGAGTCCCTTATTGGCGCGGAGTCGCGTGGCGGTGGCCTGCGCGACGTCGGCGTGCGGCGTGAGATCGTCGTTCAATCGCGGCACGCTCGCGGAGAACGTCACGACGCCGGCGTCGTCGACCTCTATGTACTTGGCGGGCGTCGGCACGCGCGCAATCACCGTCAGCGCAACGCGGACATCGGCCCCATCGTGCTCATCGACCCACGGGTGATCGCGAACGGCCCAGCAGACCACGGCACCTTTCTCTCGGGCGGCGGTGATGACGCCACGATGGTGCATCTGCGTGATGGAGTTCGTCGTGATCAGTCCAGCGCGCACGGTGTGTCCCGTCGCCACGGCGTGCGCGGCGGTCCGCCACCAATAAGCCACATAGTCTGCGGTGTCGGCCACGTCCTGGTAGGACGCACGGAGAGCGTCGACATAGCCATCGCCGAGCAGCTCACGCATCCGTTTCGCCCCGATGTACGGCGGGTTCCCCACGATGAAGTCGGCCTCCGGCCATGCGGCCGGCCTATGGTCGGCGTGCACAAGATACGGTCGCCGTGCGGTCGGATCCGGCACCATCTCGCCCGTCACGGGATGTCGGAGGCGCGGCGTGGGGTCCAGCGTGGCGCGAGCAGGATCTTCCAACACAGCGGTCCACGCAAGCACCGCGTCTCGGCATTCCAGCGTCCCCGTGTCCCGCAGGATCGGCTCGGGCGGCTGCACGTCGTGGTGCTGCTTCCAGAATTGGTGGAATCCGATCCACAATACCAGTTCGCTGATCTCTCGCGCCCACGGCTTCACCTCAATGCCGTAGAACTGCCACGGCCCGACCTCCTCCATCCGGAGCGCAGTCTCGCCCGTCACCCGGTCAATGGTGCGCAGCACCTCGAGCTCGATGCGCTTGAGCGCATGCATCGCGACATACAGGAAATTCCCCGACCCACAGGCGGGATCGAGGATGCGTAGTCCCCGCAGCCAGGCATGGAAGTCACGGAGGCTGGTCGCGGCGCGGTCGCGATCCTTCGGCTTTTCGGTCGCGAGCAGTTGCACCACCTCGGCCTGCACGGCGGTCCATCGCTCGAGGACGGGTTCTTCGATGGTCGGCCGCACCAGCCGCTCGATGTAGGCTGGCGGTGTGAACTCGGCCCCGAGGCGGTGCCGCTCCACGGGGTCCAGCGCCCGCGTCAGCAGGGTGCCGAAGATGGCAGGTTCGACCTCGGTCCAATCGGCACGCGCGGCGGCCTCCAGCAGCACCAGCTCCTCGCGGGTCAGCGGCAACGCGGTGGCGTCCTTGAAGAAGTGGCCGTTGAACCGCAGGAATCGCATCGGCCCGACGCGCCCGCCAGTGTCCATCAGCCGCCAGAGCCCCTCAACGGCTGCAGTGAACTCGGCCGGCGACCCGCGGAGCCCGGCGTCGGTGACGGTCTGGCGGAAGGACTCCGCCGGCAGGAGCCCGATGTCCTCCGCAAAGCACGAGAACACCACCCGCATCAGGAAGCGGGCGACGACTTCCTGATCGTGGCCACGGCCCTCGAGGGCGGCGGCCAGCTCGGCGAGACGGCCGGCGATCTCCGTTGTGACGGCCTGTGCGGCCCCGCGCCGATCACGGGCGGCAGGGTTCTCCCAGATGTCCCGGAGGAGCGCGATATCGTCCGGCCGGGTGTGCAGCGTCCGCAGATCGATTCGGCGACCCGCCTCGAACCCGCCATAGGTGCCCGCCCAGCGATCCCAGACGATCAGGGTGGTGCCGACGTCCAGCACCATCAGGTATGGCGGCGGCGTGGCCCCTGGCACGTGGTGGACGTAGTTCCTGACCTGCCCGTAGGCCCGCCGCAGCAGCGCCTCGTTGGCGGCCTTGCCCGCCCGATCCGCCGCGTCGTCCTTCCCCTCGAGGGCGAAGTGGCCGGCCTTCCAGCAATCGATGAAGTTCGAGGATTCCGTGCCGGCGACCGTGATGGCGTCGATCTGCAGCTCGAATTCGTACCCCGATCCCTTCGGGCGCGGGCGCTCGACCAGCAACGCCTCACACAGCTCGATCACATACATCTGCAGGTTGGCCCGCTCGCCAGCGCCGGCGACGGACCAGCGCTCCGCCAGTGCCTGAAGATTCGTGGCGATTTCGGCCATGGTGTGTCGAAAGGGTGGAGCGCGCTGCGATCTGCAAGGTAGCGTAAGTCGCTGACACGGCCACACGTGTGACTCGGCGCGATCTACGCTGTCGTGCCCTCGTTCGTCGATGCCATCCCGGCGGCGGCAAATGGTGTGCACGCTGCCAAGAGCTCATCCCAGTTAGAGGGCGGCTTGCCGGACTCGATCATCTGCCGAAACACGGCGTACGGATCGCTCCGCGCACCGGCCTTTCGCAGCGTGTTCTCGTCGTTCAGCCACGCGTACAAGATGACCTTCTGCTCGGAGTGATAGCGGAAGAACAGCCGGTACCTCCCGTGCAACTTCGCGCGGCGCCAGAACTTCGCATCGTCCCCCATGGTGGTGCCCAAACGATACGCAGGGTTTGCGGGATCGGCCGGAATCGTCTCGGTCACCAGTTTGTGCAGCGACGCCAAAAATCGTGCGGCTTGATGCTCGTGGTACCCCGTCGAATCGGCCGCCTGCAGCGCTGTTACCTGCGAGGTGAGGGCGCGCCAGCGGTCAGTGAATCCCTCCCACTGTAGCAAGGTCCACCCGTGACATACGAGGGGTCGTATCGCCGCAGGGGCCGGGCGGGCGTGGCGTGGGGAGAAGTCGGCAGTCATCGTACCCTGGGAGCATGCGGCGCGGATAGGTCGCCACAGGGATGTGACACGAGGCACCGGACCCTCAGGTCTCGGTGCCTCGTGAGGCGCCACGTGAGGCAGCGCGCGTTACGGCAGTTCAAAATCGTCCGGAAAAACGTCGTCCGGATCCACGGTGATGCCGGCGACGAGCTCGGCGACCCGCGCCATCTCGTCCGCATCCATGACCGTCACCGTGTGCGGCGCTTGCGCGATCTGCTGTCCGATGAAGTCGAGGAAAACGCTGAAAATCGGGTCGTGCTCGGCGGGAGCCTCGGTTGTCGCCTGCGACCGCACCAGCATGCGGCCGGGGGCGATCACGTCGATCTCAAACTTACCCGAGGCGAACTCCGGGTGCGTCTGATACAGCGCTGCATCGATGCGCAGGGCCTTCGAGTGTCCAGTCGTGGTCGCCTTCGCTTGGAACGACATCGTCGTCTCCGGCATGGGGGTTGTGTGAGTACAAGTGTACGTACTTCGCTCTCGTGTGTCAATCCGGGGGATGTCACGTCGCAGTTGCCCTGCGGAGAGTGTCGTCACCTCAGCGCCGACGACGGCGATCTGTCGCCCGGTTGCGGTCGCTCAGCGGCCCTGCTGCTTCCGCTGCGCCTCCTCCAGTGCATCCAGCCGCGCGGACTCTGCGGCCGCCGCCTCCGCGCGGCGCACCCATGCGTCATACATCGACCGGTCGTCATCGGTGGACGGCTCCGAGACCAGGTCGCTTGCCGCCACCCCGTACACGACAGCCAGCGTGCGCAGGACGGTCACCTCGATTCGCCGGTGTCCGTTCTCCAAGTTCGACAGCCAGGTGGGACTGCGCCCCAGACGCGAGGAGACGCTGCGCAGGGAGAAGACGTCGCCCTGCTTGACCTGCAGGTGCCGTCGGGCTTGGTAGAGCCGGTGGGCAATCAGTTTGCCCCACGCGATCTGGTGGGCGGGCGCGGCGGCCCATCCGCCAGCGGGCTGGACGGGCGTCGGGGTGTGTGCTGGCTGGTCATCGGACACAGGCGGCAGAATGGTCCCGTGCCGCCCAGTTTCGATTTTGGTGACACCGGAGCGGCCGGGGTTGCTTGCGACTGCATATTGCTTCGGCTTTTGTTCGGCTCAATCCCGGTGTCCACGTTTTGGTGACAGCTCGCACGGCGGATGATCGTCGCGCCCACCTGAACTGGAGCCGACGCTATGCCCGCCATGCGAGACACCACCACCACCCGCCAACGTCCCAAAGCTCGGAGCAGCCGCGCCGTGTGCCGCACGACCGTGCGGCTCGTGCAGGCCGCGCAGGATCGCGCGGCGTGGCGCTTTGCACTGGCACGCATCGCTCGCGATCTGCTGCCGCTCGGCCCCACGGCGACCGTGCGCGAGTTCTCGACGATCCTGATGCGCGGGGAGCACACGCTGCGGGATGGCACCACCGTCACGCTGCCGCGCTGCCCGGATCTCGGCGACGACGAGTCGCTGACCGATCCCGAGGTGGCGCGGCGCGTGTCGCCCTCGGAAGCGTGGGTGCGCACCGTGCGCTGCCGTCCCGAGTCCGAGATGACGCTCGCGCATTTCGCGGATCGCCCTCGGTCCGGACGTCCTGCCGCCGCGCTCCCGCCGGCGCTCGAACAGGTGGTGACGGACCAGGTGATGCGCCCCGGCGGCGCGTCGGAGTCCATCGTCCTGCGCGCCGTCCAGACGTACGCGGCGGCCCATGCGGTGCCAGTCCCGTCGCGTCGCCGCGTCCGCCGCGCACTGCATGCGATCCCCCACGCGATTGACTGTCGCGGCGGTGTGCCTCGCTGCCGTTCTAGCGATGCACACTGGCGCTGCTGAGGCGATCCGACCGCTCTTGCACGGCACAACGGCCATCGCCACCATCACCTCGAAGACGCTCGCGCGCCTCCGTCAGGAGAAGCTCGTCGGCGCGGTCACGTAGTCACGACGTCTGCCAGCGCCACGGCCGCGACCGCAGGCGGCGGCGTGCCGGCCGCTAGATATTCGGCCCACTCGGCGGGAGACATCATCCGGTGAAATCGGTACGGGTCGGGTCGACCCCCGAGTCGCGCCGCTTGCATGTCGTCGAGCACGAACGCCCAGGCGGGCACGAACTCGCGGAGCGTGCGATACAGGTCCTCGCGATGCCGACATGCCAACACGGTGGCGCTTTGTAGCCGGTTCTCGCGCGTGCCGAGGAACGAACGTAACCGCCGTGCGCCATCCTCCGTGGTCGGCAGCGCGACCGCCCACGCCAGTGCGGTGATGCGCGCCAGATGGAGCACATTCTCGGTTTCGCGCGTCAGAGGGAGGTCATTCTTTGCAAGACACGCAAGGGCCTCGTGCGCCGGCGCGTCGGGGGCTGAGTTAGCGCCGTGCCCGCTCGGCGGGAATGAAGCTGTCAACCGAGCCCGCCTGTTCGTCATAGACTGGGTGGACCCCTCGTCCGCCGCGCTGCGGTAGGAGCTTGCCCCGTGTCCCCGCTCTCCCTCCTCGAGCCTAAGCTCGCCGCACACACGCGACTGGACCGCGCGACCTCGCAGCGGTTGGCGCGCGCCGTTGGCGCCCGAGACCGCGGCTGCTACCGCGCAACGCACTCCGCGCGCTCGCACGGCTCAACAACGCGGCGTACGTCGAGGGCGTGGTCGTCATCCAGAACGGTCTGTCCCTCGACCACGCCTGGTTGGAAAGCGCCGCAGGCGCCGTCGACGCGACGCCGGTCTATGCCGCCATGAAAGGAGGGGCCTGCACCTACATCGCCGGACCCCGCTGGACGCTCGATGCGATCCACGCGCTGTTCACATCAGGACAGGATGAGGTTGCGACGCCGGTCCTTGGCGACGATTTCACCACCACACGCCCGGTCGTCAGGCGTGGATCGCGGCCACGCTCGCGGCGTTCCGGCACCGGTCCGCACTCCATGTCCGTGAAACGGGGCGACCCGGCCTCTCCTAGGACCACGACGAAGCCACACTCGAGAGCCTCATCGGCAGCTTCCGAGCGAAGCGGGGGGCTCGAGGGCCGCGCAGGCGCCGGAGGCCCGCTGAACGCGGCGCTGCAAAACTGCCAGCCGCATCGTGCCACCACTCCTGTGGCAGCGCTCGCGGGGTGGCGGCTATACTGCCACAATCACAAAGTATCATTTCCGACACTAACAACCGAGCAAAAGAAACGCAAATGTCGCGGACGCGACTCATGTTATCCTTAAAGATGTCGCGGAAGCGACAAAACCAAAATGTCGCGTCAGGGGTCGTGTCGCGGTCCCCACGGCGCGGCTCGCTCGGTCGCGCTACATTAGTCGCACGTTGTCCACACTTCTGTAGACAACGTATGAATGAGACCTCTTGGGAGGCGACATGCACAATCGTGGCACCGCAGCACTGCGGCAGGGAATGACCCTGTTGGCGGACAAGACCAATCGCGCGACCGTCGTCGTGGCGTTGGCATTCGGGCTCGTGTGGGCGCCGGCGGCCTACGCGTGCACGCACGGCCAGCCGTTCTACGTGCCGTGTGGCGCGAACTGGAGCAATTGGTGGCAGAATGTCGAGGTGTGCAAGTGTGATTGTGTCGGTGGGCAGCTCGGGACGAACTGCACCCCGTTGCAGAGCTAACGCCCGTGGGGCGGCGCATCCGGGCTTTCGCCCGGGTGCGCCGCCGTTGCGCCGTGTCGAATGCTATGGTGCGTCGTCTTCCTCGGCGGCCCGCTCGATCCTCTGTCTCTCGCCCCATACCACATGACCACCGTTCCATTACCGCTCGAGACGCCCAGCATCGTCTCACGCCTGAATCGCGTCACGCCACCGCTCCTGGCGCTGAGCGTGATGATGAGCGCGATGCTCATCCCGTTGGCGCACATCGCGATTCACGGTACGGATACGCTGAGTGCGAATGTTGTGGCGTCGTACGCCGCACGCGCCGGCGCGACCCCGGGCTTACTGACCGCCGCACGGCAGGTGGCAGAAACGCGCCTCGGACTACAACCAGTTCTCGGCCCGTTCCACACGCTAGCGCTGTTGCTGGCAATGACGATCTGTGGGTGGGCGCTCGCTCGCTGGCGCACGGCGCGTCCCTCGCTGGGAACGGTACTCCGGGCTGCGGTGGTCGGCGTCGCGGCGGCGCAGGTCTTCTACCTCACGCTGTACGGCATTGGCTGGGCGCTTCTTGGGACGACGCACATGATGCCCGAGTGGCAACAAGTGATCCCGACGAGCGTGAGCAGCCTGCGGCTCATCGATCCTCGCTATCGGGCGCTCACTGATGCGCTAACTCTCGGCGGCGTGGTGCGTTTCGTGGCCTTCGGCGCCGCCTTGCGCCATCTGGACCAGACGCTGCCTAAGCATGTCGAGTGGGTCGTCGCGGTCGGCGCCGCGCTGGTGACCGGCGTCGCCTTTGGCTGCAGCGTGCTGTTGTGAGCCTATCTCGCCGCGGTCATGCGGCGTCGCCGCGACGCCCATAATGCGCGTCGCGGTGCGCTGGGGCATTGCCGCGACGCTGGCGGTCGCTGTGCCGGTGCTCGGTGCGTATTGGCGCACCATCGCGCCGGTCGACGTCACGACGATGACCGTCGGCCCGGACACGATTCGATTAACGGTCGCGAGTGTCGTCCCGCTGGAATCGGCCTTGGCAACGGATGTCGGCAGTCGCGTTTCTGGGACACTCCGCTCGATTTATGTTCGGGAGGGCGAGCACGTCACGCGAGGCCAGCTGCTCGCACTGGTCGACCCTGACGAGGGGGTCGTTGGGCGGGACCTCGCCCGGATCGCGACGACTGATGCTTCACGGCAAGAGGCCGCAGCGCTCTTGGCCCTCGCGCAACGCGAACGCGAGCGCCAGCGACTCCGGGACATCGATACGCAGGTCCGGGCGGTGGGGCCGCTTGTGGCCGCCGAAACGCACGAGCAGGCCGCGCTCGCAGTGGGTCAAGCGGAAGCCGCGCTGAGCGCGGCGCGGTCGCGGCGCGAGGCGACGAATCTTGAGGTGGCGCAGGCACGGCGATCTGCTGAGCGATGGGCGCTCCGAGCGCCACACGACGGTGTCGTGTTTCGGATCTACCGTCGCGTGGGTGAGACCGTCGTCCCAGCGGCCTTCGGTGGTGACGTCGGCCGCGTTGTCACCGTCGCCGTGATGACGGATGGGTTGGCGCGTGTTCCGGTGGATGATCGCGCCGCGTTGCTCATGGATTCGACGGCGCGGGTGTCCGCGGTGATCGTGGCGGACCCGTCACGGCCGTTGCGGGCGAGGGTGCGTCGCGTCGGTCCGATCCTTCGGGGGAATCGGCCCGACGGGTTTGAAATCGAGGTCGATGTCGCCGTCGAGCGTGGGGGGGTACCCGTGGGCGCGATGGTCGCGATCAATGTCACGGTCGCCGAAACGCATGCCAAAGTCGGGGTGCCGCTTGAAGCCGTGGTCTCGGCGCCAGATGGAGGCATCGGCGTCGGTGTGTATGCCGTCGAAGATGGACGTGCGGTGTTTCGGCGCCTGAAACTTGGCGTCGTTGGGGACGCGACTGTCGCTGTCCAGTCGGGTCTCTCCGCCGGCATGCAGGTGATTCTTCCTCAGCGAGACCTTCAGGAGCCGTTGCGCACCGGGATGCCGGTTCGGGTGCGTCGGTGACGTGGTGGAGGCTGCGCGCCGAAACGGCGTGGGTCCGTCTCCAGGCCGATATTGCAGGATGGAGCGCTGGCGTCCTGGTGGGCGCGCTGATGGCCGCTGGTGTGACGATGCTTGCTGCCCTGTGCCTGACAGCGGCACCAGGCGCGTCGGGACAGCGTGTGGTGCAGCGCGCTGCCGGTCTCGAGGCCATCCCTGTGACGTGGTCTGATGGGAAAGCGTGGACCCCGGCTGAGCTGACAACGCTCATTGCCGACCCTCGCGTCGCGATTTCCTGCCGCCAGGCCATGCGGCTGACGACCCCCGTGGGTCTGCCTGTAGACCTCACGATGCTGACGGGAACGCCAGCGGCGTTGGATGCGGTGAACGTTCCGGTGCAATGGGGACGCGCGCTGACGTGGCAGGATACCATTGGCCCGGTCGTCCCCGTGCTCACAGGCGCGGGTGTGTCCGGCGTTGCTGGGTGGCGCGGTCTGCTGCGCGGTCCCGGTCACGAGTCGCCGACGCTCAGTGGCGTGTGGGAGACGTCCGACGGGCATCCAGTGCACCGCATGATCGCGACACTCTTGCGCCCTGCAACACTCGGACGGGTGTGCGCGCCGCCTGCGGTGGTGGAGGTCGCTTTTGTCGGGGACGCTTCGCTGCTCGGCCGCGATCTGTCGGTGCTCACATCCCATCTTCGCCCGGCCGACATTGCGCTTGGGGCGCCCACGCACGTGCGGGTGACGGCCGCTGTGCCAGCGCTGCTCATGCGCCGATTCAATGCCGCGGTCAGCCTCGGCCGTGGTGTGCTCGCCGGCGCCCTGCTCGTCTACGGCGGAAGCGCCGGGCTCGCGTTGGTGCTCGTGCTCGCCATGCGAGCGGAGGGGCGACGCGGTGACCTTGCCGTATGTCGCGCGGTCGGGGCGACGCGGCACGCGGTGGTGGCAGAACTCGTCCTGGAGTCCGCGGTGCTTGGCGGGATGGGTGGGCTCACGGGCGCCGGTGTCGCCGGCATCCTTCTCGTGGTCATCGCGCCGTCCGTTGTGCCCACCGGCATGTTGGTCGCGGTGGCAACGAGCGCGGTTGTGATCGTCGTCTCGTGCGCGGTCGCCGTGGCACTGTGGGCCGTGCACGACGCCGTACGACATGCGCCGTACACGCTGCTTGCTGGGGCGCGCTGGTGAGCGCCCCTCATGGCTGGCGCGCAATCCGTGCGGTGTTGGCGATCAGTTTGGTGGGCATCTGGAGTATCGTGGCGGTTCTCGGCGGCTGGCTCAATCGGTTTGAGGCCAGTGTGCTTCCGCCATCTGCATCCCATGTCCGGCTCATCCCGACGACACCAGACCCACAGAACGGAATCACGGCAACGGATCTCGCCGCCATCCATCGTGTGCCTGAGGTTCGTGCGGTGCATACCCAGTGGTCGGCGTCGGATACCGTGTTAGTCGTTGATGTCGGCGTGGTCGCTCGGCAGCCGGCGACCGTCCACGGCGTCTCGTCCGCGTGGTTGCGAGTCGCCGGTGTGCGGCTCAGCGCTGGTCGGATGTGGGGCAGCGAAGAGTCGTCCTCTCCCGTCGCGGTGGTGAGTGGCCCGTGGCCTCGAGAGCCGCGATTTCTCGTGTGGCAGGGAAGGCAGGTGACCGTGATCGGGCGGGTCGTCTCATCGTCACTGACGGAGGAGTCCCGTCCGCACGTGTGGCTTCCACTTTTACCGCGACGCCCATCACGCGCGCAGCGCAGCTACCTCGTCGAGGTCGACTCACAGGATGGTGCGGATGGCCGCGTGGCCGGGGCATTGTCTACGGTTTTCCGTGTGCGTGAGGGGGCGGCCGCGTCGCGTGAGCCGTCAGTGCTTGTCCTCACTGGTGAGGCGCAACGTGACGGAGCGGCGCGCGTGCGTCGGACGCTCGTCAGCGGAATCCTGCTGTGCAGTTCGGTTCCGTTCGTCTTGCTGGGTATCGGGGTCGCGGCGACGCTTCGGTTGGCGACGCAGCGTCGGCAAACGGAGTTCGGGATCCGCCGCGCGGTCGGCGCGCGGCGACAAGACATTGTCGATCTGATTGTCAACGATGCGATGCGTCTCGCGTGGGGCGCAACATGGCGCGCAGTCGTGCTCGGCGGGGTCGTGTTTGGCGTGTTGCGTCTGGTCGGCTATGACGTTGAGGTGCCCTGGTCGATGATGATGGCCGTCACAGCGCTCCCGTGGATCGTGTGCTTCGGCGCGGCCGTTGGACCGGCGGCGGATGCCGCCTCGCGAACACCGGTGGACGCCTTTGCGTCGGCCGTGCATCTCGAGTGAGGGGCGCCCCGATGCACACGTCCGACGTCATCATCGTGTTCTGGGCACGGGGGCGTGTTACGCAGTGGCGTGCATCTGATTGAGCGACACAACTTCGGGTTCTCGAGGCGCGTGACCCGCGTTCCACGCGGCATCGGTGCGACGGCGGAGGACATTCGGATGCTGCCGGGCACACACTCGCTCGTCACGGTGACACGGACGCTGATCATCGTTGACTGGCGCGTTGCGACCGGCGCCACCCATCAGCGCACGGTGGCTGTCGCTCTCACTGAGGCCGCGCGGGTGGCGAATGACATAGACGCGGCCCTGCGGTAGGGGTGAGGTCGACGCGCTTCTGATCCCGACCGCCTGCGCTCCCTGAAGGTGCCGATCCGATACCGTCGCTCTTCGTGGCGCCCGCTTAGTCGGCTGCGGATCAGGGGGCGTGGTGCTACGAACTGCAGGCGCGAAAACCGTCGGTCAGCCGCGGTCGCGTGTTCACCGTCAGAGGGTACCCTATATTTCGCAGAAACACGCCTCCCCCCACGGTGACCAATGCCAGTTGCGTTTCTCTGTCACGCATCCGAAGACAAGCCGCTCGCGCGGCAGATCGCGACCCTGTTCAGGGCCGCCGGCGTCGAAACGTTTCTCGACGAGCTGGACATAGGCACGGGTGACAGCATACGACAGACGATTGATGCGGGGATCAAGGCGTGTACCCACTTCGTCGTCCTCCTCACATCGGCCAGCGTCACGAAGCCGTGGGTGCAGTTCGAGCTGGACGCCGGAGTGGCTGGCTATTTAGACGACCGCAACAAGTTGTTCCCGCTGCGCGCAGCAGGACTGAGTCCACGCGACATGCCGCGAACGCTTGCGGGTTTGCATGCACCCGAGATCGTCGATGTGGTCCGCGATCTCCCCGCGGTGATTGCAGACATGTACGGTGTGTCGCGGAAGCCGGCGCTTGGGCCGCCGCCCACCGTCGTGGCAAATACCGCTGCGGCAACAGATAGCGGCCTGTCTCCCGCAGCCTTCGCTATCGCCGCGCAGTTCGCGCAGCGCTCAGTGAACGCGCGATTCGGCGACCCGCAGATCGCGGCGCGAGAACTCGCTGTTGAGGGGGGGATTCCGGATGACGCCTTGGTCGAGGCTCTTGACGAATTGGAGGGCGCTGGGTTGGTGCAGGGGGTGCCGCAGATTCACCTGAGGGCGCTCGCGAGTCTGATCGTCATGCCGACGCCAGCGCTCTTCGTGTCGCTGGATCGATTTGTCATGCCGTGGGATCCGAGGGGCGACGCGCGCGTGGTGGCAGCGGCGCTGGTCAACGCGCACGGCGGACATGCGTCGTCGCCAGAGGTCTCAGCTGGACTCGGCTGGTCGGCCCGACGATTCAACCCCGCCGCCACGATCTTGGTCACGCAGCGTGCCGTCGACACGGGGAACGAGGTGCATGCCGAATGGGAGCACGTGTCGCTCCGGTCGAACGCGCGCACAAAGGCGTTCATCCGCGATGCATAAGCGTATCCTGATGCCGCGTGAGGCCGCGGTCTCGCCCGCGTTTGAGCGCTTTGTGCCGCAAACCCCCGGCACCGTCACGCCGGCACTTCGCGCGTTTGCCAGGATGGTGCTCGGTGGGGCAGAGCCGACCGGCATGACGCACGTCCCGTGTCGACCACGGAAAGACGGCGCTGTGAACGAATGTGTTGTTGCCGCAGATGCACAGGTGCGTGAGTACGGGGGCGCGGCGGTGCATGGCTGGGCGATTTGGGAGCATCCGAAGGTCTTGCTGGAGGCTGAGTTTCACGCCGTCTGGCGTGACCGCCAGCACCGCCTCCTGGACGTCGTCGGGCGCGGAACGGACACCCGGTCTCGCATCCTGTTCGTGCCTGACCCAATCCGGCGGTATCAGGGGACGCCGGTCGACACGGTCCGGCACCCACTTGTCGCTGATCCGCGCATGGATGAACTCCTGCGAGCCTCCGAAGAGATCTACGAGATGTGGAACGGCGGCGACCGCGCCACGCAGGTGGCGGTGGATTTCTCGCCGGCAGAAAGGGCGAGGCTCTCTCGCCTGCACATCACGAAGTCGAGGTGTATCGCCGCGCTCGTGGTGGCCTACGGTCGTCGATGAACCTGCGGCTCAGGCCGCTTCAGATGTCAGGCGCAAAGACTTACGTGTTCGGCGGCGCAGAAACTTCCGGACAACGGCAACCATGCGATCTTCGAGCGGCTGGCGCAGCGCCTCGAGCGCGGCCGGCTGCATTTCTGGCAATTCATCGAGAAAAAGCACGCCTCCGTGGGCGAGGCTGACCTCGCCTGGGCGCGGACCGGTGCCCCCGCCGATGAGCCCGGCCGTGCTGACGGTGTGATGCGGGGCGCGGAACGGGGCGTGCCGCCCATGAAGTTGGCTATCGGAGAGGGTGCCGGCGATGGAGTGGACCGCAACCACATCCAGGAGCTGCGAATCGGTGAGGGGTGGCATGATGCCGGCGAGTCGGCGCGCGAGCATCGTCTTGCCGGTGCCCGGGGGGCCGGTCATCGCGAGGTTGTGACCACCGGCGGCGGCGACGAGCAGCGCGCGCCGGGCGGCGGGCTGACCGGCGACGTCGGCGAAGTCCGGGCTGTCCGGCTCGTAGTGCGCCGTGGCCGGCATCTGGCGCTCTGCGTCAGGCAGCGGCCCGCGTTGCAAGCCGGCGACGAGGTCGCGGAGGGAGTGAGCGGTGGCCAGGTGGACGCCGGTGACCAGGGCGGCTTCGGTGACGTTCGCGCGCGGGAGGAGCAGCGTATGTCGGCCCGGGGTGCCGGCCAGCATGCGCGCCACGGAGAGGGTGCCGCGCACGGCCCGCAGCGAACCATCGAGGCCCAGTTCGCCGATGGCCACGAGGCTCGTGACGGCGTCGGGGCGGAGCTGGCCGGTCGCGACGAGAAAGCCGAGTGCGATTGGGAGGTCGAAGCCGTTGCCGGACTTTCGGACGTCGGCTGGTGCGAGGGCGGCGAGGACGCGGAGTGACGGAATCCGGAAGCCGCATTCGCGAAGTGCCGCGACGACGCGTTCCTTCGATTCCTTGACGACGCTGTCGGCCAGGCCGACGATCGTCCAGAGGGGCAAACCCTGGGAGACGTTGACTTCGACGGTGACGCTGGTGGCGTCGATGCCGAGGACGGCAGCGGAGCGGAGGGAGGCGAGCACGTGGCGAGAGTGCGGCCTGGGTGTGCTTGGCGCGACACGGAATCGCGCAGGCGTCGTCGCATTCGTGCGGGGGCGGTGCCGGTGTCCGCCGATCGCGCGCCGGCGCCTGCTGGCGGCGCGTGGCACGATGGCGGAATTTCGGCGGCCACCGATCGGCCGGCCGGCGCTGCGATGCCGACGGCCCTGCTACGCCGACGGCCCTGCCCCGTGCGCGACGGCGTGACGTCGGACCGCCGTCACTGCTTCGCCAGCAGATTGAAGCGATCGGTGAGCCCGTACTCGCGGTCGTAGATCGTCAGCAGCTCGAAAAACCAGGTGATGGCGAGCGGCCCGAGCAGGACGCCGATCAGGCCGAGATACTGGATGCCGGCAAAGGCGCCGAGCAACGTCGTCAGCGGGTGCAGGTTACTCACGCGCTGCGACACCAGCGGACGCATGATGTTGTCGATGTTGGACACCACGACACCGCCGAAGAGGGCGAGGCCGACGGCCTGCCCGATGTTGCCCAGGGCGAACAGGGCGATCGTGGCCGGCACCCACACCAGCGCCGACCCGAAAAGCGGCAGCACCGACGCCACCGCGGTCACGCTGCCCCAGACGATCGCATTCGGAAGTCCGAGCACGGCGAAGGCCACGCCGACGAGCACGCCCTGCACGACCGCCACCACGACCACGCCGAGCGCGGTGGCGATCGTGACGTCGAAGAACGCGGTGCGCAACTCCTCGCTGTCGTCGTCGTTGAACGGCAGGAATCGCTTCACCCGTGGCCAGACCTCGTCGGCGGCGATCAACAGGTAGTAGAGGCCCATCAGCGAAATCACGAGATTGAGCGTGCCGCTCGCGACGCCACCCACGGCGCCGATCACCTTCGACGAAGCCCACGTGCCGATGGTGCCACTGGTGCGCGCAAGCTGCTCGCCGACATTCACCGGTCCGATGCGCAACCCCTGCACCTTCTGCACGATGGGGCCGGAATCGAAGCCGCGGATTGCCGTGGGAACCTGCTCGACCAGCACGGTCACGAGGGCGCCACCCGGAATCAGGATCACGAGCAGAATCACCAGCAGCATCAGCAGCGCCGCGAACGTCCGTGGCACACGCCGGCTGACGAGCCAGCGGTAGGCGTGGACGCTCAGGACGTAGAAGATCGCGGCGCCGAAGATGCCGGTCATGAACGGCAGCATGGCCCACACGATGCCGAATCCGAGCACGAGCAGAATCCCCGCGGCACGGAATCTCCCGGAGGGACGAACCGAGAGCAACTCGGCACCCTCAGCCGTGACCAGGGTCGAGGGCGCTGCTACGGTGCTCGCGGAGCTGTCAGAAATGATCATGCCGAAAGTGAAATGCACGAAGCGTTCCCGACAAGCGGTGCCTGTCCCGATCTGATGCAGACCGCTGGCCGGTGTATCGTGCCAATCGAACACTGCGACCCAATGCCCCACATCGAATGACGCTGACCAGCATCAACCCGCACGGCGGCGACACGATCGCCACCTACCGGCATCACAGTGCGGCAGAGGTCGATTCGCGACTCGCGTGCGCGTCGACCGCCAGCGAGCACTGGCGCCAGGTTCCGCTCGCGCGCCGCGTCGCGGAACTGCAGCGCATGGCGGCCGTGCTGCGCGCCCACGTCGACACACTCGCCCTCACCGCGACCCTCGAGATGGGCAAGCCGATCTCCGCGTCGCGCGCCGAAGTGGAGAAGTGTGCGGCCTGCTGCGAATGGTACGCGGCGAACGCCGCCCTGCTCATCCCAGTCGCCGGCCCGCACGCGGGCGATGAAATCCGCCTCGAACCGCTCGGAGTCCTGTTCGCGATCATGCCGTGGAATTTTCCCTACTGGCAGGTCATGCGCGTCGTCGCTCCGGCACTGCTGATCGGCAACACGGTGGTGCTGAAGCATGCCGAGAACGTGTCAGGCAGTGCACTGGCCCTCGAGGCGGCGCTGGCTGACGGCGCGGAGCACGCAGATCTGTTCACCGTGCTCCTGGTCGGGCGCGATGCCGCTTCGGCCATCGTTTCCGATTCCCGCATCGCCGCCGTGACGCTCACCGGCGGCGAACGCGCGGGGGCCGCCGTCGCCGCCGCTGCAGGAGCCGCCCTCAAGCCGGTGGTGCTCGAACTCGGTGGGAGCGATCCGTTCATCGTCTGGCATGACGTGGACGTCGCAGCCGTCGCCGCCGCCGCGGCGCAGGCGCGCTGCGTGAATGCGGGGCAGTCGTGCATCGCGGCCAAGCGGTTCCTCGTGCACGACGCGGTCCATGACGCCTTCCTCGACGCGTTCACGCAGGCCATGCGCCACATCCGCGTCGGTGACCCGCGCGCCACCGGGACGGCGATGGGTCCGCTCGTCTCCGTCACAGCCCGCGATGCGCTCCACGCACAGGTCCGCGCCACGCTCGACGCGGGCGCAATCGCACACCTGGGCTGCGACAATCCTGGCAGCGACACGGCGTGGTATCCGCCGTCCATCGTGACCGCCATTCCCGACGAGTCGCCGATGGCGCGCGATGAGCTGTTCGGCCCCGTCGCCGGCGTCTGGCGCGTGCACGATGTCGAGGAGGCCATCGCGCGCGCCAACGGCACACGCTACGGGCTCGGGTCGAGTGTGTGGACATCCGATGCGTCCATCGCGCGACGTCTTGCCGACGGCTTGCATGCGGGCAGCGTCATGATCAACCACCCGGTCGTCTCCGACCCCGCCCTGCCCTTCGGCGGCGTGAAGGCGAGCGGCCATGGCCGCGAACTCGGACGCGAGGGCCTCACGGCGTTCGCGAACGTGAAGACGGTCCGCGGCCTGCTGGACTGAGCCTCAGTTCCCGCCGCCGAGCCACCGCCACCACCACTGCCCCCGCTCGGCATCGTCCTGCAGTTCATCGAGCGCGGCGTGCCACGCAGCACGCATCGCGGCGGCGTCACTGAACCGCGTTTCGGCCTGTGGTGCGAGCGCGCGCACGAGAAACGGGATCAGCGGTGCCGGCACGCCGTCCAGGTCCATCTCCCCCTTGAGCTGACGCGCCACGATCACGCGCGCATCGCCCGTGCCGAAGGGTGTCCGGCCGGTGATGGTGTAAGCGATGATCGCCCCCAACGCGAACAGGTCGACGCCCGGCCCCTGCGGCTCACCCATGATCTGCTCCGGCGCCGCGAACTCCGGCGTGCCCGTCCCGCCGTGTTTTTCGGTGAGGCCTGGGCCGTGCGCAATACCGAAGTCCGTCAGGCGCCACCGGCCGTTCCGGTCGATCAGCACGTTCTCCGGCTTCAGGTCACGGTGCACGATGCCCACCGCATGCGCCGCCTCCAGCGCATCGAGGATGCCATCCACCTGCGTCGCGATGTCCACCGCCGGCTGTGCCCCCTGACGCATCACCAGACTCGCCACCGAGCCACCGTCGGCCAGTTCCATCGTGTACCAGGAGATGCCGTCGCGTGTCTCCCAGTCGTAGATCGGAACGATGGCCGGATGCGCGAGCTGCGCGGCCAGCTTCGCCTCGCGGCGGAAGCGTGCGACTGCGGCATCGTCATCCGCCACGCTCGGATGCAGCACCTTCATCGCCACCTCACGCTCCAGCGAGAGGTCGCGCACGCGCCACACGCTGCCGAAGGTGCCGGCGCCAAGCCGGGCGAGCACTTCGTAATCGTCGCCCGTCGCCCAGCGCAGTCGCACCTCCTCCTGATCGGCCGCACGACGTGCCGTCGGCGCGACACGTTCGATGCCGATCACACTCGTGCGCACACTTGCCACGCGCTCGAGCGCGCGGAGCATCGTGGCGACGGTGCCGTGACGCTGCATCGGGTCGCGGCTGAGCGCCCGGTCGATGATGGCGGCGACCTTCGCGGGACAATCCGGACGGACGAGCGCCAGCGGCGGCGGCGTGCCGTCGCGGGGCGGACGTTCGCCAGTCATCATCGCGAAGGCCAGCGCGGCGAGCTGCCACTGGTCGCTCAGCATGGTCGGAGCCCAGCCCCGCTCCCACTCCGGTGCGTACGGGATGAAGGACTCGGGTGGCGCGACCGCCGGCGGACGCTGCGACTCCGGCAGCGACCACTCCCACCCAAGTTGCCAGAGCCGGCCGGTGGGCGTGATCCAGCAGCTGCCGGTGCCGATCGCGCCATGTGGCAGGTTCTGGTCATGCAGGTATACGAGGAGTGTGCCCACCGTCCGGAGCAGGTTGAGCATTCCCGGCGCATCGTCCGGTCCGATGCGCCGCGTGCGCCCTTCCACACTCTCCCCCGCGATCCAGCGGCGCAGGTAGCCCGGGCCGCGCGCGACCTCGGGCGAGTCGGTCCAGTAGTGATACGTGGTGGGGATCGCAGGATGGCTCTGGTGGGCGAGCTGTCGCGCCTCGGCCGCCAGCCACGGTCGATGCGCGGCATCGGGCACCGTGACCAGCGCCAGCGACCGGCCGAGCGCGTCGATCACTTCCTGATAGTGCCGGACCGGGCTTCGCACACTGCCGCGCCCCCAGCGCCAACCCGGCGGAAGCACCCACGGCTGCAGGTGAGGCGGCAGCGATGGCGCGATGCGGGGCACGCCCCCGGCCGGTGTCAGCATCGCGGTACGGTCCGGAACGGTCATCCGGTCAATTTAACGCCGACGGGGGCGCCCCGGTGACCGGCCGCAGCACGATCGCGACCACCGTCCCCTCCGGCCCGCTCCGCTGGATCGTGAGCGAGCCACCCCAGCCGTCCACGAGCCGGCGGCTGATGGCCAGCCCGAGGCCACTGCCGCTGGTGCGTGTGGAGAAGTGCGGCTCGAAGACCTTGAACAGCACCTCCGGCGCAATCCCGGACCCGTCATCACGCACAGCAATCCGGACGGCCGCGTCGTCGTCGCGCGACACGTGCACACCGACCGCGCAGGCGCCGGCCTGACGCGCATTCTCGAGCAGGTTGAGCAGCACGTCACGCAGCTCCGGCGCACGGGCCATCGCGATGACGACGCCATCGGGCGCCACGTCGGCCGTCCACTGCACCGCGCCCTCGGCCATGCGTTCGAGGTCGAGCACTTCGTGGACGACCGTCACCACGTTCGTTGGTTCCGCAAGCGGTGCGCTCTCCGGCGACGTGCCATACCGGCTGAACGCGCGCGCGATCTCGTCGAGGCGGTCGATCTGCGTCAGGATCGTGCCGACGTTGCGGTCGAGGATCGCGTCGAAGTCGGCACGGCCGTCATCCCGCGCGCGTCGCAGGTGCTGCACGCCGAGGCGAATCGGCGTGAGGGGATTCTTGATCTCGTGCGCGACCTGCCGCGCCATCTCGCCCCAGGCCAGCACGCGTTGCGCGCGCGCCAGTTGCGTCACGTCGTCGAGCGTGATCACCACGCCCCCACGATCGAGGCGCGTGAACCGACCCTGCACCGTCGCATCGCGCCACGTCTCCTCGAAGGCATCATCCCGGCGCGCCGACGCGGCGAAGATCATCGCCCGCTGCGCCAGCGACGGCAGCACCGACTGCAAGTGTGTCCCTGCCGGCACGTCGCGCCCGAGCAGCGACTCGGCACGCGGGTTCGCCAGCACCACGCGAATCTCGGCGTCGAGCGCGATCACCCCCGACGCCACCGTGCGCAACACCGCATCGGTCCGTCGCCGCGCCGCGTCGAGCGCGCGCTCGCCTGCCCGCAGGTCGTCCGCCATCGTGCGGAACGCATCGAAGACGGGGACGAACTCGCTCGGCGGTGTGTCGTCGAGGCGCGGGGCACGTTCGCCGGCCGCCACGGCGACGGCCGCGTCACGCAAGGCACCGATCGGGCGAGCGAACTGCCGCGCCGCGAGCCCCGACAGCCAGAGTGCCGCCAGCACGCCGCCAAGCGCGCCGAACAGCAGCAGCATGACGAGATCCTCGCGCCGCTGATCGAATGCCTCTTCCTCCAGCACCGCCGGCGCTGCCACCACGATACGCTCCCCACGCGATCCCCGCGTGCTGAGATAGCTGAGCAGCACGTTCGTGCCCGCGACCTGCACCGTGCTCGTCGCCGTCAGTGAGCCGCCTGGGGCCAGCGTCACTGCCACGTCCGGCGGCAGGAACAGTCCCACCGGCGCGAGGGCACCGAACAGTTCGTCGCTGACATCGACGAGGCGACCCACCGAGTAGCCGAGCAGCGGCACCCCGATGCGGCGACTCGCCTGTTCGAGCTCGGGCCGCTCACCCGAACGATCCACGGCACGCAGGAATTCGCGCACCAGCAGCTCGCGCTTCTCGGCGTCGTCGATGCGCAGGCGCTGGAAACTCCACACCGTCAGCACGCTCAGCGGGACGACGAAGAACAGCAGCAGCACCACCGTCAGGCGCAGGCGATAGCTCCCGATCCACGAGCGGCGTCTCTGGCGCCACCAGCGCCAGGCACCGGGGCGCGTGAGTCCTGCGGCCGCCGCCAACGTGAGCAGCAGTGCCAGATCGGCGGCGACCAGCAACGCCCCGCGCTGGATCAACGACCACCCGCCCGGCACCGCGATCCGCGCATGCGCCTGCAACGGGCCGAGCACGGTCGGCACCACGCGCGACCCGTCGAAGGCATCGCGATCGCGGGTCCAGCGCATGCCGTCGTTCTCGCGGCGGTCCGCCTGCACCTCGCCGAGCTCGAAGCGATACGGCGGCGCGCCGGACGTGGGCGACGAATAGCCGAGCAGCGCCGCGATGGCCGGCGTCGCCGTGGCGCGGGCGCGTGGCTCGACGATGACGGTGGTCACCGTGCTGTCTGCGAACGGCACGGCCAGCACCTGATACACGCCGGGATAGCCGATCACGTCACTGGTGGAGGGCAGGCCGCTGCGCATCGCGCTCAGCACCGCGTCGCGCACGTCGAGCTGCTCGGTCTGTCCGAAAACGTCGAGCGAGGCGAGCAACGTGCCATCCAGCTTCCAGGTGGCTGCGGTGAGCGGATAGCGCACGACGAGATCACTCGCGGCAATCCGATCCAGCAGGTCGGCGCGAGACCGCGGCGACGGTTGCTCACCGAGCTGCGTGGCGAATCGCGAGAGCAGCTGCGTGGCCTCGACATCGGGCGACGTGAGTCGCGCCGTTTCGAAGGCCGCCAACTCCACGGTCCGCCGCATCACGGCACCCCAGGTCAGGACGGTGGCACCGAGGGCCGCCACCGCACCCACCTGCAGCAGGACAGTCCTCGTCGACCGCGAGAGCGCGGTGCATGCGATCACGGCGATCCAGACCAGCGTGTACGCAGAGTCCCATGCCCCAACCGGCTGCCACAGGCGCGGCGCCAGAGCCGCCGCGATCACAGCCAGCGCCGGACCGACCATCGGGTCGACGCCGCGCCCACCGTCACGCAGGAGCGCACGCCCGGCCGCGGCAGCCCCCAGCAGCACCACGGCGGCAAAAAGGAAAATCCCGAGCTGCCAGGCCAGCCACAGCGACGTGGGCGTGCCGGTGCTGGGCAGCGCGATGCCACCGGCCAGCGCACGCAGCAGGAACGGTCCGAGCACCACCAGGACGAGCAACACGACGCCGGGCACGAGCGTCGAGCGGTACGCCGGCCGCGCACGCCGGAGCGCAAGTCCCGCCAGCGTCAGCAACGCGCCGGCGAGCAGCAGCGCCGCCAGCCCCGCGATCGCGACGTTGCCGACCCGGACGAAATAGAGACTCGGATCGAAGATCCAGGAGACGTTGCTGAGCGCGCCGAGCGGCACGAGCCCGACGACGATCGCGCCGGCCGCCAGCGCGCCGAGTTGCTCCGCCAGTGACGGCCGCCGACGCCAGGCAACCAGAATCAGCGCCACCAACCACGCCGCGAGCGCGGCGCCGGCGAATCGCCGGGCGCTCTCGAGCTGTCGGGTGTAGGCGTTCCCGCGCGTCGGCGCCGTGGCCCGGTAGCGCAGCATCGGCTCTCCATCCACCAGCCACGGGTGGAAACCGAGCTCGTCGGCTGGTCCGGGTGGCGCGAACTCGATCGCCCCCACCGACGCCCGCTGCGCGATGTCGGCCCCGAGCCCGCTGACCAGATGTCGTGCCGGAGGATCGGCGTCGAGCACCATCGTCGCGACCGCGATGGCATCGTCCCGCCGCTCCGCCGCGTAGAGCACGAGATAGAAGCGGAGTCGATCGACGCCGAGGTTGCCGCGCAGCACCTCCGGCACGGCGCGCGGCTCGCCGGCCCAGGCCACCGGCATGCCGTTGCGGTAGAGGACGACACTGGTCCGGGCGTCGATCCCGTCGAGTCCCGCCAGGTAGCGGAATCCCTCCGCCGGCGACGAGGGCGCCGTCAGCGCGCGCGTCGCCAGTTGTCGCACGCGTTCGGCCGCGATCGGGAGTGCGCGGGCAGTGGTGGCATCCCCACGACGGATCGCGGCAGCGGCCCAGTCGTCGAATCCGCCCGAAATCCGCGTCAGGACCGCCTGCTGCCACGCCCCCGTGGCGACGAAGACCACGCCGAGGATGACCACCAGCCAGGGCGCCCGGCGCCGCTGGGCCAGACGACCCAGCATCGCCGTTACCGCCACCGCCGCCGCGACCGCCAGCAACCCGCCGACCGACGGCGTGCGGAGCCAGAGCGCAGCAGAGACCACGCCGGCGGCCGCCGGAAACAGCCAGCGGCGGCGCGGGACAAGCAGTGGTTCCGGCGACGTATGCGAGATGAGAGGACCGAAGGATCGGGGTCGGAAAAGCGGGCGCGATGTCGCGCGCCGGGTCGGAAACAGGTCAGTTTACAGCGTGATGCGTTTTCCCAATACACCCGTCCGGCGCCGCTGGATCAGGCTCGTCCTGCTCTTCTGCGCCCTGACGAGTGTCCGCGCGGCCGTCGCTCCCCTCCGCGCGCAGGCCCAGGCGCCGGCGGTGCCGGCCCCACTTCTCGACGCCTTGTCGATCACCGTCAGACGCGACAGCGCCACCGTGGCCCGGGGGACGCTGCGCTTCCGGCAGGTGCGCACCGGCGCCGAGGTGGAACTGGTCGCCAGCGGCATCGTGGTCCGGAAGGGCCTCCGCGTGACGGCGGAACTTCGCATCGACTCGGCATACCAGCTGCGACGATACGTGAGCGAGTCCCGCGACAGTGCCAATCGCGTGGTGGAACGGATCGTCGTCACGAGCGCCGGCGGCCGCGTGACACTCGAGCGCATCACGCCGCGGCGTCGGGCGGTACGTGAGTTTCTCGCGAAACGCGACCTGGTCGTGCTGGACTCGCTCGCCGTCGTGCCGTTCCTCGCGCTGGCAGGGCTCGGAGCCCGCTCCACGCCGCTCCAGTTCCTCGATGTCCGCCGCAGCACGATAACGGCGGTCACACTCGCATCCGGCGCACCGGTCGACCTCCCGGTCGCCGACGTGACGGTCACGGGGTTCCCGGTGACCGTCACCGGACTGCCCGCCGGTCTGCGGTGGTGGCGCGACACGCGCGGTCACCTGCTGCGCGTCAGCTGGGCGGGCGGCGGCGAAGTGCTCCGCGATGACCCGCCAACCTGAACGGCAGCGTGCACGCCGACTCCCGCCAGCCTGAACTGAAACCGCCGCTCGCGCTGGCCCGTATGCCGCGCAGGCTCGCCCTCACCATCTTCGACCATGCCGATGACCGTTCTGACCCGTGGCCTGATTGCCACACTCCTCATTCCCGCCATCGCCGGTGCGCAGCAGGGTCCGCAGGTGCCGTCCACGCTGACCGTCGAGCAGGCGGTGGATCTGGCCCAGGCCAACAACCCGCAGCTGCGCCAGTCGCTGAACGCGCGACGGTCGGCCGCTGCCGCGACCCGCAGCGCCTACGGTGCGCTGCTGCCGAACGTGAGCTCCTCGGCCGGCGGGGTATGGCGTGAAGGGCGCCAGCAGGTGTTCGGCGGCATTGGCATTGGTGCCAGTGCGAACACCTTGGGTTCGAGTGCCAGCGTGAACGCCTCGCTGAACTACGGTCTCGACGCGTTCCTGCAGCCGCAAGCGGCGAAGGCGAGCGAGCGCGCCGTCGAGGCCGAGGCCGACGCGGCGACGGTGCAGCTCCGCACGACCGTCACGCAGCAGTACCTGATCGCGTTGCAGGCGCAGGCGCGGGTAATCCTCTCCGATACCCTGCAGGAAAGTGCCCGGCTCACCGTCGACCTGGCAAAGGCGCGTTCCGCGGTCGGTACTGCGACGATTCTGGACGTGCAGCGCGCCGAGGTTGCCCTCGGCCAGCAGCGGGTGCAGGTCGTGCAGGCCCGCAACACGCTCGCCATCGAGAAGCTTCGCCTGTTCGAGAACATGGGCGTGATCCCGCCAGCGACCGACGTCGCACTCTCGTCGCAGTTCTCCGTGACACCGATCGCCGGCACCGTCAGCGAGCTGGTCGAACTGGCGAAGAAGGCCAACCCGAACGTCATCGCCCGCCGGGATCGTGAAGACGCTGCCGCCGTCAACCAGCGCATTGCACGCACGGCCTACTTCCCGCAGCTCTCGCTGTCGGCCGGATACGGCGGCTTCACCAACTCGTTCACGGACGGGAATTTCTCGGTGAATCAACTGTTGACGAGCCGGCAGTCAGGCT